>JABEBX010022462.1_pt1 | contig 19850 bp, 19 predicted proteins | sample 7245971 | NCBI WGS metagenome assembly JABEBX01 (sample SAMN14506365, study PRJNA622280) | hot springs metagenome | biome: hot spring [ENVO:00000051]|acidic hot spring [ENVO:00002120]; feature: spring [ENVO:00000027]|sediment [ENVO:00002007]; material: sediment environment [ENVO:01001048]... | reverse complement strand
TAAACCTTGAATATCAGTATTTAAAACATTAGCCACTCTTTCTTTCATCTCATCTGCAGCTTTATTCGTAAAAGTTAACGCTAAAATCTCGAGAGGTTTAGCAAGATTATTTTTCAAAATATATGCAATTTTATGAGTTAAAGTTTTAGTCTTACCGCTACCAGCCCCAGCTATAATAAGCAAATTTTTATCACACACAATAACGGCCTTTTTTTGTTGTTCGTTTAGTATATCAAACATCATTGCTTCCTTTTGCCATCTTTTTTAGTATTGTTTTGCGTCTAATTATACCAATTACTTCCATATTTTCTAAAGATTTAACAACAGGTATTGTATTTATCTCCCGAAAACCGATTTTATTTAAAAGCGAATGTAAACTTTCTTGAGGTAAAACAAATATGAGGTCAGTATTGGCAATATCTGCTGCTAATAAAAAGTTATTTAGTATGTTTTCATTTAAGATAGTTTTTAAAACATGAAGCGTCAATATACCATATAGTCTGTTATTCTCATCCAAAACCAAGATTTCATTGTATTTTTCATTTGCAAATATATCATAAATCTCTTTTAGTGTTTTATCCTTGCCAACTGTCAAAAAATTTGTTTCCATTAGTTCTTCAGCTTTAATATGTTCTAAAAGGTTTATTTTGTACTCATCGCTATGCACAAGCGAATCAACCCTCGTATCTACCTGAGATTCTTCTAAATTGAACTTTCTTGTTAGTAAAAATGCAATTGCTACAACCCAAAATGCCGGTACAATAAGCTCATAGCCTCCGGTTATCTCAGCTGTTAATATAATTGCAGAAATAGGCGTTTTCTCACATGCTGCTAAAAAAGCAGCCATGCCAACAACAGCAAAACTTGAAGGGTTTACTACAACAAAAATAGAGCTTAATTTTAGTAGACTGCCTATGCCAATACCAAGCAATGAGCCTATAATGAGGAGTGGAGCAAAAAGGCCTATTGGAGTTTTGCTAGCAGATGATATTGAAGTAGTAAACATTCTTAAAATACCCACAACAAGCAAAAAGAAATAATTTTGTGGATTGTTAAATGCGGCTTCCAACAAACTATACCCCATACCTGCGCTTGCAGGCAAAAAAATACCAAACAAACCAACAACTACACCACCTAAAGCGGTTTTAATATAAATAGGATAGTTTATCATACCAAACAAAATTTTTAGTTGTTTAATCAAGTATATAAATAAAACTGCAGCAACAGAAATGGCTAGAGCAAGCACACTGTATGATATCAACTCTAAAGGCTTATAAAAATACATCACAGGCACACTAAACATATGCTGCCAACCAAACAAAGAAGAAAAAACAGAGTATGCTGTAATTGACGAAATAGCACTGGCCATTAGCGCTTCATACTCAAAATCAGCTTCTTTATAGAGAACCTCTGTTGCAAAAATAGCTGCGCCCATAGGTGCTCTAAAAATTGCGCCGATGCCTGCTGCCATACCACTTACCATTAAAATTCTTTTTTCTTTATTGCTTAGGTTGAATACGTTTCCCAAAAATGAGCCAATTGAAGCACCTATTTCAGCTGCTGGCCCTTCTCTTCCGCCTACAAATCCGCTTCCCAATGCAATCGAGCTTGCAAACAGTTTTATGATTGAAGATTTTGCTCTAATCGTTGCCTTATGATGAAAATACTTTATAATTTTATTTACACCGCTTTCTTTATCATTGAATATATGCAGCAAAAGTCCACTTAAAAATCCACCTAAGGTAATTATAATCAAAAACATAATTGGCTTGAAAGGCATTTGTTTTAATGCAAATAGCGATTTTTCATTTTCTGGAAATTTAAATGGAAAGCCAGCTATATGATTTAACAGATAAACGCTAAAAAAATTTATCAGTACATACAAGAATATTGCGCCAAGGCCACTAAATACACCAAGCAATACATATACAACCCACATTCTTGCTATTGGATTTTCTAAAATACTTAAGTTTGAGATAACTTTCTTCATTCCACTGTAACGCTTTTTGCTAAATTTCTTGGTTGGTCAACATCATTTCCCAAAATATTTGCAATATGATAAGCAAATAGTTGTAAAGGCAAAATATTTACAAAAGCAGAAAAGTAATACGATACTGTTGGTGATTGTATAAAATCATCTGCAATGTTAGAGTATTTATCGGATAACAGTATAATCTTACCATTTCTAGCTTTAACTTCATTTGCGTTTGATATAGTTTTTGAGTACAAAGGTTCTTGATTTGGTGCAATAACAAATGTAGGCGTATTTTCATCAATTAAAGCAATTGGTCCGTGCTTTAACTCGCCAGCTGGGTAGCCTTCTGCGTGAATATATGATATTTCCTTGAGTTTTAAAGCTCCTTCAAGCGCCAAAGGGTATGATATACCTCTGCCCAAATACATAAAGTTCTTAACATAAGAGTACTTTTTAGCAATTTTTTCTATTTCAAGATTCATACGATTAAATTCTTGTTTTAATATTGATGGTATTGTTGTTAGCTCGTTAATATAATCTTTTACATCAATTCCTTTTAATTTAGCAATTTTTATAGCTAACATATAAAGCACTGCAAGCTGACAAACAAATGCTTTTGTAGATGCAACGCTTATTTCTGGTCCAGCCAGTGTGTAAATAACAAAGTCGCCAAGACGTGCTATAGTGCTTTCTTGAACATTTACTATTGAAATTGTTTTGATACCTAATTTTCTTGCCAAATTAAGCGATTCCTTTGTATCGGCCGTTTCTCCTGATTGTGAAATAGCTACAAATAAAGTATCTTCTGCCTTTTCAGCAAATACAGGTTTTGTGTAGCGAAATTCTGAAGCAATTTCAACATTAGTTGGTATTGAAAGCAACTCTTCAAAAAAATACTTTGATGTAAGTCCAGCATAGTAACTTGTGCCACAAGCTACTATTACTATTTTCTTGGCGTTTTTAAGTAAAGCTTCATCTACACCTAAATCCACATCATCATTTTTAACATGGGCGTATATTGTATTGGCCAAAGCTTCATCTTCTTCACTAATTTCTTTGAGCATAAAGTGTTTAAATCCACCTTTTTGGGCTGTTTGCAAATTCCAATTAATGGTTTTTATCGGGCGCTCAACCTTCACATCATTGTTGTATATCTGAAATATGCCATTTTTTTCTAATATGGCAATATCGTTTTCTTCTAATGAAATGAATTGTTTTGTGTGTTCCAAAAATGCGCTCACATCACTTGCTAAAAACAGCTCATCTTCTTTTATGCCAATCAGCAATGGGGATTCCTTTTTTGCCACATATATCTTGTCTTCATTTGTACGAATAAGGGCAATAGCAAAGCTACCTTTTAGAAACGATACAGCTTTTTTTAACGCTTCAAATGTAGATAGGGTTTTACTGTAGTAGTCTATTAGCAGCAAAATAGTCTCCGTATCAGTAGCAGAAACTTTTTTATAGCCATGTTGGAATAAGAAATTATCAATCTCTTTAAAATTTTCAATAATACCATTGTGAACAATTGCATAAGTATCATTTGAGTGAGGGTGAGCATTTTCTTTGCTTGGTTTTCCATGTGTTGCCCATCTTGTATGTCCAATTCCAATTGTGCCATTTAATGCTGCTTTTGTGCTCAAACAAGCACTAACTAAATCAGCTACCTTGCCTTTGACTTTTATTACTTCTATATGGTCATTTAAGACTGCAATGCCAGCAGAATCATAACCCCTATACTCCAAAGAGGATAAACCATTGAGTAAAATGCCACTTGCTTTTTTATTGCCAATGTATCCCACTATACCACACATTTATTTCTCCTTCTCAAAACGCTTTCTATATGAAATCACCCAATTTTCTTTAATCTGTTGAGGAACCCTTGATAAAACCAAACTAAAAGCAGGTGCATTTTCTGTTACAGTAGTGCCTGCAGCAATCAAGCAATCATTTCCTATCTTTACTGGAGCAACAAGCTGCGTGTCAGAGCCAATAAATACATTGTCACCAATAATTGTTTGGTTCTTTTTAAATCCATCATAGTTGCATGTAATTGTACCTGCCCCTACATTTACATTTTTGCCAACTATTGCATCACCTATGTAGCTTAAGTGGCTTGCTTTTGTATTCTCATCTATGACTGATTTTTTAACTTCTACAAAATTGCCTATATGAACATTTTTCTTTATTGTATTTTCTGGTCTAAGATGAGAAAATGGCCCAATGGAACAATTATCCTCAATCGTTGAATTTGATAGTACGCTGTAGGGCTTAATGGTAACATTGTCTAAAATTTTACACGAATCAATAACACACCCTGTATCAATTATACAATTTTTCCCAATTTTAGTGTTTTTCCTTAAATGCACATTTGGGTAAATTATGGTATCGCTGTCTATTCCAACATCTATATCAATGTATACTGAGTTTGGGTCTATAAATATAACGCCATTTTGCATGTGATGCTCAATAATCCTTCTTTGCATGATGCTTCTTACCATAGAATATTCTTTTTGCGTATTGATGCCCAAAATCTCATTTTTATCAACTTCAAATAGATCGTAGTTTTTAGCAAATTTCAATATGTCTGGTAAATAGTATTCACCCTGTTTGTTATCGTTATTTATTTTTGACAAATTTAACTGTGCAAAATCTTTCTTTAGCAAAAAAATACCGCTACTTACCAAGTTTATACTTAATACGTCTTCTGGTGCATCTTTTTGTTCAATAATTCTAAAACCATTCTCAAGCTTTACAATTCTTCCATAACCTGTTGGGTCATCAAGACAAGCTACAAGCAATAGACATTCAAGATTTTTGCTTAAAAAATAATCTTTAGCTTTTTGAAGTGTCTCGCTTTTTATTAAAGCAACATCGCCTGTAGTTACAATAAAATCATCTTTAATTTTTGACAAAGCCACTTCGCAAGCTTTTGCTGTACCATTTTGAACTTCTTGTATAACAAACTCAACATTAAAGTTAGACAATTGACCAATATGATCTTTGTTTGCAACAATTACAATGTTCCCAAAACCAGCTGATTTTAGCGTATCAATAATGTGCGATAAGACACTTTTGCCACATAAATCGTAAAAAATCTTGCTTTTTGTGGTTTTCATCCTGGTGCTTTTTCCAGCAGCTAGCACTATCGCATCCATAAAAAACCCCTTTTAATGTTTAAAATGTCTTTTGTGTGTGAAAATCATTGATAAACCATGCTCATTACATGCGTTAATTACCTCTTCATCCCTTATAGAACCGCCTGGTTGGGCAATTGAAACCACACCGTAGCTTTTTGCTAAATCAACATTGTCTCTAAAAGGAAAAAAACCATCTGAAGCAAGTACGCTTCCTTGCAAATCTATACCCAATTCTTTTGCTTTGGAAGCGGCACATTTTATTGCATCTACTCGTGAAGTTTGGCCTGCTCCAATTGATAAAGCCTTTAAATTGCAAGCAAAACACACTGAATTTGATTTAGCAAATTTAGATACAAACCATGCAAACTTTAAATCTTGTATTTGCTCATCTGTCGGAAACACTTTAGTAACAACTTCGTAATTAAACGAGCCTAAACAATCAACATCTTGTACAACAAAACCACCAATTACGCTTTTTATGTCTTTATTATTTTTGTATTGTGCCAAATCAATTTTATCTACCTTTACCAAGATTAAATTCTTCTTTTTTATCAAAATATTCAAAGCCTCTTTGTCAAAATCATACGCAACCACCACTTCATAAAAACGCTCAGATATCTTTTTTGCCAAATTAGCATCAACAGTCCCATTTAAGCCAATTATACCACCAAAAGCACTTAACGGATCTGTTGAAAGCGCTTTTTCATAAGCATCGGTTAAATTATCACTACATGCAACGCCACAAGGCGTATTGTGCTTGATTATTGTGCACATTGAAGGCTTTGGCAAAAAGCTTGATTCCAACATCATGCGATATGCAACATCAATATCTAAAATATTATTGAATGAAATCTCTTTGCCTTGCAACTGAACCATGTTAGATAAACCTTTTTTAAACGGCAATTTGTAAAAGCTAGCGATTTGATGTGGGTTTTCGCCATACCTAAGCTGTTTTTTTAACTTTGCTCCAATATTTAAAATATCGCCTTTATAATTAAATTTATCAACAATTAGAAAGTCATAGTAAGAAGTAAGTGCAAACGCCTTAAGTGCGAACCTTTTTCTAAACTCACTATCAATGTTATCAAAATTTTTCATCACTTCTAAATAATCTTTTGGGTCAACTACAACAAGCACCCTTTTATAGTTTTTCGAAGCAGCCCTAATCATCGTAGGTCCACCAATATCTATATTTTCAATTAACTCGTCTTCATTGTTTGATCGACCTGCAACCTGCTCAAACGGGTACAAGTTAACAACAACTATGTCTATAGGCTCAATGTTATATTTTAACAATTCGTCCTTGTGCTTTTGTTTACTTAAATCTGCTAAAATGCCTGCATGGATTTTGTATTGAAGTGTTTTTACGCGCCCATCTAAAATTTCTTCAAAACCTGTATAATCTTCAACACTTATCGCATTAATACCCTGTGTTTTTAAATAATTATATGTAGAGCCTGTAGAAAGGATTGATACACCGCGCTCTTCCAAAAACTTTGCAAATTCTGCAATACCTGTTTTATCATATACACTAACAATAGCTTTCATTGTCTACTCCTTATTGTCACTTCATCTGATATTTTTGCATTTATAAGCCTTGCAGCACTTCCCATATAATTAGCGATTTCTATAAAACCAAAAGAACCATCTATTGAAAACAAACCATCTTTGTACTCTGCATAAAAACGAGCTTTTTTGGTAATTCTAACACCATTTATTATCAATTCATACACTTGTAAGCTAGGTTTAATATTGGTTATGATATTGCCAAATTTATCTATCCATAAAACTTCACCTTTTTGCTCTTTGCCGCTAAATTCCACCTCCTTAATATTAAACTTATTATATGTGTAAGTTTTTCTCAAATTAATGTTGTTGTTTACAATTTTGCACACAACTTTCGCAAAAATATCCCTTCCATGAAACGTATATGATACATTGTCAAAATCTTCATCAATCTCATAGACTTCAAAAGCATCACCAAATGTTAATATGCCATTGTCCCTGCCTACAAATGTATAAGAATCCCTTTTAACCACAATAGGTTTAATATTTGAGCCTACCTGCGGGTCCACAACAACCAAAAAAATACTATTTTGGGGGAAATACTGATAAGAATACTTTAGAATAAACTGAGCGCTTTTTAAATTATAAGCATCAATGCTGTGTGCTAAATCAATTATATCCACATTGCAATTGGATTTAACCACGCCTTTTACAATTCCAACATAAATGTCAGTGATACCAAAATCAGATAAAAACACAACAGCTTGCATCTTACATATTCTATACTTAATTAAAAGTTTTTCAAGCCACAATAGCGCTTGCAAATTTGAAAACTTATAAGGTATTTGGTATAATAAAAATCATGAAAATTAGGATAGCAGAAAATGCTGGGTTTTGCTATGGAGTAAGAAGGGCAATAAAAATTGCAGACGAAGCGCTAAGCAAAAATAAAACGATTTTTAGTTTAGGCCCTATTATACACAACCCCCAAGTTGTAAAAGACTATGAAAACAAAGGCTTAAAAGTCGTTGAAGATATTAACGAAGCAAAAAATGCTGTTTTAATTAGGTCTCATGGTGTATCACCTCAAATTTATGAGTCAATCTACAAAAAAAACCTAGAGTGTATTGATGCAACGTGCCCTTTTGTTAAAGAAGCCCAAGACTATGCAAAAAAGTTGTACGAAGAAGGATATTTTGTTGTTATTATTGGTGACAAAAACCATCCTGAGGTACAAGCCCATATTGCTTATGCCAATTATCAAGCACAAGTTATAAATTCAATACAAGAAGCTGCTAGTATTGATGCTCAAAAAATAGGCGTAATATCGCAAACCACACAATCTGTTGACAATTTTGTTTCCATTGTGTCTGAGCTTGTTAAGAAAACAAAAGAAATTAGAATATTCAATACAATATGCGATGCTACTGAAAAAAGGCAAGAATCTGCAAAAAAACTTGCTCTAATGTCTGACCTTATGATCGTAATTGGCGGCAAAAACTCAGCAAACACGCGCAAGCTTTATGAAATATGCAAAGCTTTATGTAAAAACACATACCATATCGAAACAAAGCATGAGCTTAAAAAAGAATGGTTTGAAAACGTAAGTAATGTAGGTATAACTGCAGGGGCTAGTACACCCTCATGGATCATAGAAGATATCATAAAAACCATAGAAGCCATAGACCATGATGTATATTGAGTTCTTTAAAGGCATTGGGCAACAAATACTAACACTTAATAAATACTTTGGCAGTATTACAGCAAACGTTGAGTTTGAAGCAAATCCATTTGGCGATATTAGTGTATTTATAGATAAAAAAGCACAAGAAATTGTTATCGAATCTATTATAAAGCAATCTATAAAATGTTCTGTGTTAAGCGAAGAAAGTGGTTTATTGGATTTTGGCTCTTCAAATCCACTCTTTATAGTGGATCCAATCGACGGGAGCCTTAATGCCAAAAGGGGTATACCGTATAGTGCATTTTCCATTGCAGCAGCAAACTCTCAATATAGCGATTCTATATTTGAAGCATACGTGCTAAATCTTGCTACAAATGATGAATTTTTTGCAATTAAACACAATGGAGCCTACTTTAACAATAAACCAATCGCAAAACTATCGCTTAAGCACAAAGTTGCTGCCATAGAAGGCATTAATCTTCATGTCAATCTTGATAGTTTAAAAAACATATATAAAAGTTTTTATCGCATACGATCAATGGGTAGTGTAGCTTTGGATTTGTGTTATTTATCGCTTGGTAGCATTGATGTTTTCTTTCATCTTCAGCCATCAAGGATAATAGATTATGCAGCCGCCAAACTTATTCTCGAAGAAACAAATGGTGGATTGTTTGAATTTAACTCAACAAAACCATACATTACCCCACTTACTTATGAAGTTGCAAAACCTTTTTGGGCTGTATCTGATATAAATGATCTAAAAGCGTATTTTAACAAAATATTTTTGGGAGGTGTCAAATGAAAAAATTTTTATTAATTTTTGTATTGATTTTTTTTGCACAAACTGTATACGCAAAACCTCTTGTTGTAACAAGTACGTATATTTTGAGCTCTCTTGTTGGTGAAATAGCCAAAAATAAGGTCGATACAGCATTTATAGTCCCAGAAAATGCTAATCCCCATTTTTTTAACCCAACGCCAAATGATATCAAAAAATTGTCACAAGCTAGTTTATTTGTAGGTGTAGGGTATGGCTTTGAATTTTGGTTTGATAAAGTAAAAAATGATATAAAAGGACACACACTATCACTTGCAAATTACTACACAAATCCCATTAATAAAAAAGTAATTAATGGCCAAACAATAGCAAACCCACATATTTGGCTTGACATGAGCTTTGCAAAAAACATCGCTGTATTTAAAATCGCTGATGAATTATGCAAAATTGATACAAAAAATTGCGCTTTTTTTAAACAAAATGCAAAAGAAATTAGTCAAAAAATCTCCCATATTCAAACAGAATACGATAATTTATTCAAAAATAAAAATATATGCATTGTCGAGGTAGATCCAGCGTTTGATTACTTTTTAAGAAGCTTTGGACAAAAACCGTGTGCCACCATGTTGCAAGAAGGTTCAGGTGAGCTTACAATAGGAAATTACAAGTTATTAAATAACTGCAAGTGCAAAAAAGGCATTGTAATTTGGGCTTTTAGGTCTAAACAAGCAGACGCTATCGCCACAGCTGTACACTACAAAAGCGTATATTTAAGTCCGCTTGGCAGTTCAAAAAACGATAAAATGGACAATTACACCAAATTACTTGAGTATAATTTTAACAATCTAAAAAATGCAATAAATGATTGAATTTAAAAATGTTAGTTTATTATACGATAGAAAAACCATCTTAGATAACATAAACGCAACAATTAGTAAATCTGAATTTATAAGCATAATCGGTCCAAATGGTGCTGGCAAAACTACGCTTATTAAAATATTACTAGGTTTAATAAAACCGACATCAGGAACTGTACTAATAGATGGTCTAAGTACAAATGAATACATAGCAAAACACAAAGTTTCGTACCTACCGCAACAAACAAATATAAATTGGTCAATGCCGCTTAGAGTCATGGATATCATGCTTATAGAAAATACAAAACCATTTAGTATTTTTAAAAAACCAGACAAACAGTTAATTGAAAAAGCAAGAAAAATGCTTGAGAGGTTTGATATCTTAGATATAGAAAACAAATATTTAAAAGAACTCTCTGGTGGTCAAAAACAAAGGGTGGAACTTGCTAGGTGTTTGCTAAAAAATCCACAAATTTTGGTCTTAGATGAGCCAAATACAGCCCTAGATGCTGTATTTAATGAAAAAATGTACAATATTTTATTAGAAGAAAAACAAAAAAACAAAACAACCGTTATTTTGGTTAGCCATGACATAGGCGCTGTAAGTAAGTTTGTTGATAAAATTATGTGTTTAAATGTGAAGCTTCATTGCGCTGAAAAACCAGAACATATTGATTTTCGAAAGCTTATTTCCGTTTTATATGGTAATGATACAAATATCGTATTACATTCTGCTGGGTGTGAATCATGTCAATTTTACAAAACCCAATAATTGTTAGTGTTCTAATAAAAGCCTTGTTTGCAGGTGTTTGTCTATCTATATTGCTATCTATTTTGAGCTATTTTATTGTTTTGCAACGTTTAAACTTTTTAGGTGTTGGCGTATCACATTCAGTATTTGCAGGGCTTGCCTTTAACTATTTTTTTGCACTATCTACACTATTTATACCTATTGGGTTTGCATGCTTGACAGCGCTAATTATAGGTATTTTATACAGAAAAGGCTTAAGCAAAGATAGTGCAATCAATGTAATGTTTGTTTTTACAATGGCTTTGGGTGCTATTGTATTGAGTTTTTCTTCTGGATATTCTGCAAATATCATAGGAATGCTCTTTGGTGATATTTTAGCTATCAATAGTATTGATTTAGTCTACTCTCTAATACTTTTGATTGTAGGCCTTTTGTTGCTTAGTGTATTCTTTTCTCACTTGCAACTTATTACATTTAATGAGGAATTGGCAAAGATAAATGGCATAAACGTGGACATAGTTTATTATGCGTTTTTAGTATTTTTGGGAATAGTAATTGTGCTAAGTGTAAAATTAATTGGAATTATACTTGTTAATGCTTTTTTAGTTTTGCCTGCCTTATGTGGCATGAATGTTGCAAGAAGCTACTTTAAAGTCATATTATGGTCTATAATTTTCTCTGTTGTATCTACAATTAGTGCTATTTTTCTTTCCTATTACTTAAATACGCCATCTGGAGCTACAATAGTTATTGTGTTTTTTATACTATGGTTAATAAGCGGATTGTACAATAAGATATCAAAATGGAGGATACAATGAAAATAGCAGTACCTGTTAAAGATGAAACTTTAGAGATTTTCCCAAGAACTGGCAAAGCGCCCTACTTTGCTATATTTATTGACAATAAATTTAGCCATCTAGTTAAAAATTTAGTCGAAGAAAATGAAGATGAAAATGACCCATCTAAAGACCACATTGAGTTTCACAGAAAGCAAGTTGAATTACTTGGTAACATTGATGCTGTAGCAGTTGTATTAATTGGAAAACATATCAGGAAAGCGTTTGAAGAAAAAAATATTCAAATAATTGAATTTTCACAAAACAACTTTAAAAATGCAAAAGAATTGGTTCAATCTTATATAAATAATAAAAATTAATTGAGTTAACATTATACTTGACATATATTCATTATAGCATTATATTTTTAATGGGCATATGTCCACAAAGGAGATTAAATGAGAGGGAGATGGCGCAGAAGGTTTATTGAGTGCAGACCAAAAATCAAATGTTTTAAGCCATGTGGCGCAGCTTTTAGTGAGTTAGATGTTAATGTACTTACATTTGATGAATTAGAAGCTTTAAGGCTAGCTGATTTTGAGGGTCTATACCAAGAAGATTGTGCCAAACGTATGAATATTTCTCGCACTACATTTGGCAGAACCATAGAAAGCGCTAGAAAAAAAATTGTAGATGCCCTATTGAATGCAAAAGCTCTTGTTATTGAAGAAGGAGGTGATGTTTATGAGAATAGCGATACCAACTAGTGATGGGAAAAATATATCAAAACATGTTGCTTTAAGTAAATACTTTAATATCTATGAAAATGCTCAATTGATATCTCAAATCGAAAATCCGCTTATCGAAAACTTAAAAGACGTCCAACATTTACACTCAGGCAATGGTAAAGGCTTAGGCGCTGGAAGAGTTATACCTCAAATACTTGCTAAGCATAATGTAGATGTATTTTTAGCAAGAGAGATTGGAGATGGAATGAGGCTAAATTTAGAGCGTGTTAGTATTAAATGCATTGAAAGCGAAGAAAAAAACATAGATGAAGCTTTAAAAAAATTAAATTAGGAGGTGTAATTATGCCATTTGGAGATGGAAGAGGACCATTATGGGCTCAAGGTACTCACAATTTTGGCACAGGATATGGCAGAGGACTGGGTAGAGTGTTAGGTTTGGGTTATCGCAGGGGTTATTTTTTAAGGTCAAATGATAACAAAGAATACCTAGAAGAAGAAAAACGCTATTTGCAAGAGCGCTTAAGAGAAATTGATTCTTTGCTTAACCACTAAAGCAGACTCTAGAGAAGGCAAAAATCTTTTGCCTTCTCCTATCTTTAAAGTAAATTGAATTTTAAGCTAAACATTGGCGATGTACATTTAATAAAAAGGCATGTTTGTTGGTAGAGTTTTTCTACGCCACTTTCAGATAATGAAACACTATATACTGGTACGCTGTAGATATCTGTAGGCGTAAGATTCACATTTAGATAGAGTTTTCTATAGTTATCAACAAACAAGATATTATCTGTTTGAGTTTGAACAAATGAATCCATTTTGTACTCTTTCTCGTTAATAATTATCTGCTTATCAAAAAACGCACTCAAGAAAGTAAAATTGAGCTCTTCGTACAACTGATAATTTTTTGGTAGGTCATAATAAATATCAACTACCAAACTGTTATTATCAATCGTATAAACTTTTTTTATACCGTATTTTTTATTTTCCATATGCACACTATAATCGAATCTTGTTGCAGTGTAAGTTATCAATCCATTTACTTGATTAAACTCGCTTTTAAAAATCTCATCCAAGGTAAGCTCTTTTTCTACAATATGGTCCACAAAACTATAGCGATTATTTTTATCATAAAAAATATCGTTTTCTATATTTGCATCTTTGGCCACTATCTGAGAATGTATGCTTTCTACGCCAGAGTCCTTACTTAGGGGCTTTATTTTTGTATGGTAAAATTCTTTGTGTCTTCTAATAGTATTTGCTATATTAAAGTTATACGGTTTTAGATCAAACTCAAAAATGCTTCCACTATAATTGGGTTTAATAAAAACATTAAACAAATTATTTCTTAGAACATACTCATTTTCAAAATCGCTATCTATATCCGTTTCTATAATGGGCTCTTGCCAAACAGATGCAGCTATAATATTTTCATATACTGCATTTCTTAAATGTGGCATATACAGACCGCCAAATACACCATGCCAATAAGCATCATTGCATTGAGCGTCAAAAAAATGCTCTGTTTTTTCTTTATCATTCATATCAATAAATTGCTTTGCAAATAACACGCGCTTATACATATTGTTTGCTTCATCATACTTTGCCAAAAAATTTCGCCATATACCACCTTGAATAAAATACTTCTTATTATCATATAGGTTTAAAGATTTGATTGTATCAACATAATCATTGTACTGTATTTGGGCTTCAAATTTAAGTGCCCATTCTCCAAGCTCTGTATATGAACCAGCTGGTGGATTGGCTTTTTTAAGAGGTTTGTCATACGTGCTAAAAAAAACCTTTGGCAAAATAAACTCTACAACATTACTTATTTCACTTAAGAAATGCTCAAGCCAATTGCTACCATAGACCCAATCATACGTTCCAGGCCAAATTCCAAATTTCTCCCCATCATCAGCAAAAACAAAAAAAGCATTATCATTAAAAGCATTTATGTAATTTATTGTCTCTTGTGGTTGCTTAAATGGTATTGTATACCTCAAAGTTTCATTTGAAGGCAATAATTTAACCTTAGAAAACACGTTATCTGCAACAAATACATTTGTTAAAAGCTCGTACTCTTGAATGCCAGCTCTTTTTAAATGTATATCGTCAACTACAACATATTCCAAAGGATTTATAATGTTTGGCAAATGTGGCTCCCATGCACGCTCTGCTAACCACAAACCAACGGGATTTTGACCAAATAAATTAAAAACCAAATCATTCATGCGTTCAATTTGCGCTTTAGAGGTTTGCTCATCCCAAGTAGATAAAATACTTTCAGAAAAACTTCCACCAATTATTTCTACCTTACCATCACTAACTAAATCTTTAATAAAACCAACAAAATTTGGCTTATTTTTTAAAAGCCACCTAAGTAGTGGTCCAGAGTAGTGAATGCCAAATTTAAAATTACTAAATTTAGAAGCTACTTTGATAAAAGGCTCATATGCTTTATTAAAAGCATTTTCAAATACACTATCAAAATTACCTACAGGTTGGTGATTGTGGACAATAAAAATGAAATTTTTCACTTTTGCACCATCCAATTAAAAATTTTTAATTTTAAAGGTAGTAAATTGCCTACATTTGCACTTTTATACAATTTATCTAAATCATACAAAACAGATATTAAATTTTCAAGTTTTTCTTGATTCAACTTACTGATAATTCTTTTGTAATATGGTTTTGAAGTATCTGCTACATTATGCATTTCTAAAAAAGCATTAAAAAAAACTGTTGAAAGCGTTACAATCAACACTAAAGGATGATCGCTGTATTTATCAATAAAAGAACTAAACTGTTCAAAATTATGAGAAATTATAGCATCCACAGCTTCAAGATTTAACAAATCCTTTTCTAAAAAATCAATTTCGATTTGTTTTTCAGATAAGATTATTTTTTCAGCTAATAAGTAAAGTGCGGTTGCGTTTGAATAAAACTCACTTTTGCTAATTTTTTCAGTAAATTGTTCGTCTATATCTTTAATCTTACTTTTTAAATAAGCTTTAATTTCTTGGGGTTTGAGATCCCTAAAACTAACAATTGAATCTGATTTCAATTTGTTTGAGCATCTAATGGGATCCAATACTATAACATCATTTGAAGGTTTTATATCTATCAATTGGTCAAGCTCAAAATTCAACCTCACATACTTAATGCTTCTTTCGCCAAACAAATCGCAAGCACATAAATGTAGAATATTTTCTGAAAATTCTTTAAAAGACATATATATATACCTATTTACACCTAAACCTAAGGATTTAGACAATCTGTCTACATAGGTGCGTTTCAAAAAATAATCATCGCTATCAAAAATATATAAAGGTTTAATGTTTTTTTCAGAAATCTCTTTTTTTAACTCGTCTTGATTCATATGAATAACTAACAAAGGCTTTAATCAAAGGATGTGGATTTAATGGTCTTGATTGAAACTCTGGATGAAACTGAACCGCTATAAAAAAAGGGTGATTTCTAAGTTCTACAATCTCAATAAGCTTATCATCTGGACTCTTCCCAGAAAAAACAAAACCAGCTTTTTCAAAATGTTCTAAATAATCTATATTAAATTCATACCTATGCCTATGTCTTTCATATATTAATGTTTGATTATATATTTTGTGAGCAAGTGTATTTTCTTCTATAACACATGGATAACTACCAAGTCTCATAGTGCCACCCAGTTGACCGAGGTTTCCTTCTATATAAATACCATTTTTAACCCATTTATTTGCAACATGTATAACTTGATTTGGACTATTTTCATCGAACTCTTGCGAATTAGCATCTAAATTCAATACATTCCTTGCAAACTCAATAACAGCCACTTGCATGCCCAAACAAATTCCAAGATATGGTATATTGTTTTCTCTTGCATGCTTGATTGCCATAATTTTACCTTCTATACCTCTTGAGCCAAAACCACCCGCAACCAAAATTCCATCAACACCAGAAAGTAGAGATACACCATCTTTCTCTAATTCTTCAGAATCAATCCACCTAAGATTTACTTTTATATTTAAACTACCACTACAATGAACAAAAGACTCAATTAGACTTTTATAAGCTTCCTTTAAGGATACATACTTGCCTACAAAAGCAATTTCTACCGTATCTTTTGGATATTTTATAGAATGAACCATTTTCTTCCATTCATTTATATCCACACCATTATCTTGTAAATTAAGTATAGACAATACAGCAGCATCCAATCCTTCCTGGTTAAGCATAACAGGTACTTCATAAACAGTATCTACATCACAAGCATTTACGACATCTTTTTTATCAACATTACAAAATAAAGCTATTTTTTGTTTTAGGGAATCATCAAGTGGGATTTCGCTGCGTGCAATAATAATATCTGGCTGTATACCAAGTGATTGCAATTCCTTTACACTATGTTGCGTAGGTTTTGTTTTGAGCTCATCTGTGGCTTTTATATAAGGCACCAATGTAACATGTATAAATACAGCATTTCTACTGCCAACTTCTAATCTTAACTGTCTAATTGCCTCCAAATACGGCAAACCTTCTATATCACCAATAGTCCCCCCTATTTCTACAAGCAAGATATCTTTATTTAATGCTGCTTTCTTAATGCGTCTTTTTATTTCATCTGTAATGTGTGGCACAACTTGCACAGTTGCACCCAAATAATCTCCCTTTCGTTCTTTTTCTATAACAGTATAATACACTTGGCCTGTTGTAAAATTATTGTCTTTAGTTAATTTTAAGCCAGTAAAACGCTCATAATGACCTAAATCCAAATCTGTTTCTGAACCATCATCTAAAACATACACTTCACCGTGTTGATATGGGTTCATTGTTCCTGGATCTATATTAATGTATGGATCTATTTTTAGCATTGAAATATTAAAACCTCTTTTTTTCAATAAAAAACCCAGTGATGAACTTGATATGCCCTTACCTAAAGATGATACAACACCGCCTGTTATAAAAATATATTTTGTGTCCATAAACAACCTCTTTTTTTTAAACAAATACGAACTATCTAATTAATTATACCACCAACAATAATTTTTTACAAAAAATACATTCATTCTTTTTTCGGAAACTTTAATCTAAACAAACTCCCAAAACCAGGAGTGCTTTCAACTTCTATTATTCCATTATACAGCAAAACAAGATGCTTAACTATAGCCAATCCAAGTCCACTGCCTTTGCTTTTTATTTTATAAAAACGTTCAAATATCAATTCTTGCTGACTTTTTTCTATACCAATACCGCTATCTTGCACTTCAAATATATGGTAATTGCTATTGGCGTAACACTTTAGTTTTATGTAACCTTCTTTTGTGTAAAAAAAAGCATTATCTAATAAATTATTGAGAATTGTTTTTAGATGATAGTCATTAAAGAAAATGGTTTGTAATTCGCACTCTTTTATAAATCTTATATCCTTATTTGGCAGCAAATGGTTTATATTTAATTCGTTTATTAAACTATCTATATCTACCATTGACAAAGTATAGCTAGACTGAGAATAGTCTTCTATCTTTGCTAGTTGCAATATGTTGTTTATTAAATCATTCAGATTTAGAGCATTTTGATAAATATACTTTAAAAATTTAATTTGGTCTTTTCTGTCAATATCTTTGCTGGATAATAGCGTTTCAGCATAACCTGCAATAGTTGTAATTGGAGTCTTGAGTTCATGTGATGCATTTGAAAAAAAGTTCATTTTCATTTTTTGATAAGATTCCTCTTTTGTTATATCTTCTATTATTATGATGTATCCGTTTGCAATTGGAATTTTGTCAAACTTTAAAATTTTATGTTCAAATTCAATTTTTTGAAGGTTCTCGTTTTTTAACTTACTAAATAATGAAACTAATTTATAATCTTTCCAACCATCAATTACTGATTTTCCGGTTTCTATATTTGAACCAAATAAGTTAGAGATATAACTATTGGATAGCAATACTGTATCTTTGTTGTCAATAAGTAAAACACCTAAGCGTACATTTTCTATCACTTTAAGCAAATTAGACCTATGTAAATTTAATTTATCAATTTTTTGAGACTGTCTTTCTATAATTTTATGCACTAGAGGAAATATTCTAAAAAAAACATTACCATGATTTTGAAAACTTTCTAAAATTAACTTGTTAAATCCTTCTACAAGAATGATGGTCAGTAAAACATACAAAATAATACTTAAAACAAATGATTTGAAAAAATAAAAGAAAATAATAGAAATCAAAAAATTAAACTGTAAAACAATGAAAAATAAGATCTTATAAAATAAGGCCATAACCTATCTTTGGTTTTGATTTGATAATATTTGCTTTTGGTCCTAATTTTTTTCGCAAAGAAGAAATATGTGCATCAAGAGTTCTTGTTTGAATTTGGCTATCGTAACCCCAAATTTTAGTAAATAATTCTTCGCGCGAAAAAACTTTGTTTGGGTTGGATAAAAAAAGGCTTAAAAGTTCAAATTCTTTAGCTGTTAAATCAAGCACTTTGTTATCACTATAAGCACTAAATGTATCTAAATCAAGCTCTATTCCATTAAATTTTATCTTATTATCTTTTTTCTCTATTCTTCTAAGCAGTGCTTTGATTTTTGCAATCAATACTTTTATAGAAAAAGGCTTAACAATATAATCATCTGCTCCTTCAGATAATAATTTTGTAATGACTGATTCTTGTGATTTTGCACTTAAGATAACAACAGCTATATCTTTATACTCTTGCTTTGTTTTTATAAGCTTCAAAAAATCTTCGCCTTGCAAACCAGGAAGCATCAAATCTAAAATTATAAGATTGGGTATAAAATCTTTCAAAAGCAGAATTGCATAATTAGCATTTTCTGCAATTATAGTTTTAAAACCTTCTTTTTTTAGATTAAATTCAATTAGGTTAGCAATTGCTTCTTCGTCTTCTATGATTAGTATATTAAACATATTTACAAATCTTTCATGCGTTTGTGTTTATAAATTTCTCCAGTAGCTATATACAATGACAATTCTGCAATATTTGTGGCTTCATCTGCTATGCGCTCTATTGCCCTTGCAATAAAAATCATAGGGATAGTTAAAGTTGATGCATTTTGTTCATTAGTTATTTGAGCCATTTCTTTAATAATAGACAATTCGCACTTATCTACGTAATCATCACTTTTAATCACAGAAATTGCTTGAGAGTAATCTTTAGAAAAAAAAGAGTTAAGTGAAGTCTCAAGCATGATTACAGTTTTGTCTTTCATTTTTGAAATTTCACTAGTATCTATTTTAAAGTCTACAAAATCGATTTTTTCTATCCATTCGGCAATATTTGTAGCATTATCTGCTATGCGCTCCAAAAATGTATTAATCTTTAAAGCAGACAAAACAATCCTTAAATCTTCAGCTAAAGGCCACCTTAAAGCTATTAAATTTGCACAAAATTCATCTATGTCGTTGTCTAGCGCATCTACTTCATCATCTAAATCCCTAACCTTTTTAGCTAACTCCAAATCTCTATTGATGAGTGCATCAATAGAATACACAAACATACGTGTGGCAGCTTGTGCCATATTAGAAATCTTAACTCTAAGCTGTTTTAAATCTTCATCTAAAAGTCTCATACATGCTCCTAACCAAATCGCCCCATAATGTAATCTTGCGTCT
>JABEBX010019873.1_pt1 | contig 19852 bp, 17 predicted proteins | sample 7245971 | NCBI WGS metagenome assembly JABEBX01 (sample SAMN14506365, study PRJNA622280) | hot springs metagenome | biome: hot spring [ENVO:00000051]|acidic hot spring [ENVO:00002120]; feature: spring [ENVO:00000027]|sediment [ENVO:00002007]; material: sediment environment [ENVO:01001048]... | reverse complement strand
GACATATAACGATTAATGGTGTGGTAGCCAAGGGAATGCGTTCCACAAAATTCCGTCAGTATCTTATGCTTGATCATGTCGGTAATTATAATATTATCAACGGAAGGTAACGCTCCGGCAGGACGAATAAAATGGGGTAAAACGATCATGTTAAAATGCAGTAATCTGGAGGTAGCCGCGATGACCGCGGTTATAAAGTAAAGATGGAAGACCAGATTTCCACTGGTGCAGAACGGTTAGGGATCGCTCATGGTGAAGAGTGATACTGTTTTACACCACTTTTTCCCAGTCAATACGTTCCAGCGACGGATCGCGGTGGCGTTCAAATTGTTGCGTGAACATGAGATCATATATGCCATGATTCGCCAGCAACTCATCATGGGTGCCCCGCTCCACAATTTTTCCCTCCACCAGCACCGCGATGGAATCGGCGTGCATGATGGTGCTTAAACGGTGGGCGATGACAATGGTGGTGCGATCGCGCATGAGTTCATCCAGAGATTGCTGAATAAGTTTTTCCGCATGCGTATCCAATGAACTTGTGGCCTCATCGAGAATTAAAATCCGCGGATCGGCCAGAATCGCCCGGGCAATGCTGATCCGCTGTTTCTGACCGCCGGAAAGTTTGTTCCCCCGCTCTCCTACCGGCGTTTCATAGCCTTTATCCATGGCTTGGATAAATTCGTGCGCATTGGCTTTTTTTGCCGCCTCAATAATATCCGCCGCACTGGCGTTGCGCCGGCCAAAGGCGATGTTCTCCATAATCGTGCCATCAAATAAATACACGTCCTGCAGCACCATAGCGAATTGCCGGCGATAGTCCGCCAGGCGGATGTCCCTGATATCCACGCCATCAAGCATAATGGCCCCCGAGCGCACATCGTAAAAGCGAGCAATCAGATTCACCAGCGTGGTTTTGCCGCTGCCCGATGGCCCCACCACCGCCAGCGTGGAACCTGCTGGAATATCCAGGATTATCTCATCAATTACCGTCTGATCAGGCTTGTAGCCGAAGGAAATATTCCGCAGTTCAATGTGGCCCTGCGGGTTTTCCACCGTGATGGCATGTTCCCGGTCCGGCATATCGGGCGACTGGTTCAACACATCGCACACCCGATCGAGTGATCCCAGATTCTGCTGCAGATTCTGCAGGGAATCAATCATCTGCGTAATAGGGCCAAGCAGCATCAGGCTGTAGGTCTCAAACATCACCAGATCGCCGACTTTCAGTTTCCCTTGCAGCACCAACTCTCCGCCGTACCAGATAATGATAATGCCAATGGCGGGGACAAAAATGGACCACCCGGTCGCCAGCAGACGCCCTAGAATAGAAGTGAAGTATTGCTTGCGGACCAGCAGATATTGCCGTGCCCCGAATTCCTTATGTTCGCTGCGCTCCCGGCGGAAGCTGCGCACCACGCGGATACCAGAAAACAGATCACTGACCCGCGAGGAGAGAATGCCCCGATCATCCTGAATATTCCGCCACATGGGCCGCAGCCGCCGGAAAATCACAAAGTGAATCAGCACCACCGGCGGTATCAGCGCCGCGGCCACGGCAAAGAGTTTCCAGTTGGTGGCAATTAAAATCAGCAAAATGCAGATCATGCGAAAAATCGCACCGACCGGGTTGACAATCGCATTTTGCACGCCGCCGACAACTTGATCGGTATCGCTCATCACCCGGCTGATAATGCCGCCCGTGCGGTACTCGGCCAGTTGGGCCAGCGGCAACTGTGCCAGATGTTCATGCAGGCGCTGCCGCAGGGAAGCCGCCAGGCGATAATTTAATTTCTGCGCCGCCAGCACACGAATCCAGGAGATACTCACACCAATGATTTCCGCGGCAATCAGTGCCAGCACCAACACCAGCAGCCCATGAGACGGCGAATCAGAGAGCCAGTGCCGCAGGCCACCGGCTGGTAAATGTCGCGCAATGGGCAGCGGCTTGCGGGCAAAGACATAATCAATGGCCAGCTTGAGCACGTAGGGCGGGGTCAAGGCGACAAATGAACTAATAATCGCCACGGTCATCATGGCGAACACTGCGCCGTAATACCCTCGCAACATTATCCGATATTGCCCCAGAAGGTGCCGCTTGGAATATTTGAACGTATGCTTTTCACCTGATCCGGCGGCATGCCGCCCCCCCATGGAGGGCGGTGCTTCAGTGCGTGGCGCATCGGGGTCTACCAAGCGGTCGCCCTTCAACAATCCTTTGCGCAGTTTTTCACGGAATTCAGCAAATCGGGAGCGGCTTGATTTCATGGATTCCTTCGCCTGACATCAACTTATAGTTGTACATTATAGACCACCAACCCGGGCTCTGTCAGCCAGGATGGCGATTTGATTCTCAATCCGGCGGCAACCGCGCGGTTGATCTTAGCGCTACGCTGGATTACTGTAAACGCAAGACAATATTGCCTGCTGCAAAGCGCAAGCGATGCAGGGCGGAATGCAGGCGATAAACCGTAAAACTTCTCTGTTGAAAGGAAACGCAGCATGCCAAAAGACAAACCTCAACTCCATCGGCGTGATTTTGTGAAACTGGCGGGTGTACTTTCAGCGACGGTGGCGATCAGTGGCGGTACCGAATCAGACGCCGCCGCACCACTGCCCCCCCGCCGATTCTTTCATCCCCACCGCATCCGTTATGACCAGCATTCGATGATTCTGGAAGATAAGCCTTTTTTCATGTACAGCGGCAGCTTTCATTATTACCGATGCGCCAAGCCCCTGTGGCGCGAACGCTTTGCGAAAATTAAAGAAGCCGGATTCAACACAGTGCAAAGCTACGTGGCGTGGAACATGCATGAAATGCGGATGCCCGCAAGCCTGGATGATTTTTCCAAAATTGATCTCACCGACCTTGATGAGTGGCTGACCATGGCCACGCAGGAATTCGGGCTTTATGTCAGCATCCGCCCAGGCCCGTATATTTGCGCGGAATGGGACTCCGGCGGCTTTCCTCAGTGGCTGATGACTAAAAAGCCGAAGGGATATAAGGGAGAATGGCTGCGCAGTGATAACCCGATTTTTATGGCGTGGAGCCGGCATTGGTACAATGCCGTGTGTCCGGTGATTGCCAAACATCAGATCACGCGCAAAGCGCCCGGAGAACCCGGTGTGATGATCTTTCAAGTGGAAAATGAATATGACTATTCAGATTTTCCGATGGAAGTCAAACGAACGTATGTTGAATCTCTGGTAACTGGCGCGTTGAAAAACGGCATTGAAGTTCCTCTGTTTATTAACTGGGGCCGATGCGTCATGGGCTCGGACAATCCATTGTTGCGCCGCGTTTTTGACACCATGGATTTTTACCCGCAATGGAACGTGGACAGCGTTCTTGGATCCATCGAAGGGATGCGCCACGGGCAGCCGCACGCCCCCTTGATGACCGCCGAATTACAAGGCGGCTGGTTCAGCGGTGTTTATAATGTTCCGCCGCTGCGCACACATGAAGATCATTATCGCGCCGATGTATGTCCGGCGCAGATTAACAATCTCACGCTGTACTGCATCCAAAATGGCGTAACGATGATCAATTATTACATGCTGTTTGGTGGGACCAATTTTGGCGGTCGGCCCGCGGCCGGCATTGCCACTTCTTATGATTACAGCGCTCCAATCCGCGAAAATGGCGGCGTAGGTGCCAAATATTTGCGAGTGAAGACTCTGGCCGCCATGCTCCATGAACATGGCCTCGCCCTGGCGCAATCTCAGGCTGTCAAAATCAAAGGCCGAACCGGGTTCTCAGATGTGCATTTAGGGGCCCGGCAGGCACCAGATGGGGGAATTTATGTGTTCATTCGCACCGACCAACATGGCCACGCGCGGCAGGGTACTGCCCACGCGACCATCGACGGCGTAGGACATGTTGAATTCCAATATGACCTCGAACCGTTTGGATCAAAAGTTCTCTACCTTCCGCCGGGCGCAAAATCCGCCGGTGCTGGCAAATGGTTGCCGGAACCACAGCAAGAGCCACGCCGCCCCACCAATCTGCCGTCAGTTGTAAAAATCAGCGCGGTGAAATCTGCCGTTGATCCTGAACCGATAAAATGGCGGGATATCCAAGCCGGGCAGTCCTTGGCCGAGCTGGGGGTTTATATCAGCGGGTTCAGCTATTACCGCGCTCAATTAAATCTTGCTCCATTGCCAGCTAAAGTTTCCCAAGTTGCACTGGCGGCAACAATGAATGATTCCGATAGCGCCACTGTGAACTTGGATGGCCAGATTATTTATCCACAAACTGCATCCGGAGCAGCAGGGATGTTTGTGCCGCCAGAATCGCCCACTCCCGGCGAACATACTGCAACACTGGTTTATGAAAATCGTGGCCATCCCAATGGTGGTATGGGAATGGAGGCGTTATATGGCATTTATGATATCGCGATGGTTCCCACCTCCATACAAGGAGATAGGATTAACCCGTGGCGCATGAAGTCGGTCCCGGCGCACTGGAAACCTGAACATGCGCCATACATTGCCCCTGATACCGCCACTACAAACTGGCGGAAAGTCTCACCCCATGATGCACTAAGTGCCACACAGCTTCAGCCGAATTCCAGCGCCGTATTCAGAACAACCCTGCATATTTCCCTCAATGATCTGGCGGAACATAAAACAGCATTGCATTTCAGCCGCATTGATGACAATGGCTGGATATTTGTCAATGGAAAGCCGCTGGGCACCACCAACAGTTGGGCCCATGCCTGGACCTTTAATGCCGCTCATTTATTGCATGTGGGCAATAATTCCCTGGCGGTTCTGGTACAGAATGTAGGAGGCGCCGGCGGATTGGGCGGGGTAAAACTCGTATCAGCCCACGCCACGGCACCTTTATCCACACTTTCCGGATCCATACAATTTGCCGCACATCCAACAGGTCTTGAATTGGGCTGGCACAAACCCGGCTTTGATGACTCCAACTGGCCCCAACACCCACTTACCAATACACCGGCTGCGGACAAGCCGGCAGTGTTATTGTCATGGCATCGGCTGGAGTTTTCGCTCCCGCTGGTTGATGCCAACGTATGGCTGCCCTGGTGCCTGAAAATTCAAGCCACCGGCACCGGGTTTATATATGTTAATGGACATGAATACGGGCGATACTGGGAACATGGCGGCCAGCGCGAATACTATCTTCCGGAATGCTGGCTCAATACCCGGCCTGGTGAGAAAAATGTCATCGCCCTGTGTTTGCGAGCAGTGGATAAGCCGGCCCAAATTCTCGCGGCATCCATTGAACCGTATGTGGTGTACGCGGAATTCCGCGGGACGCATTCATAACGGGAAGGGACATGCGGGAGGATGAATTCGTGCGGAGTAATTTAAATAAAAAGGGTTTCTATGCGAACTGATGGTAGACGGGCGGATCAACTCCGCAAGATCAATATTCAGAGAAATTTTACTCATCATGCCGGTGGATCGGTGTTGATCAGCTTTGGCGACACACAGGTTTTATGCACCGCGATGATTGAAAAAGGCGTGCCGCAGTGGCTGGCCGGGAAAGGACAGGGTTGGCTGACGGCCGAATATTCCATGCTCCCGTCTTCCACCAATACCCGCAAAAAGCGCGACAGCGGCAAGCCCGATGGGCGCAGCGTGGAAATACAGCGTCTGATCGGCCGGGTGCTGCGCGGCGTGATTGAGATGAAAAATCTGGGCGAAAACACGCTGTGGCTGGATTGCGATGTGATTCAGGCCGATGGCGGCACCCGAACCGCCGCCATTACCGGTTCATATATTGCACTGTGTGACGCGGTAAGCCGTGCGAAGAAAAATGATTTGTTACCGGGCAATCCTATTTCCGGGCAGGTGGCGGCGATCAGTGTGGGGATTGTTGATGGCAAGCCGGCATTGGATTTAAATTACCGGGAAGATTCCTCAGCCCAGGTGGATATGAATGTCGCGATGCTGGCGGACGGATCATTCGTGGAGCTGCAAGCCACAGGTGAACACGCCACATTCACGCCACGGCAATTTAACGCGATGCTCAAGCTGGCGGTCAAAGGGATACGTGAATTGCACGCATTACAATCCACAGCGCTGAAACGCAAGACGCTGCGCCACCATCCTGCAAAATCTATGCGTAACGCGAAGAATTTACAGACCGCTTAAATCCGCAATGGTGATCCGGGTGATCCACAGATTTCACGATCCCTTATCCTTCCGGAGCCATGGTTTTTTCCTGCGCGAGGATGACATCAAATATTTCATCCGCGGTTTTGGCCGCTTTGAGTTTGGAGCGGAAGCTGTCAATGGTCATAAGCCGACTGATACGGGCCAGACTTTGAATATGAGCACCGGTTTGTTCCGGTGGACTCACCAACAGAACAATAAGAAAGACATTTTGTCCGTCCAGCGATTGAAAATCCATGGGCTGCTCCGGCTTACCGATGGCGATGGTAAGCTGGTTGACACCACCGCACTTGCTGTGGGGAATCGCCAGCCCGTGTCCAACACCGGTAGTGCGGATCGATTCGCGTTCCAGGACGCTGGCCAGAACCAGGTTCGGATTTTTCACATCTTTATTCAGGGCCAGCAATTCAACAAGTTCCTTAATAGCGTCTTTTTTATCTTTAGCCGCCATAGGAGCCTTGATGTTTTCGCGCTTGAGTATATCTGTTAAGTGCATGAAGTTTTCCGTATCCAGTTCAGATCGCCAAAACTAAATCCAAGAATGGTACTGTACGGTGGTTGGGCATGCAGTTCAAGACCAAAAGACGAAAATAGCCAAATTCAATGAGCGTAACTACCGTGAACACCCCTGTAGCGGCATGTTGTGTCCGGAACTTGCAAAAATAATTCGTTAATGAGAATAATTAAAAGGGGTAACATATTATTGATTGAAGCCTGTTCCTGACCGGAAAATCTTCCTTTTCAAAAAAAATAAATTAATTCACTTGCAATTTTAAATTGACCTGCTATTATTCTTTGTGCCTGTGGGCAGTAGCGCCCGAGTTCGAGGTTGGCTGAAGCCATTCCCGCACCGCCCATCGATAGGTTCCTCAATCCCTCATTTCTGGTATATCCAGGGAGCACTCGTATGTCCTATGAAGACAAAGTTATCGCATGCGTCGATTGTGGCGCGGAATTCACGTTCACTGCGGATGAACAACAGCGGTTCGCCGAACGTGGATTTACAAATGAACCCAAACGCTGCAAAACCTGTCGCGATGCGCGGAAAGCCCAACAGGGCGATTCGGGCGGATTGTTTCCAAGCGCAAAAGAGCGGCCACTAAGGCTTCTCTTCCCGAGCGTTGCTTTATTTGGGCGCTTGGTTGCTGTATGACGTAACAATCGTACAGCCTTAATGTAATGGCGAAGTGTTTTCGCCAACGATGAGCGCATGATCCTGCCATGTAATGTGGCGGATTACGCTAAAGAACCACAGGCAAACGGGCCGGTTGCAAGACCGGCCCGTGTTCTTTTACCATCGGAAAAATCTTGGCCGATAACAACACCGCCAATTCTGACGGTATGATCATCATCATGTTGTATCGGCGATCGGTCATCCTGATCTCATACTTCCATCCGTTTGCATGGTGGATCAGCATGGCCGCTATGGCCTTGCTTCCTCCTTCAGCCTCAAGCACTGCCTGGGCCGCCCCCGTACATTCAACCACGGTTCGCGTCGCAGCGGCGCCTTTTCGGATTGCCGGAAAGCCCGTCGCCATTGGCGATGGATCCATCCGCTTTACCGGGACGCTGCATACACTGGGAAAAAACTTTATAGTTGCGGCAAGGGGCGGCATTCAGGCTGGAGCGGCCACACTGGCCTGGCCAGCCGCACATTCACCGGTCATTTCAATTCACACATTAACGGCGAGTGGCCATATCCATCTTTGGCATGACGCGGCCGGCATCGCCCATATAGACATTAAAAATGGCCTTTCTGTGGTGAAGGCCCTGCAAATCAAAACGCAAACGTTGAGCAACGTTGAAATCAAATGGGGGATGCTGCACCATATTTTGACCGTCGCCTCTCTTGAGGCCCTTTGGAACGGCACAAAAAATATTGGCGAACGGAACCTATAACCTGTCAACAGGCATTGGCCTATTGAATCTTTCCATACCGCAGATTCATCAGCAGCGTCTTTTTGCGATGCTGGCGCCGCAGCGGGTAAAAATAATCGGGCATGGCAAGATCATAGCCAGGCTTACTTTTAACGCGATGGGCCGCGTTACCGGTACGCTTGATCTCACAGGCGCAAGCGGAGGATTTCTATGTCTCCATCAGATTCCACTGCTGCGCACAGTGCTCTCCGGCACGTATGGGCAGCCTCTGGCCGCCGCCATGGCCGATGATCTTCACGATTATCCATTTACCACCGAACAGGTAAATGCCATACTCACCCGGACTGGGATGACTTTCAAACTTAATTTCATCCGTGGATCAGGCAATCCGCTGCACCTGAAGCCACGGATCGTGATTATTGATGGCAAAAAAATGGTCTTTCGGGTAAGCGACCTCAAAAGCATTCAGCTGGTAATCCCCGTTCGTAATCTTACATTATTGAAACTGCTGGCATTGATCCATAAATTTTCCAATGTAAAAGCCTCGAAATAATCATTTCGTAGCGCTTCAGAAGAAATTCCTGCTAAAATCAGACTTAGAGGATTTTGTAAAGGAAATCATCATGAAATCTCTGCGATTGATTTTGATCTGTACCGCAACGGCGTGCTGCGGCGCTCTCGGCGGCTGCCTGCAAACACACAATGATGTGGTAATCAGCCAGCCCAAGCCACTGGAGGTTAACGTCAATCTTAATGGCAAATTGACACTGGTGGTGCAGGATGCCAACAGTGATATGGACTTCATTGCCGGCGACTCAAATCACGACAAGAATGCCCCCAAGCCAACCGGATCGAAGACCTCGGTAAACACCACCGTCCCCGCGAAAACGCCGCAAACCGGCACTGGCCGGCCAAGTTCATACTTTATACCAACTGATGCACACGCATCCGTGATTTTTGCCGATGCCACAGCCACTATCAGTCAATCGGACATCCTCCAGCATTTGCGTGCGGATTTTGCTGAAAATCACAAATTGCTTGCGGCACACCTGGTTGGTGAAGCGCATACTGGATACATGGCCGCGCGAGGATCCATGACCAGCACCCAAAGAGCTTTCATGGCCCATGACAATCGCTGGCGTAAACGGTTGTATGAATTGCGAGCCACGCAAACCAATCAGCCGCTGGCAACCATTGAATTGATCTATTACAAGATTCGCCTGAAATTTGTTCCAGCCGGCACCTGGGTGCAGCAGTATGACAAATCCACGGGACAATGGGTGTGGGTGCATTGGAAAAAGTAAGTTTTAGTGCCTTGGTCGGCGAGCCGTCACCGCAGCGTGAAATCATTACGCCCATTCCGGGGCTATCCATTTTGGGCTGGCTATCTTAACCGAGAGCAACTAATATTCTTCTAGTGATGTTGTAAATGCAGGAGTTTACGCAATGAAGATAGGTGTTCTATTTGTGATGGCCGCACCGGCATGGGCCGCGAAAGGGGCGGGCAAACCTTTTTCAAAAATCGACGGCCGAGAAATTTTTATGCGTAGCATTGAATTGTACGCCAACCGGGAACTCGTGCAGCAGCGCATACTCTGCATTCTGCCCGATGATTTATCCCGCATTCAAGAGAAGTATGGTGCGCATCTGGCATTTCAAGGGGTGGGAACTGCCGCGGGCGGGCCGGACTGGTTTGGGGCCGTCCAGCGCGGGCTGGAAAAACTCAAAGACGCGATTGACACAGTTATTGTCCATGATGCCTGCTGTCCGGCGGTTCCCTACACCGTTCTGGATGCCCTGGAAGAAGCGATGGGAAAGACCGGAGCCGCGGCGCCGGCCGTACCGGTCGGCGGAGCAACCGTGCGGATCAATGATAGCAAACTGGGGCAGTGGGTTTCCGATAATCGTCTGCAGCTTATACAATCTCCACAGATATTCAGCCGCAGTGTGCTGGATGCGGCATACGCCAAACGTTCAACTTTGGGCAAAGAAATTGCGGATGATGCCACCTTGGTGAAGCTGGCGGGCACCGATGTAAATACAATACCGGGATGGCGGTTGAACATACGCATTGATCATGAAGAATTGATCAAACTTGGTTCGGATGCCATTAAGCATCTGCCCCGCGCCCGAAGCACAGCACCGGTCAGCCCCTTTGATGAAGCGCAGTGGTGATCGGGTGATGGATTGGAAATTTGAGATTTGAAATTGGAGATTTCAGATTGTGATTGAAAATTTGAAATTTCAGGTTGGAAGTGTTGAATGGCCAGAAGTTGGAATTGAGCAATACACTTTCCGGATAAATGGAGTTTTATGGCGCGGCGCGTCGTGTTTTTAATTACGGACCTTGATCTGGGGGGAATGCCGCTGATTGTCCGGCGTATTGTCCGGGGGCTGAAATATCTGGGCCGCTGGGAACCAACGGTTGTCAGCATCAAACCGCCCGGCATCGTAGGCCGCTGGATTCGCCACGAGAATGTGGAAGTCATTGGACTAAACGCGCAAAGTGTACATGATACCCGCGCGGTGCGGCGCTGGATTAAAACAATTGAAGAAATCAACCCCGCAGTGGTGGTAAGTGTATTGGTACATGCCAACGCCCTGGCTGCTTTAGCCGCGCCGCTGGCCGGGCCGCGAATATACTTTCAATCCATTCACACCATCCAGCCGGAACCACTATGGCACTGGCGTTTGCAGGGCCTGATATCGGCACGATGCGAAGGCATGATTACACCCTCACGCGCGGTGCTTGATCGCATCAGCCGATTTGGACGATTTAATCACGGCTATGTGATTCCCTTTGGGTTGGATTATGAAACTTTTGCGGCGGCGGAACCGATTGCAAATGCGGATCGGCCCTGGCCGGCTGGAGCGAAAGCCGTGGGCTACATCGGACGGTTTGATCCGGTAAAACGGTTGGATTTACTGGTGAAAGAATTTGCGGAACTGCTGCTGCGGGATTATCGCCGCTGGGGCAAACTGCATCTGGCCCTGATTGGATATGGTCCGGAAGAAAATCCCCTGCGGGCGCTGGCGGCAAAACTGGGCATTGCATCGCATGTAGTATTTCCCGGTGCCACCGCCGAGCCGGCGCGTTGGTACAAGGCCCTGGAAGTGCTGTGCATGCCATCGACAGTGGAGGGATTTGGAATGAACATTATTGAAGCCATGGCATGCGGCACACCGGTGGCGGTGTATCGCAGCCCGGCTGTGCGGGAAATTGTCACCGATCAGGAGACGGGATTGTTGATTGATCCGGAAGAAACCGGTTCCATGGCCAATGCCATTGCAACGCTCATAGAGAACAAGGCATTGGCCGCCCATATTCGCGTCCAGGCACAAGCCTTGATTGCAGCCAGGTATTCCGCCCAGCAGATGGTAAAGGAATACCAGCGGGTGCTGGATCAGGCCGTGACAGCGGAAGCACTGCATGAGTCGCTGTAAAATCCCCGCCAATAATCCCCGCCAATAATCTGGCTTAAAATCAAACACACGGGTAAACTACCATCCGGTAACTTGGTATGAGGAGAAAAATAATGGGCCGCATTATTGCACCGTTTAAACCCACACGCTCGGCAAGTCCTTGGCATGATGTAGATCCCGGCAGCGGCATGTTGCCATCGGTTTTCCAAGCCATTATTGAAATCCCACTGGGTGCTTCAAATAAATATGAGATGGATAAGGCCACGGGTTTGCTCAAGCTGGATCGGGTGCTGCATTCTGCGGTTTATTATCCCGCTAATTATGGCTTTATTCCACAGACCATGGCCGATGATGGCGATCCATTGGACGTCTTGGTACTGGGCGCGGAGCCGGTCTATCCGTTAACCATTGTGGAAGCTCGTGCTATCGGATTGATGACCATGAAAGATCAGAATGAAATTGACCACAAGGTGATTTCCGTACACGTCAATGACCCTGAATACAGCAGTTACAGTGATGTGCATCAGCTCCCGCCGCACAAGCTCTCAGTGCTGAAACGATTTTTTGAAGACTATAAAGCATTGGAAAACAAGCGTGTGGTGGTGGACGATGTGCTTCCCGCGGAATATGCTTTCCCGGTTATCGAACAATCGCTGATGATTTACAAAAAATGGCGGACCGGCGAAGATGTCAGCCGCATGTTGCATGTGGCGTGATTACGCCTGCTGCTTAAAGAGCACCGCATGATAATGCGGTGGCCGGTTACCATCAGTCAATCAACCACCGGATTACAGCCGGTGCTCTCAACTGCCCCGCCGTTACCACCGGCAAAGCTTGGGGTGCAATCAATGGCAATCCGGAATCGCTGGCATTATTTTGGCGATTTATTATGCGGCCGATGATGTTCCTGAATCCACTGAGCAGAAGGCGGGGCATAAGGTCGGAATTTTTCCATTACTCCCTGCTCTTCGCTGCATGATAGTGCGCGATAGAACCCCAACTGATTTGCCGTCGGCGAATCAATAAGGCTGCTGGAATCCGCTGCGCTCATCTGAAAAAGTACACGGTTATCAAATTCTCTCTGGGCGGATCGTTCAAACGTGCGCTCCAGCGATGCCAATGTATCAACCCAGGTTATCACATGAATGCCGACGCCCGGGCCATCACGGAGAATCTCTCCGAATTCCTTCGATGGATTGGGCGCTTTGGCCTCCTCACCGCCGGACATGGAAAAGCTGAAATCATCATCACTTTTGCGGAGCATCCGATATCGCTGCAACCCATAGATAAAAAGAAATACCTCTTCCGCTCCGGCCTGTTCCTCCGTTAAACGGTGATGCACTTCCTCCGTGAGCGTGTGAATAATTTCCGGAATCGCCCGCCATTCAACAATCTGCACTTCCGGCCCCAGCGCTGGTTTCAGACGGTCGAAAGTGCCAGCCAGACGTGAATCCGCGGCGGTTCCATCCATCACATAAAATTTTCCGCCACCCGCGGGATACTGTGCAAACAGGGAAATCAGCGCCCACGCCATGACGGAAAGAGATTGTTCCTCCTGCTGCCCTGCCAACAGGACATTGGAACCACTCTGCCGGCGTAATGTCAATACGGTTGGTTCTTTAATAGCGACCGGTTCACCAATCCACGCCTTCACCGATGCAGGTATGGCGGCCGGTTTCGGGGATTGCAGCAGCGCGGTCAACTGCTTATTGACTCCCGCATCCGCCGGGGCATTACCTTCAAAAATTACCGGCGGCTCATGACGGACTACGGCGGCTGCGGCACGTTTGCTGATATGTTCGAGGTAAACTTCGCGTTTTTCATCCGGCAGCCACGCCACCTGAAATGGGCTGTTGGCTTCCACTAAGCCACCGGCATCATTATAAATCGCGGCTCCAGGACGGGAGAGCAACCGTGCGGCGGAGTTGTTGTCCCCGAGAATTATCTGCGAGTCCGCCTCACTGACCTGCAAGGCGATGCGCACCGCCATCTGGCCGATGGTGCTGCGAGCCAGCCCGGATGTACCGCCAATGGTTTGTGATCCCAACAAAAGATGAATACCAAACGCTCTTCCCTGCCGCACCAGGCGGTCCATCAATAAGCCAGCCTGCTGGGCCAATTTATCATCCTCGGAGAAAAATTCTTGAAATTCATCAATCACCAGCAGCGTCCGCGGCATTGTTTGCGCCCCGGCCGTGCGCCGAAAGGATGGCAAATCCTGCACGCCGGCTTGTCGAAACATCTCGCCCCGTCGCCCGAGTTCCACATCCAACCGCTCCAGCACACTTAAGCCAAACTCCCGGTCGCTTTCCACCGCTATGGCCCGCGCGTGCGGCAAATGGTGCGTGGCATACGTCTTAAATTCCACGCCCTTTTTGAAGTCAATGAGATAAAGTTCAACTTGATCCGGTGAATACCACATGGCCAGATTGGTCACAATGGCGTGCAGCAACGTCGATTTTCCTGATCCCGTTTTGCCAGCCAGAAGGCCATGCTGAGCCATCGCCCGGCCCAGGCGCAGTATTTGCAACCGCGTTGCCCCCATGCGGCCAATCGGGACCTCCAAACCTTCCGTGCTGTCGAGCGTCCAGAATTCATCCGCGGTTGGCGCAATGGCATCAAATGAAACCTCCACATTCTGACTGGCTTTGGCGGCCCGGCCTATTTTATCCAGCAGCGGGGTTAGAGCCTCCTCCAGTGGCGGCTCATCCAGCGACAACGGAAATTGCCCCAATACCTCATCCTTCCATTTGAAGGATTCACCCTTCTGCACAATGTGGACACAATGCGATGCAATATCGTCAAGCGGCCCCGCGGAAGCCGGTGGAAGCTGCGCATCGCCCGCCACCAGGATGTACACACCGCAACGGGCACCAGTCGCGGCAATGCTGGCCAATCGCCGGAACGATTCGCGCTCAAACCCCACTGGAAAATCCGCCACCACCACAAAGCGATACGGCTCGGCCAATTCACCGGCCTGTGCATTGTAATCATCAATGGTGGCAAATTCGTTGCGCAGATATTTCTGGATCACCGTTTCCATGTGTTCGGTAAGATCGGAAAGCCGCTGCTCAATCTGCTCTGGCCGCGTCCATATCCGTCCCCCCACCAGTGTCTCATCATGATCCGCCAGCCGCATAAACCCGGCAAAATTCTGCCCCAATCCAACTGGATCAATGATCGTAAACCGGGCCCGGCCCGGCGGCAATCCTGTGAGAATCCGCATCATCAACGCCTGCATCATCCTTAGCGCTTTGGGCCTGCCGCTGCGGTCACATTGCACCAGCAATGAGGCTCCATAAGGGAATTCCAGGTTTACCGGCACAGAATATGCCGCAGGAAACTGCAATTTTGCCGTCCCGCTGGTTTTGTTGGCCGCCAAGGTACTATGAAGATCAACGTGCAATTCGCCGAACCGCAGAATCTGCGGAAAACTTGTCGCTGGCACCCAGTTCTCCCAGTTCTGCCCATACATTTCCGATGCATCGCCGGCACCGTGTCTGTCCCCATCGCCACCGGAATGCCCCGGCGTGCGGGTATGGGCCAACCCTTCAACCAGACGATGTTTCAAAGCAACAAGCGCCTCATCATAATGCCGCCGGCCATCTTGCAGGCGTTGCTGATGTTGCTCCAGCGCGGTGTTCATATCGCTGCTAAGCCCATGCTGTGTCGCGGCTTTTTGCAAATCAAAGGCCTGTTGTGCTGCCGTTTCCGCAGCACTTCGGTCCATTTCGGCGGCGGATTTACTGCGATCCAGTTCCCCCTGCGACGCTGTGCGCTGAGCATTGCGTTTGCTTTCAATACTTTGCGCGGCCACCATGGCTTTCTGCTTCAAATCCTGAAGTTCGCGCAGCGCTTTAGCACGGGTATCGGCAAAGTATGCTTCCTGTCGTTTGGTAATATTTTCCGCGTGCTGCCTGGCCGCCTCACGCCCCATGGCAATTGCCCTTACCAGCGGCTTATATACATCAAGAATTTGCGACTTCCCAAGCCCCCGCAAGACCATACCAAGAAGGACCGCGCCAAGAAAGGTACCGCCCACGGCAATGCCGATAAGCTTAATATTCGGCGGTGATCCACCCGTCGCGCCATACGCTATCCCCCCCGCCGCCGCACACAGCAGCAACAGGAATATCCAGGGAGAAACGCCAAAAAGCACCCTCGGCAACAATAACCGCCGCATGCGGGCAAGGCCCTGCTGGGCCAGATCCAGCTGTGCCACCATCACGGCCCGCAAATCCTGGCCGTTCAATTGTGCCGCATCATCCACCGTCTCCACCGGTGGCATCTGTCGGCAGCATCTTGCCAGCAGCGCCGTTGCGGGTTGTTCAACCGCAGCCAGCGCCTCCTCATGGGCATGAAAAATTTTGCTTAGCTCTTCATTTTCCGCCCGGATTTGATTGCGCGCCGTCTCCACCTCCCCTTCAGAGAGCCATTTGGCTTCCTCAATTTGATTGCGCACTTTGCGTTCCGCATCATTATGTTCCCATTTAATCCGCGCCTGCACCTGCGCATAATCTTCTGCGCTCTGCGCCGCTTGAGCCTCATAATCAGCGATTATTTTTTTCAGACGGTGCTGGTGTTCCTGCGTATGTTTTTCCAGAATTTGTGCATATCGGCTTTCAATTTCAATCCGCTGGCTTTCCAGTTCTTTTTTGGCCTGATCATTGCTCAAACGGTATTGCCGTTCTATTTGTTCCTCTGTCGCGGCGCATTCTGTGGTCAGCGCCAGCAAATCACGCAAGGCGGCACGCTGCTGATCACGCAAGGTGTTAGCGGTGGATTTTACAATCCCGGCGAGCCGGGATGCGGTGGGTTGAATCTGTTGTTCCATAGAGGTCATTATTTACCCGGGCCTCACTTGAGTTTTACTGACAATCTCGCCGCACCTGATTGAGCACCATCGCAATATGTTCCATGGCGCTGGCGGCGGAATGCAGATCCGTTCCGAGCGGCTCAAGAAATTTCTTCTCAAAGTGCATGGCCGCGGCATCATTCCATCCAATCTTCACATCATCCCATTGCAACTGCAAATGATTGAACGCTTTGGCAAGTTGACCCCGACCTTCATACACACCCATATTAATCCGCCTGAATTCACAAAGTTTTCTCGGCAAGCCCGGAAATTACTTCTTTTCCCGCAATGGCCACATATCCCGCCCCTGCGGATCTTTCAACTCTGCCACACCATCCTTATCCAATATAACCGAAAAGCCCACCGGCAGTTTCAATAATTCCCGCCAATCCGGCCGCCGGATCAGCACATCGGCCACGCGCATGGCCCCCCACGGCCCCGCAGCCACATCCACCGGCACCGCACACCAGCCGCTATCACCCATAAATCCCGGCTCCAGATGCACCAAGGCAATGCGCCCCGCCTTGCCCAATGCCTGTCCGATTATGATGCGAAATTCCAGATCAACATCCACCCACGCCATATTCATTGCGGCAATCGTGGATAGTTGCTTTTGCGATATGGCGGATAATGAGATGTCCAATTCGGTCAGGCGCGGCGCATCTTCCCGTTCCCGCGGAGTGGGAATTACCAGTTGCCGCCGGGGGCCTGCCATATCAGATACTTGATCCGAAGGTGTTCCACGGCTCATGTTGCCGCCGGAGGAATAATTTGTTGACTCCAAAATACCGCCCCCTTCGCCGGCAGCCCCTTCCGTGGCAACCGCGGCATACGCCTGTAACTCCGCGACCAGTCTTTCCAGATGGGCCACACCCTGCGGCACCAGAGATTCCACGCTGGTCGCCAGCCGCTGCACAGAGCCTTTATACAATTCCACCTCTTTCTGCAACGCGCGAACCCACTTCCGAACATTGGCGAGTTTCTGCTCCGCTTCCGCCAAACGCGCCATCGCGCGATGCAATTCCTTCTGTTCTTCCACAGCGGACTGCGGGCGGCCGGAATGATCTTTGAAAAGTTTTTTCATACGCACCGCTTCTTTGGCGCGTTCAATCGCGGTTTGCCGTTTGCGTATCTGATCTTTCCAGAATGTATCCTGCTCAATTTCCAGCCATAACATTATCCGCCGCAATTCCGACTCCGCATCCCCCAGCGCCGCGTTGACCGACGCCTGAAATTTCCACAGCACCGTCTGAAAACCAGTCAGCAATTCCAGCGATTCAACCCGGGCGCTTTCAGCCATCATCCGATCCTATCGCTCGTTAAGATATTTTTCGATGTGCTGGGCTTTTTTCATCAGCACCTTGGCATGTTCATTCGACGCTTCCATAAACCGTCCCAGCGATTGGGCGGCCTGATCAAACGTCTCGGCAAATTTTCGCTGCTCCTGATCCCGCCAGGTGGCCTCCAGCGATCTCATACGGGCATTCAAGCCGCCCATGAGACCCTGGAGATCATTATTAAACTGCAACAGGCCTTGGGCAAAACGCCGCAGTTCCGCCGGATCAACACTCGCTTTCGCCATGGGATGCGTCTCCTGCAATGCCTTTATTTCAATCTATATTATCTTACCATCGCATGTGCCGGGAACCAATTGATACAATAGATGTTGATACAATTGATTCAATTACTTCACATCGGCACAACACAATCTTGACAACCGTCACCATAAACGCTATTTACGCACTTCATATCATCAGAGGGAGCAGCGAATGGCGAAAAACAGGAGACGATATTAATGAGCCAATCGGATATTGTAATTCCCGCACTCTGGCGGCAACCGGCGCCGGTGCATTTTGATTCCAAGTGGCCGCGCTGGGCCAAATTTCTGGTGGTGCTTATTTTCCTTGCCATCGCTTTTGTCATTGATAAACCGGTGGGGCAATGGGCCTTGGGCAATCCCATCAAGTTCAAATCAGATATTAACCTTGAAATGATCATGCTCATGCAGTGGGGGCAATGGACCTGCTCGGTGCTGGTGATCATCGCCGTGGCCATGTTGGATAAGCAGGGCCGCAAGAAAGCCATTGCCTTGGCGGTGGGTTGTATTTGTGCCGTGGCAATGTGTTATCTGATAAAAGGTTTGTGCGGGCGGGCCAGGCCCTGGATTCTCACGGAAGGGAAATACGGATTTTATGGCCCAGCGTATGGTTTTGCATCCGCTGCATATCAATCATTTCCAAGTGCGCATGCCAGCGGAGCGTTTGCCTTGACCGCGGGTCTATCCTGGTTTTATCCGCGCGGCCGGGCGCTATTTTATGGCCTGGCATTGGATGTGGCGTTTCAACGGGTGATCCGGCACGATCATTACCCATCGGATGTCATTGCCGGAGCCCTGCTGGCGGTGACCACCGTCCGCAGCGTCTTGGCCATGAGCTGGCCGGGCCGGGTGATTGCAACAATGCCCAAGCCGTGGCAGCGGTGGATTTTCACCGGAAATATCATGGAGTAACAGATCAACCGGCAATATTCACGCCAGCTTTTTGGCCGCCGTAATAATGGCTGCGGCATCAATGCCCGCGGCCGCCAGCAGTTCCGCAGGTGTGCCGGATCCCGGCATGTGCTTCACCGCCAGTTTGACCACGGTTGGGTGTGATGCTCTGGATTGGGCAAAAGCTTCCAGTACCGCATCTCCCAGTCCGCCTTCAATCCAGTGATCTTCAACTACAATAATTTTGTTGCCGGCTTCATCGGCGGCCTGATGCAATGTCTGCACGTCCACGGGTTTGACTGAATACAGATCAATGAGCCGCGCGTTGATTCTATCCTTAGCCAGCGCATCACAGGCTTTGATGGATTCATGCAGGGTGATACCCGCGGCCACGATGGTCAACTTATCCTGCGATGATTTACGCAGCACCCGGCTGCCGCCAATTTTAAATTCTTCTTCCGGGCCATAAATCACCGGCAATTTTTCGCGCGTGGTGCGCATATAGGAAATGCCGGACAGCTTGCACATCAACGCGGTAAGTTTGGCGGTTTGGTTGGCGTCACTGGGATACAGCACCGTACTTTTAAACACGGCCCGCATCATGGCAATATCCTCCAAGGCCATTTGTGAGGGACCATCCTGCCCGATGCTCACGCCCGCGTGCGAACCCACCAGATGAATGGTGGCATTGGAAATTGCCGCCATACGGATTTGATCATAAGCCCGTGTGAAAAACGCGGCAAATGTTGATGCAAACGCCTTTTTACCAAGCACACCAAAGCCCGTTGCCGCGGAGACCATCTGCTGTTCCGCTATGAACATTTCAAAAAACCGGTGCGGATGCGCTTTTTTGAATTCATCAGCATGGGTGGAGTTGGATACTTCCGCATCCAGCACAATGACATCCAGATCATGATTGCCAATCGCGGCAATGGCAGCGCCATAAGCCTTGCGGGCGGCTTCCTTGGTACCCATGGCATAAGCTGGAAGTTTCAGCGGCAAGGATTCACCGTCGCGTGTGGGCTTTTTATTTTCGGGTTTGGCAACGTTGAATATCAGAT
>JABEBX010022070.1_pt1 | contig 19930 bp, 20 predicted proteins | sample 7245971 | NCBI WGS metagenome assembly JABEBX01 (sample SAMN14506365, study PRJNA622280) | hot springs metagenome | biome: hot spring [ENVO:00000051]|acidic hot spring [ENVO:00002120]; feature: spring [ENVO:00000027]|sediment [ENVO:00002007]; material: sediment environment [ENVO:01001048]... | reverse complement strand
GTTGGAACATTAAGTATATGCTTTATACGTGGCTGGCAATCGTAAGCTGATAGCATCCTTTTGATTTCATTAGATATAGCTACCTCCTTACTTCATATATAACAAGCTTCTCTATAGTTTAATAAAAAACCCTTGTCAATCTTTTTTTGTATTCACACAACCGGTCCGTGTAGCTTATGATGGTTTACTTGAGTAATGATAAATTTGTGCTTATTATTTGAACTATGGAAAATTATACAAAGAGAGAAAATATAACCATACTCTGGGGAAAGCACAAGGGACCGTTAATTTATTCAAATACTTTTGTGATAGACTGCGGAAAGAAACAAATTATTATAGATCCAGGTGGAGAGTCCGTTGAATTAAAAAAGCTGAGCGAACAAGAAAACTTCATAGTAAATACACACTTCCATGGCGATCACAGGAGGATGAACTATATATTCACAAAGAGTGATTTTTTTGCACCTGAACCTGATGCTCCTATGATTGAAAGTAATGAACGATTTATAGAGGCCGTTGGAATAACGGACAAAGAGCTCCAAAAACAGTGGCTTTATGTTGTTAAAACAGTATATAACATTACTGAACATAAAATAGCAGGAACCTTCAAGGATAACGAATATGTTATAGATAAATCATATGGGTTAAAATCGATCGGACTGCCTGGACACACACAGGGACACAGCGGATTTTATTTTGAAAGTGCATCACTTGCGTTGATAACAGATATAGATCTTACGCCTTTTGGCCCATGGTACGGTAATGAAGTATCCGACATCGATATATTTCTTGAATCCATAGAAAAGGTAAAACACATTGAGTCGAAATACTTTATAACATCCCACTCGAACACCATTTATACAAAAGAACAATTGTTGCCCCTACTCGATAATTTTGCCTCATACATAGATCGAAGGGAAAAAGCATTGTTAAAGCTTATAGAAACAAAAAATTCTTTATCGCTGGATGAGCTTGCGACTTACGGCATAATCTATCCTCGTAGTTCGTTGGCTAACAACCCGGCGTTGTTATTTTTCGAGAAAAAGATGCTCGAAAAGCATATAAAAAGGCTTGGCATAAAAATAGGGGTTTGATTTGTCAAACCCATTTGCCTGCAACGACCTGCGGAGTCAGGCCCGCGCTATCTGTTCTTTTCGGCATTTGTTTCAGGGTATTATACGTTAATGCAATAAAGATCGCTGCAGATATCAAAGTTCCCCATATAAACAGCCTTTTGGCTGTAGCTTTTTCCATACGCAACCTCTATTACTTTTGCAAGCTATCCCGGATTTTCTCCCTATATCATTCCTAATTCTTTATAATCCTTATTCCACGGCATATTCTCTTACTTCTATTTTTAAATATCGATTCCATCTATTATTTTTTAACGGCAAACTTTTTTGTAAGGTCGATACCATGTTCTTTTGCATATTGTTCAATTATTTTATTTTTTTGTATCTTGCCGGTCGCTGTTTTGGGAAAAGATTCTAAAAAAACAAACTTCTTCGGCATCTTGTAATCGGCAACCTTTTCCTTTAAAAGACCACTGAGTTCCTCCTCGGTTATTTGCATTCCTTGTTTGGGCACAACGAAGCCAAAAACCTCCTCGCCCCACTTTGGATCCGGTATACCTACAACCGCAGCATCCTGCACTTTTTGATGTTTGTACAAAACCTCTTCTAACTCTTTTGGATAGATATTTTCACCGCCCCGTATAATCATTTCTTTTTTTCTGCCTATTATGTAGATGTATCCTTCTTCGTCCATGTAGCCAAGATCGCCTGTATGCAGCCAGCCTTCCTTTATAGCTGATGCTGTTGCCTCAGGGTTCTTGTAGTAACCGACCATTACAACGTCACCCTTTATACAGATCTCTCCAATCTGTTCTCTGGGTAATTCTTTGTTGTTTTCATCGAGGATTCGCACATCCTGGCCATTAAGAGGTTTACCTATAGAGCCGATCTTTCTTTTTCCCTTAAGAGGATTGATTATACTGGCGCATGCTGCCTCTGATAGACCATAGCCCTCGAGTATGAAGGCTTTATATTTTTTTTCGAATGTGTTGAAAACCTCAACCGGCATGGGGGCTGCACCGCATATAACAAACCTCAAGGACGAAAGGTCGTACTTCTCGGCATCCGGCAGGCTGTTTAGTATTGCATAAACAGTCGGTACTCCGCTGAACGTTGATGGCTTGTATTTATCTATTGCCGGCAAAAAATCTTTTGGAGAGAATCCTTCCATGAGAATGAAACTTGCACCTGCATACATTGGACCGAGAACAGTGACAACCTGCGCATTGCAGTGGAACAAAGGAAGTATCAACATTGCCCTATCCTTTTCGGTAAAATCAGCGGCCTCTGCAATCTGGTGCGCATTTGCAATGTAATTGCGGTGTGTATCTATAACACCCTTTGGATAGCCTGTTGTCCCTGAAGTATAAATGAATGATGCATAATCATACTCGCCCACTACGACTTCCGGTTCTGATACGTCTTTGGATACAATATCTTCAAAGGGAATTATACCCGTATTCTCCTTTGGATCAATGATTATGATATGCCTTAACAGAGGTATTTGTCCCTTCATCTTTGTAACCGCATCCTGAAATGAACCGGTTGTTATAAGCGTGATAGCCTCTGAATTGTTGACAATGTATTTTATCTCGTCGGGTTTGAACTGTACGTTAATAGGTACCATAACTGCGCCTATCTTCATCAATGCGAACCATGCATATATAAACTCAGGCCTGTTTGGAATGAGCATTGTTACCCTGTCACCCTTTTTGATGCCCAGGGAAAGAAGACCATTGCCTATTCTGTTCGATATATCATCGAGCTCCCGCAACGTCTTTGTCATATCCTTGTAATACATGAATACCTTTTCAGGCATGGCCTTCGCCTGTCCGGAAACAAGCTCTTTAACTGTTTTAAATTTATACATTTGTTTTATGTCCTATTGTTAAGCCATTCTACCATGTCAGAAAGTGGTTTTTGTTTTTCAACTTCATTGTATATCTCGTGATAGTAACCCTCATACAGTTTATAGGTTTTGTCTTTAGAACCAGCTTTTTCAAAGAACTCTCTTGACGATTTGGGACTTGTAAGTGCATCCGCGCTACCATGCATTATAAGACAAGGCATGGATAATTTACTCGAATTGGCATTCGTATCTATCATTGCCTTTATCATTTCCACGTACCATCTTGCACTCACCTTTGCATGTACAAGGGGATCATTGTTATAGGCGTCTACAACAGCCTTATCGTGGGATAGCTTACTCGTGTCTATGTTATTGCTCATGGATAGGTTAGGGGCAACCTTAGAGAGAAACCTGCCGATTGCAATTTGTATCTTTGGTACCTCCACATTTACACCAAGCAACGGACCTGAAGATACAACGCCTGAAAGGCCTTCCGATCTATAGATAGCATATCGCAACACTATGAGCCCACCCATACTGTGACCAAGGATAAATGTTTTGCCCTTAACAAGATCCTTCACCGCATTTTTAAGTGCATCAACATCATCAAGATATTCATCAAAACGCATAACATGACCTCTTTTCCCTCCAGACTTACCATGTCCTCTAAGATCCAGAAGAAAAAGATTATATTGTTTTAATGTATTTATTACGTTTTCATACCTTCCAAGGTGTTCTCCGAGTCCATGTACAATAAAAACAGATGCCTTTGGCTTATCAGTGAGTATGTACTTGTAAAATATCTGCGTGCCGTCTTTGGCTTTTGTAAAACCTTCTTTATTCGTAGTCATAATGACACCCCCCTCAGCATGAAATTGCTGATCCGATCGCAAACAGATTTTTTCATAGAATCCTCCTTTTTTATTTTAAAAGTTCTTCCGTAGATAAAAGCGATATATTCGAATCCGAAAGCACTTTTTGTGCGGATTCATTATTGTCAAACCTAAATACGAGAATAGCCTGTTCGTTAGGACTTGCAGCATAAGAATACAGATATTCTATATCAATGTTGTGTTTTTCAAGCACGGACAACACATTGAATAAACTACCTGGTTTGTTTTCGATCTTGACTGCTATAACGTCCGTTGTTCTTGTTGTAAATCCACCGACTTTGAGTATCTTCAGAGCATTTTCATTGTTGTCTGTTATCATTCTTACAACTCCAAAATCCGGCGTATCGGCAATGGTAATGGCTTTTATATCAATATGGGCATTTTTTAGCAATTTTGTGATTTCCAGCAACCTCCCTCGGGTATTCTCTATAAAAACGGATATCTGTTGTGCCATAAAACCTCCCCGGTTTTTATATATAATAAAAAAAAATTTAATTCAAGTAGGAGAGCGGTAAATTTTTATTGCATTTTTAAGCCTAAAGTTTATATACGTAAAGTGGAGGTAGAACATGGAAGAATTTGATCTAAAAAAGGCTATACGGGAGATACCGGATTTTCCAAAGAAGGGTATTCTGTTTTATGATATTACTACACTCCTGAAAGATGCAAAGTCCTTTCAGCGTACGATAGATATATTTGGTAACAGATATATAGACCGTGATATAGATGCTATCCTTGCTATAGACGCACGCGGTTTCATAATCGGTTCTGCCCTCGCATACAAACTCGGCAAGGGCATTGTTCTGGTAAGAAAAACAGGAAAGCTTCCCTACAAAACAGTAAAGGCAAGCTATAAACTTGAGTATGGTGTTGATGAGATAGAGATGCACAAGGATTCTATAAAAAAAGGCGATAAGGTACTCATCGTTGACGATCTTCTCGCAACAGGCGGCACAGCCTCAGCCGCTGTTCAGCTTGTTAAAAAATCCGGTGGAAAGATTGTCGAATGTGCTTTTGTGATCGAGCTGCTCGGATTAAAAGGCAGGGAGCGCATAAAACCGTGTCCTGTGTTCTCCTTGATACAGTACAAATAGCAATGACGAACAACTCTTTTCCAGTACATTTTGTGAGGAGAGATTATTTCTGTAGTTTTACAAGGGCTGTCATTGCCGCATGTTGTTCTGCTTCTTTTTTACTCCTTGCCTCACCATGTGCAACGATGTTATTGTTCAGCTCGACGACGACTTTGTATATTTTAACACCATTAACAACGGGTTCACCTATCACCTTGTAATCAGGCGGAGTTTTATACAATTCCTGAGCTATATTGTTTAATTTTGACTTAAAATCCCATTCCGGTTGTTCTTTTACAAAAGCTATATCCTTTTCAAACATGGTGCTGACAAATCGGAACACACCTTCAAAACCCATATCAAGGTATATTGCGCCAACCAAGGATTCGAATATATCTCCAAGAAGCACATCGCTGCTAGAAAATCCGTTTTTCTTTTCTTTGTTACCAACGATTACATAATTACCAAGTCCGAGTTCCCTTGCTTTCCCTGCGAGACTTTTCATCTGTATAAGTGTATCTTTATAATAGGTAAGTCTGCCCTCATCTTCCTCTTTATAAGAGGTGTATAACAGATCCGATATAATAAGCCCAAGCACTGCATCCCCAAGAAACTCCATCCTTTCATAATTGTTCTCTTCGTCTGCCAACTTCGATGATTTATGTGTAAGGGCTTTTTTTACAAGATGGTGGTTTTTGAACCTGCGCTTTGTTATCTTCTCTACGTTGATTAACAGATTTTCTATATCAGCGCTTGTTTTCCTTTTGGGTTGTCCTTGAAACACAGCCCGGATAAAACCTAATAATCCATTTTTTCTTTTTTTCACCGGCATAACGATGTTTTTATATATGATAAATGATCTTCTTCCTATAGAAATCTATATTCGTTAAAGGTCTCTGATTTTTTCAATTGTTTTATAAGTAAAAAATAACAAGATAAGAAATAAAAGTCCATAGATTATATAATCGGCGTACTCATATCCCTTTATGTATTTTATGTACACTTTCCCAAGATGCATTATACCGAATACGAGTGTACATGCCCATACTATTGCTCCACTGGCATTGAACATGAAAAACTTTTTAAAATCCATAAGAGACACGCCTGCAAAAGGCCCTGCAAATATCCTTGCACCGGTTATGAACCTTGCGAGAAAAACTGTTACACCTCCATATTTTTTAAAAAATTTTTCTGTGACTTGTAATGCTTTTTCTGCATAAGAGAATTTCTTTGAGACACGATCTATTATACTTCTTCCGCCTATTCTGCCAATCCAATATCCGATATTGTCACCAATAATTGCTCCCGTTGCGCCGCTGGCAATTACGATATATGGATCGAGACGGCCTGTCGATGAAAGTAAACTCGCAGCAATCATAATGGTTTCGCCGGGCACAGGTATTCCTGTATTCTCGATCATTACCCCTGCACCTATGATAAAATAAGACCACGGGTACAAATTGGAAAGTAGGATATCTAAATCATTCATTCTTTCTGTATACACCAAAGCTGTAAAACTTCAATTTTTATCCTGAGAATGGTGGAGCAGAAGGGGATCGAACCCTCGGCCTCCACGTTGCGAACGGGACTAAGGCCTCGTTTCTATAAGAAAACTCAACGATATCAGATGGATCGTAGGATTGAGCGAATGAAAAAATTCCCTTATTGCATTTTTTGGGTTAATTCGTTTGCCGCAAGGAAATCGTTATTTGTCTTATTGATCGCTATTTATCGTTGACGGTGATTCTAAATACCATTGATTGTCCTTGTTTATCCATAAAGTTGAAACAAAGACATGTTTCTTCAAAAAGAATAGCACCCCTTGACCGGTAATCTCAAGCTCCCCTTCAGCGTTTATACCGTTGTTCCTTATCTCTTTGGTTTTACAACTCAAAACCGTAAATTTTTTGAACCCGGCATTTTCCATCCTAACATTCATATAAACAATAAAATTGGACAAGTCGTTATCCGAGATAAAAAATGGTCTAAGAACGGACCTTGTATGTATGTTTATTATATCTTTACCTGTCAGCGCAGAACAAAATTTATTAATCGTTGTATCAATAGATTGAGCGTACACCGTATGAGCAATAAAAAAAGCAGTTATGACAATGATAATTTTTTTAAACATTAAATCCTCCGGTAATATATATAACATAAACAAGATACAGCATAATACCAAGAAATAAAGAAGTAAAAATCCATTGTAAAGCTTTTGTACGATTACCCTTTATAATGTAAAAGGGAAATAGAGCTATCACAACAATAGAAAGTATCAGGATAAAATAAAAGAATGGTATCTTCATGTTATTCTGCAGTGATGCGTCGAGTCTTTTATTGAATATATCTATTATATTGATGCTCATAATTATTTCATATCACAGATTGGAATTAAGTAAAAATATTTCTGACTCGGTAATCGGCACAATCCGTATGTGAGCCTTCAACCAACATTATGTCTGGTTATACGATCATACGCATAACGAATAACAAACAACAAGAATATTACAATACATGCAAAAACGAATACATCCCCATGCGCTGAGTAAAACGTGTTTGTTTTGATTAAGGCAATCTTATAGTCTATAAATGCCGGTACGAATAATTTTGTCGAAGCAAGAATCTTTCCTGTAGGTGATATTACAGCAGTAATACCGGTGTTTGCAGCCCTTACAACGAACCTGTCATTCTCAACGGCCCTGAATACCGCCATTGATAGATGCTGATACGGCGCAGACGTATTACCAAACCATGCATCATCGGTTATAGTTACGAGCAGGTTTGCACCGTCTCTAACATCATAAGCGGATAATTGAGGAAAAATGATTTCATAACATATAAGCGTTCCTATCCTTACATTATCAAATTTAAGGAGATTGTTTTGCCTGCCCGGTGTAAATGCACCAATACTGCCGGTTAACTTTTTAAGAAAGAAAAAAATGTGTTTCAAAGGCAGGTATTCACCAAACGGGACGAGATGTCTCTTGTCGTACCGTCCAATTATATTTCCATCTGGTCCCATAAGAAACGCGCTGTTAAAATAATGAACTCCGCTTGAAGTATAATCATAGGCAGGGCTCCCAAAAAACAAATAAATACCGAGCGATCTCACAAAATTGCTAATCCTGTCCTGATAATTAAGATCAGACTGAAAAAAGAAGGGCGTAGCTGTTTCAGGCCAGATGATAAGCTTCGGATGTAACTGATCGTAGGCCTGCTGCGAAAGTGCAAAATACGACGCTATGGTATTTTTTTGATAAACAGGATCCCATTTATGGTTCTGATCTATATCACCCTGAATTAGTCCCACTGTTATTTCATCGTTAGGATGGTTTATAGCCGATTTTGTATTTTCTTTGCTAATATCACCATAGATAAGTGCAGCCGTGATAAGCACTAAAACTGTAATCGTTTTTGCAAAAAGAAACGGATATTTTTCAGTCCTAATGCTTTTTGTGTTATACCACCAGCTTATGCATTCGTAGAGAAATACGTTAAACAGCATAACTAAAAATGATACCCCGTACACCGATGTAAATTTTGAGATTTGTATTAGGGAAAGGTTTTTGTACTGGGAATAACCCAATAATTCCCATGGAAAACCAGAAAACAAAAAAGTCCTCGCATATTCAAGAAGAACCCATAAAATCGGTATGAACAGCAATTCGCCAGATTCCGAATCGTTCCAGAATATCTTTATGAACATCGTAAATGTGCCCGAATATAAAGCACTCAGTATGGCTGCAAGCAGTACAAGTCCTAATATACTGACCGCCAAATTTATGTTACCGTATTCGTTCATTGCCACAACAACCCAGTAAAGCAAAATTATGTTAGTTATAAACCCGGACACAAATCCATAAAGATAACTTTTTAGAACAATTTTATTACCCGTTATCTGTTTTATGGAAAACAACAAAGGCATGTAAGCTACCCATGCGATCAAGGAGAAACCGTATTTGGGAAAACTCAACCCGGCCAATACACCTGAAAGAACAACAAGAAATAAAGGCATGATCAGACTCGTTTGTAATATGTTTTTTCAATCATGGCAACCCTTTTCATCAGTTCTTTTTCTTTCCGCCTCATCTTGATCGCTTCTTTGCTGCTTCTTGTATGATCATAACCTGTCAAATGAACAAGTCCGTGAATGAACAACTCCGTTAACCTTTCATGTATATTCATACGAGCACGTGCAGCCTCTCTTGCCGCGGTATCGACGGATACCACAACTTCACCTATTATAATCTTACCGTCTTCTGGATCTGTCTGATCAATTTGGAAGGATAGGACATTTGTAGTCTTTTTTAATTTTTTGAACCTGAAGTTAAGGTCTTGAATGGTGGCATCATCAACAAATGCAACAAAAATTTTTTTGTTATCTTTAAAAGAAGCTGCAAACCTCTTCAGCCGGGCAGAAACAATACGCAAGAGGTTACTGTTTTTTTTGTATTGGCAGGATATTTGAATATCCATTTGTCTTTGTCGTCGGTACGTTAAATTTAAAACCGGGATAATCTACCCTTTTATGAAATATGGCAGAGAGAACCTTTATAAAGCTCTTTTTGATCTCATTAAGGTCATTCAACGCCAGGGTACATTCATCAAGCTGGCCGTCCTCAAACCTTGCGTTTACAATTTTTTCTACCATTGCCTTTATCTTGGCAGGTGTAGGCTCTGTAAGTGTTCTCGATGCTGCTTCAACAGCATCTGCAAGCATAACAATACCCGCTTCCCGTGTTTGCGGTTTTGGTCCGGGGTAATGATACTCTTCTTCCTGAATAGCGCTACCATTCTTTTCTTTTGCTTTTTCGTAAAAATATTTAACCAGGCTTGTGCCATGATGCTGCATAATAATATCTATAATTCTTTGAGGTATTTTATTCGCTTTTGCCAATTCTTTTCCTTCTTTTACATGTGATATTATTATCAAGCTGCTCATGCTCGGGGATAATTTGTCGTGTTTGTTTGCCATATATTGTTGATTTTCTATAAAATAATCCGGCATCTTTACCTTTCCTATATCGTGATAATATGACGCTACTCTTGCAAGAAGAGGATTGGCATGAATCAATGACGCGGCCGCCTCAGCAAGGGTTGCCGTCATCATACTGTGGTTATAACTGCCTGGTGCAGTCATAAACAATTCTTTCAAAAGGGGATTTTCAAGGTTTGCAAGCTCAAGCAGCTTGATATCGGTTGCGTAATCAAAAAGTGATTCGAATACAGGAGTCAGCCCTGTTACCATAATTGCGGACGTTATGCCACTAAAAAATGCCATTAAAATATTTATTATAAATTGGGTTGTCGGTTGATTACCTTGAATGAGCATAAACATACTTACAAGTAGCATATCTATTATTGAAACTACCAGTCCGCCCTTGATAATGGATGCTCTTTGTTCGCACTTGGCAAGCATATGCGCCCCCAAAAGCCCACTTATTATGTAATACGCCACAATAAAAACATTGTTTGATACAGTCATAGCCGCTGTCAATCCAGCAACTATGCTAAACCCTATAGCTATTTCAGAGTTGAGTATGAGCCGTACAATCATGCCTCCAAATGCGATAGGCGCTGCATAATAGTATGCCTCCTGAGGAATATTGAAAGATGCAATCTCACTTATGCTCGTCAGCATTGTTGAAAGTCTTGCAATCAAAACAGTCAAGAGCAGGGTTATCGAAAGGAATATGCCGTCCTTCAACGTTATATTGAATTTCCTTATATTCCTTTGAGAAAACTCAAGTACTGAAAAGATCATTATAAAAAATATGAATGCGTAGAACAAAACCAATATATACCAATGTCTCACAATCCCGGTATTCGTTATTACCTTCAATTTTGCGTATGCATCTCTATTTATCCTTTCTCCTTCCCTGACAATTATTTCCCCTTTCTTCAAATGCATTGTTACCGGTTTTATCGAAGCCTTTACCTTTGCTATAGTATTTTCAGTTGCCTCTTTGTCATACTGTACATCGGGTATTACAAAATTTGTCGTAAAATTTGTAATTATAATATGATCTTGAATAGAAAGGAATGGAAACGTTTCGGAAACGTAATCGAAGAGTATATTTTTGGCATCCTGAGAATCTATAAAGCTATTTATATCCCGTATGTATAACCTCCCTATGCCAGGTGTTATTAAAAGTATGCCGGTCCCTATATAGTCCTGAATTACAGAACCTGCCTCGACGATTTTATATTTATCGTAAAATCTTTGGATGATACTTAATAATCTATCTTCATAAGACTTACTGAAGCCTTTTTTGTATAAAAATAATATTGTATCCTGAGATAGGGATAAGCCGGAATTTTTTTTAACTTCGTCATTCACTACATTCATTATATCGCTTACATTTCTATGCTCCAGAAGCATTGAACGCCCCGTATTAAATACCTGAATTAGTGTATTGTACATGCGTGGTTTTATAAAGGGATTATACTTGAAAACAGGAGGCAATTGACTCAACATCTTCTCTGTGTTTTTTTCTGTTCCTATCACATCCGTCGCCTCTACATCTTGAGGGGAATAGATCGTTTGTTTTGCAATATCACCTATATGGTAATGAGATATACTTCTGATATTGGTTATGGGGGAGATTATAAAACCCATAATAATGCTTATCATTGCCACAAGTATTATTTTCACAATATAAGGGGATTCCTTTATAAGTGGTATTTTTTGTTTAAACCCGGCATATTTTTTTTGGGTAACTGCTTTTACAGCAGATAGTAGATTCATTTATAATTCTTGTTTTGATTTTTTCTCGGAATATCTGATGCTCTCTTTGAGTTCGTATGCTTTGATGATTTCTTGTATGAGTTTATGCCTTACTATGTCAACCTCTGAAAATCTTATAAACTTTATACCTTCGATACCTGACAATATATCTATGCTTTCTACGAGTCCAGACTGTCTGTCGCGCGGCAGATCTATTTGCGTTATATCTCCTGTGACAACGGCTCTCGAACTGAAACCGATTCTTGTCAAAAACATTTTCATCTGCTCTGAAGTTGTATTTTGTGCCTCATCAAGTATGATAAAAGAATCATTTAAAGTTCTACCTCGCATGAAAGCGAGAGGTGCAACTTCTATAACCCCCTTGTATATCAAGTCGTTTGCCCGATCCTGATCCATCATATCATAAAGTGCATCGTACAAAGGTCTTAGGTAAGGTGAAACCTTTTCATAAATGTCTCCTGGTAAGAATCCCAGCTTTTCACCGGCCTCTATTGCCGGCCTTGTAAGTATGATCCTATCGACCTCTTTGCGTATAAGCATTATAAGTGCCATTGCCATTGCAAGGTACGTCTTGCCTGTACCTGCGGGACCTATTGCTAAGACAATGTCGAATTTTTTTATCGCCTCAAGATATAGTTTTTGATTGAGACTTTTAGGAATGATCTTCCTTTTCTTTAGATTTATAAAAGAGTCGTCAAGGAATATCGTGGTCAGATCTATGCTTTGATCTTCTTTAAGAATATCTATCGCATTTAGGACATCCCTCGGTCCCACAGCGTATCCTCTATCTACAACCGCATAGAGTTCGGTGAGCAGCCTGTTTACAAAATCAATCGAATTGTTGTCACCATTATAATTTACTACATTACCCCGAACGTTCAGCTTTAAACCCAGGTTGTTTTCTATGACTTTAAGATTTTCGTTGTTGACACCGAAAAGAATCCTCGCAAGTTCGTTTGACTCGAACACCTTGGTTGCTTCTTTTGTCTCCATATTTATATTAATAACCTACTTAGCTGCATATTTGGGTGCAATTAATATATAACTACCGTTCTTTACGTTATAATAGTATTCATTGCCATATGGGAATGTCAAATCCTTACTACTTAAAATATGCTTGTCAACCAAAGCCTTAAGCGATGAGGGATAACTTCCGTATTCGAGTTTGTATATTTCTATGGCATTGGATAACTTTATCTGCTGATAGTTACCTATATACTTCAGTAAGTTACCGTATGTTATATCTACCTTTGCATCGTTTGGATTGAATGGATTTATTCTCGAATAATACAGTATTGTAGCAAGTATAACGATGTTTACAAACAAGATCAATAAGGCTTTAGATGTGTGAACAATTCTTGCAAATAGTGATGTTTTTATTTTTTTTGTTTGTACTTTTATGGCTGATAGTGCGCTTATTTCTCCCAATTTGAGTAAGTTTATGAGTGCAAGTATTACTTCGTTTTTACTCAACAAACTCACATAATAGATATCCTTGAACGTTCTTTTACCGTCGATAAGCTCAAGGATGCTCTCTTCGGCGGATTTATGTTTTTCCTCGAGCATTTGTTTTTCAGCAGATATTTGATCTTCCTCTTTTTGTGTTTCCAGAGGAGCGATATTTCTTTCTATAATAAATTCTTCTACTGCTGCTTCTTCTTTCTTTGGAGGCTGTTTGTCAGCGTGTGTTTGCTGTTCCTGCTTCCTACCTTCTGCTCTTTTAAATATAACAGCGTCGTCATACATCCAATTACTGTGAACAATCTCATCAACGATTCTCGAAGATTCCATTAATACAAATTCTGTATTCATCGATTCAAAGAGTTGACGATCGTAGTCTACAGTCTTTGGTTCAAACTCATAGGTGCCGCCTTTCAGTGCGTACATTCTGTGCAAAGATTCATATGTTATGGATAGAACCAGCCTTTTAATGAAAGACACCGGGACTGAAAATCGCTTTGGTATATCCGCCTCATTTATATTTTCTTTTTTGATTCCGCTCATCAATACTTTATATTGACCGGATTCAAGCAATCCTGCACTTCGAAGTCTTTCTGCGATATATTTGACAGGCGTCTCTGACACGGGTGTTGCCCTAACAATCATGCCTTTTTCTATGATAATCTCGAATGCATCATTTTTTTCTGGGCCTTTTATATGCAGTACCCCGGTAACCTGTTGGGAAGTAACCATCTGTATAATGGCTATAATATCAAATGTGCCGATCGATCCTTTCAGTACCATTTTGCCTCTATTTTAAATGCAAAAAAAATATTCGATAAATATATTATTATCAGTAAAAACATGGTCATTGATTTTAATATACCGATATAAGGATTGAACACCGGGAATATTGACGCTATAAGCCCAAACGAGGTTATATATTCTACAATAAGGTAGCACACTATCGACAGCATCAACATACCACGTATCGTCTGTCCCCTTAATATATACCCGCTTCCAGGAATTATTATCGATGAAACAATATTTACGGTTTTCAATCTTTTTTTCCACTTGTTCACCCTTTGAGTTATTTCTACCTTTTTCTTGTTATCCTTTATTTCTTTTTTTACATAAAATCTCAGACAATCGCTGCAGATCCACTCTCTGTATTCGTCGTTTCTGTTAATGAGCTCATATATCTTGCCACAAGATCTACAACGAAAATATTTCTTAATGAATTTCGACAATATCACTATCATTATGAATAAAAACAAAAGCCAAAGGGCAAGATACGGCAACTGTTTTGCGGACGGCCATTCTATCAATCTGCTAACCATAACATCCGACAACCCTATTGCGGTAGAGTTCTTAAAAGTATCTTTGAACATTATATATGCAAGTTCTCTGGGATCCGGAAGGGCATCGACAAATATTCTGTTTATATTGGATTTCTGATATATTGATGCGTAGTAACCAAACAGTTCCGGATTTATGTTTTTCGCAACATCAAGTTCATTGGTTCCTTCCATGTTTCCCTTTATAAAATATAACTGCCCGAGATTATATCTCGCAGGAAAAAATTCTGGGTCCGCTGTAATTGCCTGTTTATAATCGGACTCTGCTGCGTCAGCATCTCCCATTGCGTATTGCAGATTTCCAACATCACACATGACCTCGGGTAGATTTCCATATCCATTATCCTGAAGTCTCTTATAGTATAAAGATGCTTCTGGATAATCACCCAATCTTTTATAGTACACCCCTATATATAGATTGCTGTAAAAATCTCCTGCATGCGCATCTGCATAGGCTTTTAATGAATTGATATCTTTTGTGGAAACATTTCCATAATTTATGTTCATAATGCCTGTGAAGGGTTCTTCCTCTGGTTTTAAAATTGTAGCAACTATAATAAGTGAAATAAACGTAATCATGCCGAGGAAAATTAAGAAACCCACACTAACGATCCGTTCCGTTAATTTTTGATACATAAATGTAATAAAAAGCCAGAAAACCAAAAGCCAAAGGAATCCTATTCCAAACAAGAAAGGTAGTACTATTATAACAATCAAAAATAATACAATTGCATATGCCGGTACATAATCAGGAATGTACGACTTTATAGACATATAAATCTGCACGTAATATCTGATTATAAGAAGCAAAGCAAAGATAAAAAAAACAATCAAGATTGATATCGTAATATTTATGAGTCTATTAGAGGCAAATCTAAGAATATTGTATGGATCATCAAAAAAAGTTCTGACAGCCCTCAGCATATTAATTGCAGCAAGAGAACAGTTTTTATTTTTTCCCGTAAGCATATGATAAGAAAGTTCAAAATACGGGTCTGACATCGATGGTGACAACATGTTCGCGTAATTTAGGAATTTTTCTGAATTATTATTTCTATATTCATCCAATAAAATGCAGCTGTATGGATAAAGATTTATGAAGCCGTTATTGATCTTAATGCTGTTCAACTCATTAACCGTGGACCCGATGTCGCCTACTCCTTCCTTGCCGCCAATCCATGCATTGTATAGGGCATCAGTAAATGGAACAACAGAAGGTACTGCACCTGCTTTTGTAAAGGTGGCCGCAGCCGTAAAAGTGATCGCTGGATATTTTTGCAGTTCAACAGGTACGGATGTTTGAGTAAAACAAAATGCCTTCGCAACAAAAAACAAGAGGTCTACCACCGTAAGCAATGCCACTATAATGAATAATTTTTTATCAGCCATATAAATACTAAAAATTTATATAATATCTAAGCGGATTAAGTCAATCATGCTCTAAAAATTTTTTCTATTTGACTTTATACCAATAGAATTTTAAAATTGATATTATAATCAAAAAGGAGGGTTTATGGAATTGGCATATACCAACATAAGGGAAATGATTGAAAAAAGGGCAGATGACAGCGGGGATAAGGTATACATTTATTTTTACGATGATACCGTAACGTTTCGTCAGTTTAATGAAAAGGTTAATATTTTTGCAAACGGATTAAAATCAATGGGCGTAAAAAAAGGCGACACTGTCCATATCTATATGAATAATTCTCCAGAGTTTCTTTATGCCGCATTTGCAGCAAACAAGCTTGGTGCAATTGCTGGACCTATAAATTGCTGGTGGAGTGCTGAAGAGATTAAATTTTTGCTGAATGACTCGGAAGGTAAATACCTCGTTGTTGATTCTTCCTACTATTATAATATTGAAGCTATAAAGTCTGAATTGAAATATCTTAAACGTATAGTTTACAATGGAGATGATACACCTGCCGGCGTTACTCCATACAAAGAGCTTATGAAGCAGTCGGATAAACTTGAGGATCTGGAAATATTACCCGAAGATGATGCTTATTTTTTTTATACTTCAGGAACAACGGGGAAACCCAAGGGTGCACTGTTAACACACTCCAATGCACTCTATGCTGTTATGGGCGTTCGTTCTGTTCTGCAGTCAGACGAGGAAAGCGGAAATGAGGTGGCTTTGATATTTCTACCTTTGTTTCATGTAAATGCAATGATGTCTTTGATCAGCGGATTATATTCTGGCATTGCTATTGCACTCAGAACCACATTTTCTGCTTCAGAATTCGGAGATGTTGTCGAAAAATATGGAGTAACATTTTTCAGTGGAGTTCCGGCAATTTATAATATCCTGATCCTTATTGCAGGTGATGTAAAAAAACATAATCTGAGCAGCTTAAAATTTGGTATTTGCGGTGCTGCACCTCTTGCAGAGGAGACGTTCAAAAAATTCGAATCAATTTACGGTATAAAGATTCTCGAGGGATACGGTCTCACAGAGGGAACGGTTGTAAGCACATTAAACCCCTTGAATGGCGTTAGGAAGATTGGTTCCATAGGAAAGGCTTTACCAGGACAAGAAGTTAAAGTTGTAGACGACAACGGCAGAGAATTGTCTGCGAATGAGGCAGGAGAGATCGTCATTCGCGGAGGTGCAATCATGAAACGCTATCATAACAGACCTGAGGACACTTCAAAAACTATTATAGACGGATGGCTGCACACAGGCGATATAGGTTATGTCGATAACGATGGATATTTTTACATCATTGACAGGAAAAAAGATCTTATTATTCGTGGGGGCGAAAATATCTATCCGAAAGAGATAGAAAATGTACTCTACGAGCATCCAAAGATTATGGATGCTGCAGTCATCGGAATTTCCGATAAAATTATGGGCGAGGAGGCAAAGGCATTCGTGGTAATGAAACAAGGCGAAAAAGCAACCGAAGATGAGATAAAAAATTATTTACAAACAAAGCTTGCTTCCTTTAAAATACCAAAGTATATCGAATTTGTTGACGATTTGCCTAAAAATATTATTGGTAAGGTATTGAAGAAAGAACTCCGTAACAGAGAAAAACAAAAAACAGTAAAGGAAAAAGATATTGGTTAATGACTCAATAAAAAAGGCTGCAAAGGAAATCGTAAAAAAAGGTCATGTTGTAGCCTTTACGGGTGCTGGTGTTTCACAGGAAAGCGGTATCCCGACTTTCAGGGATCCCGGTGGGTTATGGGATAGATTCAACCCAATGGAGTTTGGGACCACACAGGGTATTATTGAACTTGCAAAAAACAATCCTCAAAAACTCATAGATTTTTTAACAGATTCTATTAATTCTATAGGCAATGCACCTCCGAATCCTGCACACGTTGCCATAGCAGAGCTTGAAAGGCTGGGATTGGTGGATTGCGTAATAACCCAGAATATCGATAACCTGCATCAGGCAGCCGGCAGCAAACACGTTATAGAAGTACACGGCAATATTTACTCATTCAAGTGCACTCAGTGTGAGGAAACATTTAAGTTCACCAAAGACGATTTTATCGCCTTTCTTAAAAAGGCAATTACAGAACTCGGCAGCGGTTCCATGGAACGCATCATCAATACGATGCCTGAATGTAAATGCGGCGGCAAAGCAAGGCTTGACGTTGTACTGTTTGGAGAACCTGTCCACATGATACCAGAATCCTACATGGAAATAGAACAAGCGAAGGTGGTACTTATAGTAGGTACATCAGGGACTGTATATCCTGTCTCCGAAATACCAAGGTATGCAAAAAAGGTTGGTGCCGTAATTATCGACATAAACCCAAGAGAAACATTCTACTCAGATATAGATAATTACATGTTAAGAGGCCCTGCAGGCATTGTATTGCCGCAACTCATCGAACAGGTAAAAGCACTGTTATAATAAATTTTAATGGGAGACTAAAATGTCTGAGTTAACGTCAAAACAAAAAAATTATAGATTACTGATGCTCTTACTTTTTTGGACATTCTTGATAGTGGGACTGATGTTTTATTTTATACCAAATCCTATCATAAATGTATTCAATATTGTCTCGGAAAAAATCGGATACTTTCAACCGCTTCCGCAGAACATTGAAAAGTTTTATCTTGATCTTGCCGTAGCATACATGGCGTGTGTAACAGCCATTGCATATATGATAAGCAAGAATGTTTTAAAAAATCTAAATCTGACCCCTGTTTTGATTGTCGGAAAAACTACATCTTCCCTCATCTCGCTTCTGAGCTTTATTCTCTATCAAAAAGCATTACTTTACCTTTCTAATTTTGTTATCGATGGCAGCATTGTGTTGATAGTCCTTGTGTTATACCTGCCCGTAAAAAAAGAGCTTATTGCCTGAAGTTCAAACCGATAATCTCTCTAAGAATTTTTTTATGAATAATCAAAGGCATGTTCATCTGATAATAACCGGGCGAGTTCAGGGTGTTTGGTTTAGAGCAAGTACTCAGGAAACGGCCGATAATCTTGGCATAAAAGGATGGGTAAGGAACCTACCTGATTTTTCGGTAGAGGTTGAAGCAATAGGAGAAACGGATGCTATAGAACAGTTCATACAGTGGTGCTACAAAGGGCCGCCAGGTGCACGTGTAAAAAATGTAGAGATTAAAGAAATTGAACAGGTAGATGACTTTCAAAGCTTCAAAATACTGAGATAACTTCAACTAACCCAAAAATTCCAATAACCCAAAAATGCATTTGCAAAATAAGGGAATTTTTGTAAAAATCCTGCGTCAAATAAAGGTATTCTTCGAAAATCCGATGAGAAAAAAACACAGGGTAATAGCATATAAGCATACAAAGGACTAAGGCCTCGTTTCTATAAGAAAACTCAACGATACCAGATGGATCGTAGGATTGATCGAATGATAAAATTTCCTTATTGCATTTTTTGGGATAAGGAAGTTTACTTATTCGCTCGAAGTACACGCGAACATTGCATAGATTTTCTTATTTTTCAAACGTATTTTTCGGGTTAGTAAATGGGGTGGGTGAAGGGGTTCGAACCCTCAGCCCTTGGAGCCACAGTCCAATGCTCTACCATTGAGCTACACCCACCATAATCGGAAAGGATTTACAGTTTACTTGCTTACAAACGGCATTTAAATGACTCCATTGTTATTTCGTACCCATGTGTCATTTGTGTGTCACTTTTTTGCTAATTGTCAAATGTTTTCATTGCAAGTTTCCAACTTTCGGCAACTACGCGCTTCCTTTATTACAGTATAATCAAATTTGCTTTAAGGTCAACATCACCACGTTTCTCTGCTATAGACAAGTGAAAATATAAGTGAGAGGAAAAAGTTTTCTATTTTCCTAAAATTCTTTCAAAATTAGGGCTATCTTTCTACCCTGGCGTATACGCTAATTCGTCGTTAACTTTACTGATTCGTAAGCCAAATCTATTTTAACCCGAAAAATGCATTTGCAAAATAAGGGAATTTTTGTAATGAGCGATAATCCTGCGTCAAATAAAGGTATTCTTCGAAAATACGATGAGGAAAAA
>JABEBX010024312.1_pt1 | contig 19940 bp, 19 predicted proteins | sample 7245971 | NCBI WGS metagenome assembly JABEBX01 (sample SAMN14506365, study PRJNA622280) | hot springs metagenome | biome: hot spring [ENVO:00000051]|acidic hot spring [ENVO:00002120]; feature: spring [ENVO:00000027]|sediment [ENVO:00002007]; material: sediment environment [ENVO:01001048]... | reverse complement strand
CAATAACAGTTGAGGGTTATGCACGCAATGCCACGTCAGGCAATCCGCTGTCAGATACTGTCATCATAGCTGCAGTGTATGCTGCTTCGACATTCATATACACATCGGAGAATGGTTTTTATGAGTTCAGCGTGCTCATGAAAGGGCAGGCCATGATCGCATTTCAGGCTGCAGGATACAATACCGTATACCATCAGTTCAACTTCATCACTGACGGCAGCGTATTTTTCAATATTTCATTCATACCATCACAGAAATATGCAATTTCCGGGTACACACTGTTTGATGGCAACCCGGAAAGTTTCACGGGCATAAGCTTTACGAACACGAAAACATACCAGGCAACATCCGGAGCTAGCGGGGACTACGGCCTTCTGCTGCCAAACGGAACATACCTTATATCGGTCTATAAAACGGGTTTCAATAATACTCCAGATCCCAATGTCACCATAGTTTCAGGAAGGGCTGAAAACCTGAACTTAAGCCTCTTTTCATCCGGTTCACCGGCCATGATGATCAGTGGCTACGTGTTCAACCGTGAAGGCAAACCTGTGAGTGGAGCCGAAGTTTACGATGGCATGACAGAAAACATATCAAATTCATCAGGATACTATAACATAAGTGCGGCTGCGGGAATAAACGAAATTATGGCATCAGGAAGCGGTTATAGCGTCGGGAACAGGACAATTTTTGTGGCTGGCAATGAAAGCAATGTTAACATAACGCTCACAGGCGTTGATCCATTTTCAGGCGATACTGGATTTTATGAAGAATCCGGAAGATTGCAGGAATCGAATGTAAATTATTCGGATTCGGGCAGCTACGTCCTTTCAGGCAACGTTTATTACAATTCAAGCGGTTATGAAATACCCCTGGAATCAAAGGGTATATCGTTCTACATTTCTGTTGAAGGTACAGATTTCTACGACTATCTCTCAACAAACCAGGCAGGAAATTATACCCTGAAAACGGGCTATAGCGGAATATACAATTTCACGGTGGATGCATACGGATTTTATCCATATAATTTCACAGCATTAATGACAGGGGCCGTAACGTACCACAATATATTCCTGATACCGGAGAATTCCCTTTATAATCTCAACATATCGGTTGTGGATGCAGCCGGATCGATGCCCGCAAATGTCTCGATCAGCGAGGCAGGCATTAATGTGGGAAATTACAGCACCGGCAGCGGCGGGGATCTCAATCTTTCACTGTATCCGGGAAACTATTCAGTTGAAGTTTCAAGGCCAGGATTCGTGAATAAAACCCTCAATATCAGCCTGTCAGGGAATACAAGCACGACGGTGAACATGACTCCGGAAAGCAGCCTGGGAAACCTATCAGATTCCGTTACGGTTTCTGTGCCTCTTGAAGGATCGCCAGACCTGGCCGGGAATTCAACCATCTATTCATACGGGCATGAAATCCTGTTCCTGAACTTCACCTATGATGGTAAAGGCCTTGGCGGGTTTGAGTACCAGGCCTTCATAGAATTTGATAATAAAGTGTATTCCAGCCTGGGTACCACCAATGCTTCAGGCGCATCTTCCATGGCATTTGATTATCATGGTTTATACAGAATATCATTCTATTTCCTTGATTACAGCGGGAACTTATCGGTAAACCTGACATCAACAGCTTACAGGAACGTAAATCTAAGCTTAAGGGACGTCCATTACCTGACCCTGAGGCTTGTGGACAGTTTCAACAGATCGAACGAATCCGTCCCCGTTAACAGGACGGTAGTTGATAATGGTACGTTCCAGATAAACCCGTTGTCAATAAGCATGCTTAAAAATGGGACGGAGTACAGGTATCTGCTTCCGATCGATCATTATGATTTCTCCTACAGCAACATCACCTACGTACCGGCTTCTTTTGCATTCTACGTATCAGCCAATATCACGGAATCTGAAAAAATAAACCCGTACCTGATAGTTGTTGAGGGCAACAGCCTTCTTCAGTGGAATTACAGCATATCTGGAAACGTTACTGCCTTCAAGTATAACGGACATGCAGGAAACGGCACGTATGAAAATATTATCAACTGGACAGAGTCAAGCAACGTATTTTCAGTGCGTGCTTTTACTTCAGATGCGTATGTGGGCAACAAAACGGTAAATATCGCACCTGGAAATCCGATAGCGCATGTCTATTTCAACATGACTTCAAAAAATTATACAGCTGAGATGAATATGACGTTGGACGGCAACCACACAATAGTGTTTACAAGGTACTATCTGGATCTTAATGCTACAGGATACATCTACAGGTTCGATATGGTTAACTTCACAACATCGAACACCACGTTTTATCTCAATGAATCCGGATCGAATATTTACAGTGAATCAATTTCATCGGCAAGTATTTCGCTTCCGGACATCTATTCCGTATCCGGATCAAACGTAACCGTTTTTTCATATTTCTATTTCAAGGGTTTCAACAGATTCTACAGTCCGGATGTGTATGCTAACTGCAGTATGTATATAACAAGCTTGAATGAGGGATAAGAAAATGATACCTGAAAAAAATGATAATGAAAAGGAAAAGAAAGAAATGAAGCCTGAGAAAATTCCAGACGAGATTAAAAAGAAGGGCCTTTTTTCAAACCGTAAAGAGAAGAAGATAAGGGACGAAATAAAGACCGTGGTCCATGTCAAGACGATAGGGGATATCCCGCCAATAGTGGAGGCAAGGAAGGATATAGGTGAAAACAATGTAAAGAGGGCGGTCATACGCGGATATCTGGCAACAAAGACGGATTATATAAAGTTTTTTGGAGTGAAAAGCCAGACAAACGAAGGTGAGCGTGCATTCATAATAAGAACGCTGGATTCTGTTGGCATTAAGATACCCGAGGAGGGATATGTCGATGGCAAGCTGATAAAGGGTATAATCGAGACAGTGAACCTGGAGAATCAGCCTCCAAAAGCGTCTGCACTGATCAAACTTGCAATTTTCATGGTTAACTATTACGAGGTTGCCAGATATTCAGACCAGGCCATATCGGACGGAGAAAATGTTCTAAAGATGCTCACTGAAATATACAATTACATGGATATAACAAAACTTTATTTCCTTGACGGGGAAGGAGAATGATAAATGTCAGTGATCAACGTATTCCTTTCAAATATAATCGCATATCCGCTTATCATATTTCGTTTTCTCGTTCCCATAGCGCTTCTTTTTATTCTTGTATTTATCGTAAAGCATTCCGCGAAGAAATCGGTCGACGATAATTTCCCTTCAGAAAACCAGAAAATAGAGAAGTTCACAATACCTGACAATATGATAAACAGGGAATACGGCATAATGAAAGAACACGACTACGACCACTATGTGATCCCGATGGAAAAAGAGATTGGAGACGTAAAGAGCATGTCGAAGGAATTCATCAGGAAAGTGAAGATATACAGAAAATATGACAGCCTGTCCCATTCACCAATAACAAGAAGAAGGATAAAGGCGAGGAAGAAGAGGGAAGAAGCCTTCAGTGATCTGGTGAAAGCCTATCTGGAGATCAAAAATGCAAAACATGAGGTTATTTTAACGGGTGGAGATAATGGAAGCGGTATCAAGTATTGAAGATTTAAGAAACACAGTTATAGGCATCGAAGAAAATGTTGAAGACAAGGTGATAGGATCAAGAAGGATAGTAAGGTTCATGTTTATATCACTCCTGACCGGCAACCACATACTTCTGGAAGGTGTTCCAGGTCTTGCGAAAACTATGCTGGCTAATGAATTTGCCAGGCATACAAAGATGGATTTCAAAAGAATTCAGTTCACTCCGGACATGCTGCCATCTGATGTAACGGGAAATATAATTTTTGATGTGGAATCCAGGAAAATGGAATTCAGGTCCGGCCCTATATTTTCAAATGTTATCCTGGCAGATGAAATCAACAGGACGCCGCCGAAGGTACAGTCAGCGCTTCTTGAGAGCATGGAGGAGCACCAGGTAACGGTTGGCGGGGAAACCCATCCACTTCCAGTCCCATTCTTCGTGATTGCCACACAGAACCCTATCGAGCAGGAGGGTACATTTCCGCTGGCAGAAGCACTGATGGATCGTTTTCTCTTCAGATATTATCTTAGCTATCCGACGAGGGAAGAGGAGATCAGAATCCTGAATTCAATAGACGAGGTGAAAGATCTTTCAATAACTCTCACGCCAGATGAAATCACGGCATTCAGGGCGGAAGTTGACAGCGTCTATGCATGTGATGAGATCAAGGCCTACATAGTAGATATAATCAGGAAAAGCAGGGAAAACGATCTCGTTTACCTCGGTGCAAGCCCCAGGACAACTACAAAATATCTTAGGGCAGCAAAGGCAAACGCACTCATAAGCGGCAGGAATTTTGTCATCCCTGAAGATGTCAGATACATGGTCAGGGATATACTGAATCACAGGCTCATACTCAAGCCTGAAGCTGTGATAGATGAAAACACAGACATAAAGGAAATAACGGGAAGGATAATCGACAGAATAATTTCAGAGACAGAGTACCCGAAATGATACGAAAGACTGGTTACCTTATATTAAGCGCCGCGGTATATAATCTCTTCGAATCTATTGTGCTGGGATACGATTATTACATAGTCTTTTCATTTGTAGTCTTCTTTATTTTTGCATCGGACTTCCTGATATTCAACATAACAGATTCAAGGAACGTGTACAATCTTGAGGCAACGGTAACCACGAAATCGGACTCCATGAGAAAATACGGCAAAAAAGATCTCTTTATTTCGATTACAAATAAGGGAACCAGGAGAATTACATTCCATTATTACGTTGTGACATCGGATGTTTTCAAACTGGGCGGTGATTATCAGGGGTTTCTGACGATTGGCGGGGGGGAAACTTCAGTCAAAAAATTTTCCATAATAGCGGAAACTATAGGAAAATACGACATAGGCCCGCTGTCAGTCTACTCTGAGGATCCGATGCATCTCGCTATCGAAAAGGTCGATATCAACACAAAACTTGAGATAAAGGTATCGCCGTCGGTTGAAGAATCCTTATCGGGGCGCAGCGAAAGGATGAGCAATGTACTCTTTTACAACGGAGTCCATTATAATAAGAGGGCGGGCCAAGGGTACGATTTTTACCTTCTCAGGCCATATGTGCCGGGAGACGAAATACGCTATGTTGCATGGTCAAGGCTTGGATACCTGAATGGCGATGATATCTACGTAAAACAGATGGAAGAGGAACGTATAATAGACACGCTCTTCGTTATTGATTTCGGATCAGGGATGAACCAGGGCAACGAAGGTAGAAGAATTTATGACGGGGTCATATCCAACGTTATAAACATGTCTTATAGAATCCGCAGAAACCAGGACGGAGTCGGTTTCCTCATCATGTCAGATGACACGAAAATTTTCATAAGGCCTGAGAGGAACAGTACAGGCATAGACAGATTCCAGAAATCCGTTTCCGAAATAAGGCCATCAGGGACTTTCAACATAACCAGCGCACTCAGGGAAGTCGGAAAAAAACTCAGGAAAAATGCGATAGTGTTCATAATTTCATCGTTCGCATACAACGAGGATCTTTCAAGGCTTTATGATGAAAAGCGTGGCCAGAAGATGTACGCGTTTGTCATAAACCCTTTCGATTACATTGTTAAGGATGCGATAAATGAGGACCTCCGCAGGAGCCTTTTCCTGAAGCAGTACAGGATTTCGAAGGCAATATCGGATGTCCTGAACAGTGAAGGTATAAAATCTGTGGTTGCCGGGAATCACGATATGCTGCAGAAGCTTATGATTTCATATAATTATGCAAAAATGACAAACCAGGGGGAATAGAGGATGGCTGATAGAATGGATTCGAAAATTTACAGGGTAATGAGCATCGGGATATTCGCTCCATCACTTGTAATGTTCTATTACGTGATAACAAATGTTTACCCGTTCATGAACATTCCATTTTTCGTCTTTCTTGCTGCTTTGCCATTCTTCAGGATATTTCTTTCAAGGAAGTATAAGCCGATCGTTTATATTGCTGCTTTGCTTCTAATACTGTTCTCCATCCTGCTCAGCTTATCGATACAGCTCGGCTATGTTTCGTCAAGATACAGTTTTGCCGCATTAAAGCCTGATCTGGGCCTCTTTGTTTCAGGAATAACAGGTCTGGGTTTCATAACAATGGTTGAGGGCATAGCTTCAGAAAAGATCTATGCAAATATAACGCTGCTTGCATTCTCCGTTCTCACATTTCTTGACATGATAGCAGCTATAATAGTTTTCAGGGAAACCGGCTATTCATTTGCGACCTCTTACTTTTATGTTGAAATGATGGAGTACTATGCACTCTATTCACTGGTTGTTTACGGGTACGAATCAACACTTCCTCTGGCCACATTCACCGTTCCCATATGGCAGTTTATACTGGCATCATTCATCGTTTCCATAATTTCAATATTCCTGTCAATTTTTATGAGGGCAAGAAAGGAAGGATCACGCATAGACGCGCTTTCATATGTAATATTCTACGGATCCATTTTTGGAGTTGGAGGTTTTTACCTTGTCGTAACTCTCCAGAGATTTTCACTCCAGTTCTTTGCGATTGCTGCAATCGTAGTTTCAATGGTTATTGCAATAGAAAAGACCGGCAAAAATTCCAGGAAACCGGATAAAAGCTGATTCATTGATCACTTATTTCCTGTATTCCTTGAAGCCATTTTCCAGTCGTTCCTGAATCTCTTCCTGAGTTTCCTCCTGAGAGACCATTTTTCTATTCTTAAGCCAACCTCCCTGTTTTTGTTCAGGCTCGAATCCGAGAAATTTTCTGATCCTATGAATGCATGATGCCGGCCAGCGATCATCTTTGCATGCATGTACAGTTCCGATGCCGGCATGAACTTTACTGCAACGCCGTTTTTCTTCAGTGTGTTCACGTTCTTTAAGTCGTTCGGGGAGACGCTTGACGGAAGTATTATCCGCAGTTTTCTGCCCTTATCCGACAGGGCCTTCAGAACGGGAGGATCATCGCCCATCTCCTCGGTTTCAATGAATACCGGGCCTTCCTGTCCTATAATGGCTGCGATATCATTTTCGGACCCCGGCGATATTATCAGGCCCTCAGGCCGGCTGTCAAATTTTGAATTTTCCCAATCGCTTTCAAACAGCTTCAGGACACCCTTAAGTATGTTCCGCTGTCCGGCTATTATGAAGTATTCCCTATTTTTTGTGAAACCGGCATCGGTCAGATTTGGAGTTCCAATTTCATACCTTTTTCCGGTTACCATATACTTGGCATGATCAAACACGTCCGGTTTCTCGAATCTTGCCGGGGCTGTCTTAACCGACGCTCCGGTTTTCTTGAGATCGTCTATTTCAACCCCAGCATTTCCGCTCTGGTATGGCCTCCCATCGACAATGATCTTTACGTCCACGCCCCTCTTCACAGTCTTCTCAACCTCAAGAATAACTTCCTTGCTGTCTATGAGATAGCAGTTGATGTAGAGAAATTTCCTGCTTTCCCTTATAAAGTCAATGATTGGCTTGATACCCTCCTCAGGTTCAACGAACAACACAGCGCCGGATGCTGTGCTATCATATATTTATTATGTAATTCCAGGCAATAAATCATATTCAGTATTCTGATGCTACAGTATCACCATATCGGCTGCATTAACTGGCAGAAATATACATGCAGCATCCATCCGCGTATGCAAAAGCTAATTCGCAAAGATTTATAACAGGCTTTGCATTTCATTTTAATCAACTGCATGACTGGAGCTCCCTGTGTCGGTTTAGTGATCTGACCGGAATTGCTGTGCCATGAGAGGAACTTGAATAAAACCGGGCATTTAAAAGATGATGCGTGAAAACCGTGCCATGGATAGGGATGCAATAGTTTAAAATGCGAGTGAAACGTATAATATTAGAGGTATAAGTATGATGAGATTAAATATTTCAGTCAGGAGTCTCAAGGAAATAACAGATTTACTGAGTGCCATAGTGACAGAGGCAAAATTCAGGATTGATGATGCAGGTTTTTCCGTAACAGCTGTGGATCCAGCTCACGTTGCAATGGTCAGCCTCAATGTCCCGAAGGAAGCGTTCAATGAATTTCAAACTGACGGGCAGGAGGATATAGCACTGGATATCGACAGGCTCAAATCCATAATAAAGCTCACAAGCTCTTCAGAAAACGTCGGAATAACGAAGGAGAAGGAAAAGCTGAAATTTGATCTCGGTACGATAAGCAAGAGCATATCCCTTCTCGACAGCAGCACGATCACAACACCGAAGATACCAAGCATAGCGTCGGAATACTTTGCAGTTGTAAAGAAATCGGATTTTGAGCGTGGATTGCGTGCGGCTGAAGATATTTCCGATTCCATAAAATTCACGCTTTCCCAGGACGGATTCAGGGCCAGTGCATCATCTGAATCAGAAGAATCGGAGATGACACTGCCGAAGGATATGATTTCTGAACTCCAGTGCGATGGATCAATTAAGAGTTCATACCCCCTTGAATACCTTCTTAAATTCATAAGGGCCATGTCATCAGCAGACACCCTGAAGCTAAGTTTCAGGGACGACTATCCGCTTTCGATAGAATTCTATCTGGACCAGAACCAGAATGCAAAGATAAAGGGTCTTTTCCTTCTCGCTCCGAGAATGGAACAGTAACCATCCTATTTCATGGCAAATGGGCTTTCCAGAATCATTAATTTGCAAAGGTGCAACCGCGGTCTTCTGTAAAGAGCCATCCGGCTTTGCCCTCTGAATAACTCATTTTTATCTTAAACGTGTTTAATAACTATAAAGTTAGCAATTTGGCAGGAAAATAGGGTAAAGCAGGGAGTGGCAGCTATTCTCCTGAGCAGAAGAATCATAACCCGGCATGACAGTGACATCACAGGAATCCAGTAAAAACGCGCGGATATTCAGCATGATGGTTACCTGGTCTGTATTTTCCTCATGAAATAGGTTTTGCCTTCATATTCCAGCTCTACCATCCTGCCTTCTGTTATAAGGTTTTCAAACGCATCCCAGCCGGATCCGTTTTCCCGCAGGGCCTTCTCTATTGCTTCCCTCCTCATGGGATGGACTGAAGTCGTGTCGAGTATGCTGTCAAGAACATCCCCAGTAATCGAGAATTCATTTCCCTCGTAGCCTATCAGGTACTCAACCTTTTCCTGGCCCAGGTACCTTGAAAATATCTGGAACGCCGAATTGATAAAATTTTCTTCAGGAGGCCGCACCCACTTTTCAGCCGGAGGGCGTGTCGGCACCGCCAGATATGATTTTTTTACTGTTGAAACCTCCTTTATGAATTTTGAAATACCGGTAACATCATTCTCATCCTGAATTCCGTCCACAAGCATGGTCTCCGTTGCCAGGTATCCCTTATATTCAGATGCGAAGATCCTGATTCCATCCAGTACTTTTTCAAGCTTCACACTCCCCTTTGGCCGGTCAACGCGCACCCATGTTCCGGGTTCCGTTGCGTCAACTTTCAGTGAAACCCAGTCTGATTCCATCAGATCATTTCTTACATCCTCCGACCAGATTAGGGATGAATTGCTTATTACTGCGACCCTGATCCCGAAATCTTTGACGTCACGTATTTCCTTCCCGAGACCTGCGTCGAGCGTCGGTTCACCGTCAGGTACAAACGTCAGGTAATCTATCCTGTCACCCCTTGCTTCGGCTTCCTTTATCTTTTTTGAAACCGCATCGATTATTGATCCGGAATCATAAAATTTCCTGCGTTCCGCTGAATACGAAAGTGTCCTGCCAAGCTGGCAATAAACACAGGAATATGAGCATAATTTTGGCGGGATATTGTTGATGCCAAGGCTCCTGCCTAGCCTACGTGATGGCACAGGCCCGAAAGCAATCTCTGGAATATCATCCATATTTAAACATCAATACGTATTATATACGCGTATCCGGGATCGATTCCATTAACGCATGCAATCAGGATCCATGCATAATTTTCGCATAGATACTGTAAATAGATACATGCACAATTTTGCACAGCGAATCGGACAGTTTTTCTATGGCATGAATAAATACCTGGATGATCCGAATGGCTATTCCTCTGGCGATCCATTTAGTAAACTTTATATTGAAGAACATATTTATCCGTCAAGTAAGGTGATCAGAAATATGATGTCTGGACAGGTTCCAATACTTGTGCTTAAAGAAGGTACGCAAAGAGAACAGGGAAAAAATGCACAGAGAAATAACATAGAGGCTGCTAAGGCCATTGCCGATGCGGTCAGGACTACGCTTGGCCCGAAGGGAATGGATAAGATGCTAGTTGATTCTATTGGCGATATTATAATTTCAAATGATGGTGCTACAATTCTGAAGGAAATGGATGTTGATCATCCAACCGCAAAGATGATTGTGGAAGTTTCAAAGGCACAGGACACAGCTGTTGGCGATGGCACAACAACCGCAGTTGTTCTTTCAGGCGAGCTTTTGAAACAGGCAGAATCTCTTCTCGATCAGGGTGTACACCCGACGGTGATATCAAACGGATACCGCCTGGCTGTTAACGAGTGCAAGAAATATATCAATGAAATGGCATCCAAATCAACCGATGATGCCATTCTCAAGAAAATAGCCCTCACTGCACTTTCAGGCAAGAATACCGGCATATCCAATGCATTCCTGGCGGATCTGGTTGTAAAGGCCATAAATGCAGTTGCAGAAAACCGTGACGGAAAACTTGTTGTCGATACTGCAAATATAAAGGTTGACAAGAAGAACGGAGGAAGCGTCAACGACACGCAGTTCATAAGTGGAATAATAATAGACAAGGAAAAGGTACATTCAAGGATGCCGGATGTAGTCAAGAACGCAAAAATTGCCCTTGTGGATTCTGCACTCGAGATAAAGAAGACTGAAATAGAGGCAAAGGTCCAGATAAGCGATCCGAGCAAGATACAGGACTTCCTGAATCAGGAGACCAATACCTTCAAAGAGATGGTTGAGAAGGTAAAGAAGAGCGGCGCAAATGTTATACTTTGCCAGAAAGGGATAGACGACGTCGCACAGCATTACCTTGCGAAGGAAGGCATATATGCAGCAAGAAGGGTAAAGAAGAGCGATATGGAAAAGCTTGCTAAGGCCACCAGCGCAAAGATAATAACAGATCTGGACGACCTGAATTCCTCTGCACTCGGATATGCTGAGAACGTTGAAGAGAAGAAAATTGGCGATGACAGGATGACATTCGTTACCGGCTGCAAGAATCCAAAGGCGGTCAGCATACTGATAAGGGGCGGCACAGATCACGTGGTTTCAGAGGTCGAAAGAGCCCTCAACGATGCTATAAGGGTTGTCGGCATAACAAAAGAAGATGGAAAATTCCTCTGGGGCGGCGGAGCAGTTGAATCTGAGCTCTCAATGAGGATTATGAAATATGCAAACAGCGTTGGTGGAAGGGAGCAGCTGGCAATAGAAGCCTTCGGCAAGGCTCTTGAGATAATTCCGAGGACGCTTGCTGAAAATGCCGGAATAGACCCGATAAACACGCTTATAAAACTGAAAGCGGCCCACGAGAAGGGACAGCTGTCAACCGGCATTGACTTTGACAAGAATGATACTGGTGATATGGAAGCTAAAGGCGTTGTTGATCCGGTTCGCGTTAAAGAGCATGCCCTTGAAAGCGCCGTTGAAGTTGCAACTATGATACTGCGCATCGATGACGTTGTGGCAAGCAAAAAATCCTCTCCTCCAGGTGGCCAGGGTGGCCAGGGTGGCCAGGGTGGCATGGGAGGCATGGGAGGAATGGGAGGCATGGGCGGAATGCCTGAATACTGAAAATAAATTTTTTCATATTTTTTGCTTTTATTTTATAATTGCTGGCACTATTATCGTAGTTTAAAGAATTTTAGAAGCACTACATTCATTTATTGTTTATCATTATCCAGTTTAAGATCCGGCCGGTTTACCATCCACGGGCAGACATGATAAAACCTCATACCTTTTTCGTTTTTGTCTTATCATTTCTCCTTTTAAGGATTACCGGGAAAGGTACATGCCGGAAGATATGACATACAACAGAAATGCTTTCTTAAATGAAGGCAATACTTCCAGGTATTCCAGGCGAAACGGTAATGATCAAATCAGGATCGGAAGACTCAAATCACATTCTTTCACTTTCCGGTATACAGGTTGAGAAAGGTTTTCGGAAACATACCGGGGTTACCGTAGAATTGCAAATAAAGGGCTAAAATTAAGATGTTAGCGATCGTTCAGGATAAGACTTCCTGCGAAATTCAAGTTCAGATGGCATGCAAGCAGGAATTAAGCTTATTTTGCCTCTATGTAGCATCTCAACTTCTGTATCCTGGATTCCAGTAAATAAATTTTTTACCCATGAAATAATATGGCGCTATGGAATTCAATATTGGATCTTCTTCTGAAAAAAGCAAAGAAAGGGATTTTGACGTCATAATAGTTGGAGCAGGTGCGGGCGGATTTTCCGCTGCAGTCTATGCTGCAAGATCCGGCCTGACAGTGGCAATTCTGGACAAAAACGTGACTGGCGGCCTGACAGCTGAGGCACCGTTCGTCGAGAATTACCTGGGTTTCAAGGGTATAGTTGGCGCCGATCTCGCCAAACTTTTTGCGGAACACGCAAGGGAATACGCGAACATAAGGGAAGGGATAGAGATCACATCCATCGTGAAGGATGGCGATTCCTTTACGCTTAAAACATCTGACGGAGATTACCATGCAAAATCGGTAATAATAGCAACAGGCACAACACATAAGCATCTCGGAATAAAGGGCGAGGATGTCTATTACGGAAAAGGGGTTTCATACTGTTCAACCTGCGACGGCTACCTGTATAAGGGGAAGAACGTTGTTGTCATAGGGGGAGGCAATTCTGGCGCAATAGCTGCAATATCCATGAGTGAATACGTAAAGAATACGACAATAGTTGAATTCATGCCAAGATACATGTGTGAAAACGCGTATGTGGAAACAATCAAGAAAAGGAAGATACCTTACATACAGAACGCCATGGTTACAGAAATAACCGGAGACGGCAAGAAAGTTACAGGAATAAAGTACAAGGACAGAAAGACGGGGGAAGAAAAGGAGATCAGGGCGGATGGTGTTTTCATATACGTCGGGCTCATACCTCAAACCACGTTCCTGAAGGACAGCGGCGTAAAGCTCTCGGACAGGGGCTATATCATAACGGATGAACGCCAGAGGACAAGCGTTCCAGGAATCTATGCCGCTGGAGATGTAATTGCCGGAAGCTTCGCACAGATAGCGTCCGCAGTGGGTGATGGATGCAAGGCCGCGCTTTCGCTTTATTCGGATCTTATGTCATCGGGAAAACGCTAGGATGAAGCTTTAAATCTGGCTTTCCCTTCGATCACACTATTCCCGTTATTTTCATTATCTCCACTATCACGACAACAACGAAAACTATCCCGATTGAAAAATATATCTTTTTTTCTGACACCCCGTTTGCGAATACAGAAAAGCCGTATCCCGAAACGAGTGACGTTACCCCTATTATCACTGCATCGATATAATCTATCCTGCCAAAATATGCGTATCCGGCCGCTCCACTCAAGGCGGAAAACATCATCGCCAGTGTTGCGGTTCCAACCATCTTCTGTGCGCTTATTGAGAAAAGAAGCATTGTTATGCCAATGAACATAATCCCTCCGCTTGTACCGAGCGTGCCTGTAAGTATGCCCACCGGTATGCTCAGCGCAAAGGCGGCTGGCATGGCCCATTTCCCTATTCTTATGACATTCTTATTCATATGCGGTTTTGGATTTCTTGCCCTTCTGAACATCTGGGCCGCCAGTATCACAGTCAGTAGAACGAAGGCTATTTCCAGCGGCCTCTCCGATACGCTTACAGCTATCCTCGTCCCGATCTGTGCCCCGATAAGCGCTCCGAACCCCATGGAAACTGCATTTTTTACCGATACATTCTCGTGCCTCAGATAAACGTATATTACTGTTGAAGTCGTTATGACGTCAACGAGCAGGCTTGACCCGACCGAATCCTGAAATGACAGGCCAAGGATGCTCAGCGCCGGGACCACTACAAGAACGCCGCTGCTGCCAGTTATTCCAGTCAGGGCGCCGACCGCAATACCGATTACCAGGAGCACAATTATCGAAAACAACTTCCGTGTATTGAAGCATACAATAAAAATGTGTCATCGTGCCGCAAAACCCCTCAATCGTATCAGATTTCAGAACGGAACGTTTTTCCAAGTTCCGGGCCGAGGGTAAAGTAATGCCTGAATGAGTAGATCAGCGGACTCCATGATGCGGGATCGATATGTTCGCTGTCGGCAAGAATACCGGTATCTGCCATCACGTGAAGCGCCTTAACCTCAACTATTCCAGCCTTAACGTCCCGATCTTTAATGTATCGTATATCCTCAACCGATGCCTCTATTCGCAGCCTGCATTCCTTAACTCCTGGCGGGTTTACCATAACCGATTCTGACTGTGTCAGGCCTGCGGCTGCGAATTTGTCCGGTTCATACCTGAAACTTTCCGTCTTGTCCGCAGGAACAGGAAATTTGCCGGTCAGGTGCGCCAGTTTTTCCACGGCTTGCCACAGGGCCCCCTCAGGGAAGTTCAGCGTGCATTCTCCCGTTTCCCTGAGATTTTCCATTGTCATGCTTTCCTCCCCTATGCCCATGGCTATTGAGTATCCCAGGGCCCATGCAGAAGATATCGGGGCGAGATTCACCCTTCCGTTCCTGCCGACAGTGCAGACCAGTACTACAGGCGTTCCGAAGTAGAGTATCCTGGGCCTGGCGCTTACCATTCGATATCCATTCCCGGTGCCGTTATTTTCTGTATCCCGTATTTTCATGTCAGTGTTTTTTTCCATACTTGAAGAGTATCCGGGCATTAATACCCGTTTCCATATATAAGAAAAATCTTATATGTTAATTACAATTTATGCACTGATAACGTGAGGACCATAAAAGAGGAAAATATGTTAAAAGCGCTCTCGAATCCGCTGAGGCTGGAAATAGTGGAAATCATAGCCCGGAAGCCATCACCGGTGAACGAGATAGTGTCAAAAACGGGATCAATACAGCCAAAGGTTTCAGCGCATATCTCCGTTCTTGCAGATGCCGGATTAATCGATTCGACGCAGCTTGGCAGGGAAAAGGTTTACAGGATATGCCCCGAAGGATTTGAAGATCTTGTGAACTGGATCGATCAGCTGCTTCATCCTGAAGGCGACAATGCCGGTGATGTAAAAAATGTTAATGAAAAGCCATCCATAAACGATCTTAACAGTGCAAGGACATGCTATGATCATCTTGCGGGTGAAACCGGAGTATGGCTTCTTGAGGAAATGATCAGGAGAAGGTGGATCGTGGTAGATGATGTGCAGAAGCCAACATACAGGCTTTCAGATGAGGGCATGTTCCAGCTGTCCGCAAGGGGAGTCAGAATACCCATACGTAAAAACAGCAAAAGGATGTTCGCCTATGGCTGCCTTGACTGGACTGTCAGGCGGTACCATCTCGGAGGGGCCCTGGGTGCTTCCATTTTAAAGTCCCTAGAAGAATCCGGATACGTTGAAAGGGCAAGCGGTTCGAGAAAAATTCTTGTCAGGAAGGATTTGAAGCACTTTTTAGATCATTCGTAACTTATGGTCATCCTGGCTTATATCGGGAAAACATCATCTGTAAACAGGCAAAATGCAGAAACCATGGCGATCGATCTCAAATGTTTCAGCAAGATCATTCCAGGAATGATGCATTATCTGCTGGAAGAATAATCAGATGCGGAGGAAGCGGGCTATGAGTTGCAGAAGGAAAAGCTTATCAATCGTATGTCAATTACGAAGCCCATAGCAGTAAGCATTTACAGAATCATGTGGCCGGGGTGGGGTAGTGGATATCCTTGGGGACTGTGGATCCCCGGACCCGGGTTCGATTCCCGGTCCCGGCCCTCTGAATCCGGTTCAATTTTTAACATACCGAAATGACCAGAAAAGGATTATCATTCAAATACGGCCTTTTACAGCTATCATATTTACGGGATAAAAATTTTCCATGGATTTAACATGCGCAATCCTGCGTACCCTATTCCCGGGAAATGGGAACAGGCGTTAAGAGTGAAATTTCTCATATGCATGATTCCCTTTTCTTCTCATTTTTCAGGCGTTTTTTAAAATACGATAGCCTTGAACATGATCCTGATTGGACAAACATACGGTAGCAGAAACATGGCATTCCGTCCTATTTTCCGGTAATGCAGACATGAAGCGCATTCCTGTAAATTTTTTCGGAATTCTTATTTTATAAGGTTTTTCCTACAAAATCCGATGTGATTTCATTTATTTCACGATCTGGCTTATCTAGGCTGCGTACAGACCCATTCTTTCACTATGATCAGGCCTCTGTCCTAGCATATTCAAGCTCATATCCCGTCAGGAAATATATCGAATGCAAACGTCAGCCTTCATTAAAAAAATGCAGTATAAACGGAAAGGTCCGGTCATAAAAGGCAACGACCTGGCCAGTAAACATGTATCTGGAACTTTTACATCCTTTTCAAAAGATCTATCAGCTCGCTGGCCTCGGTTACACTCAGCTCCTCTACCATGCCTTTTTTCTTATCTTTGAGGAATTTTTCAGTGGTGCCCGGATTCTTGCCATTTGCAAGGAGATTTTTTATAAACGCAATCTGCTTGGCTGTTGCATTAGTTCCCCTCTTTTCTCCAGATGAATTCCCCTTCATGCCCATGAGTTCTGTGATAAGTTCAGAAGCTTCCTTTACCGAAAGAAAATCTATATCTTTCTTGCCATGATCAATCAGGAATTTCTCGGCGGCCTTTTTTCTCTCCTCCGTATCCTGTATTTTCAAAAGAAGCCCTCTCTGTTTGGCCGTACATGACGATCCATCGGTAGATTCATTTTCCACACTGATGTTCTTAAGATCATCTATGAGCAGTGAAGCCTCATCTCTCGACAAATCCTTTGCATCCGGCTTTCCGGCTTTCTTAAGAAATTTCTGGTATACCTCCTCCCTCTGAGGCGATGCTTCCCTGAGCTTGCTTATAAATTTAATCTGATTATCAGAGACGTTATTGTCCGGCATATCTTTCTCTCCACAGGAATAATGCTGTAGTGCTTTATGTATGCATCCCTTAAAGTTTTTTTCATGTTTTTTGGCAATAAGTGAAGTTAAGGATGATAAATTGCATTAAAAAATATAGGGAAAATACGATTATTCAGCTATTAAAATGACATGATCCCGGTTTCAGATAAGCTGTGTTTGACCATGGCCAAAAACATAACATTAATTTATGGAATAAGGATATTCATTGGTGGTCAGCAGAGCCGGGGTCTATTTCAGCTATACAAAGCCGAAAGTGTGGTCACTTCTTGTATTTGTGGCTGCAATTGGGGCAATAATAGCAGTAGATAAATATACTGTTACAAATATTCTATTGATTCTTCTTGCAGTAGTCGCCACCGCCGTTGGATCTATGGGGGCGGAGGCCACAACAAATTATATTGACAGGGATATGGATGCAATAATGTCAAGAACCAGGAACAGGCCTCTCGTAACAGGAAAAATCAGGCCAAAAAATGCCCTTTTATTCGGGCTGGTATTGATAGTACTTTCAATCATAATCCTTCTTGCGTTCGGTAAACTGCTCGCATCCCTTTTCATGGCACTGGGCATATTCGACAACGTTATAATTTACTCGTATCTTCTCAAAAGGCGCACGCCCTGGAGTATCGTCCTTGGAGGTTTCTCCGGAGGTTTCCCGGTTGTTATAGGCTGGTATACCGTTACCAGTGCTTTCTCCATTCTTCCATGGTTCCTGTTTGCCCTCGTCATAGTGTGGATACCTATCCATGTCTGGAGTCTCGCGTACCGCTACCGCAGCGATTATGAAACCGCTAACGTGCCGATGCTTCCGGTTGTTTATAAGGATCGGATCTCAGCAATATGCATATCATCAGCCGCAATCATTCTGTTCATATTTTCAGTGATTCCTGTGTTCTTCAAATTCATGCCTGATATTTATATGATCATTGCCACACTGCTGGCGATACCGATGTTCATTTACTCGATTCTCTTTATAAGGAGGCCGAGCAGGAGCAGCTCGTTCAAGCTGTTTGTTTACAGCAGCCCGTACCTTGCAATTATATTTGTACTGTTTTTAATATTCAAATTTATCTAATATTTTGAAATACAGATCCGTCTTGAAATGAAATTGATAGATTTTATGAATACCATTGTGAAGCAGAAAATGTACAGGGATATAGAGGTCGGAATAAGGGAGGGAGCACCCGTGATGACATCGATAGCACTATTTGCCTATTCTGAAATGATTGGTGGCATATTCAGGATAGTCAACGGGGAGACGGAGGAGGTAACCTTCGGGCCGGGCCAGTCAAACAAGAATTTTTCATCGTTCCTCTCGGAGATGGGAAAACCATATGCGTCGCTGAACAGCAAGGAAACATACAGGATAATTCGCGGAGGCCTGGTTCACAGGTATTTCATAAGAAGAAAATCAACAATAGAAATTAATACGGCAGATCCAAAATGCACGATGGATTACGGGCTGAACTGTGCAATAAAATTCTACGGGGACGAGTTTGTCTATTTCAACGTAAACCAGTTTTTCAAGGACATCAAAAAAACCGTGGACAAGCTCATGAGGAAAATAAAGAAAAAGCATCTTGAAAATATTGAGATTGCACAGCACATAGAAAATACAAAATATGTGGTTTCAGAGGAGATTCTGAAGTAATTCTGGCATACCGGCTTGATATGCACAGCTGAAAGATATATTATGCCAGAGAAATAATGAATATAAGAATCATGGATTCGTTATCGTATTTGATTCAAGGAATCACAACATTTATTAACGTTTCATTATTTTCAGTCCATCGGTGTCGTTAATGTCAATAACCACAGAGAAGAAAAAGAGTACAAAAATCGCAAATTCAATATCAGATTTGCTTGTAATATCCCGGGAAAACCAGAGCATTATCTGGAGGGACATTGCCGAAAGACTGGTAAATGGAAGAAGAAGGTATGCATCAATAAATGTGGATAAAATAAATGCCCTGGCGAATGATGGTGATATCATTGTTGTCCCGGGTTATGTGCTTGGAACAGGAAATATAGACAAGAAAGTTACTGTCGGTGCACTCCACTTTTCAAAGGAAGCTTCTGAAAAGCTTGCCAAGAGCGGATCATCAGCTATGGGCATTGTCGAACTTGCCAAAAACAATCCCAAGGGCACAAATGTCAAAATATTGAGGTAATAAAAATGAAATTTATAGATGCAACAAATTCAGTTTACGGAAGGCTAGCAGCCTATGTCGCCAAACAGCTTCTGAACGGGGAGGAAATAGTAATAGTCAATGCTGAAAAAGCTGTTATTACTGGAAATCCGGACTACATAATAGATCAATTCAAGAAGAGAAGAGAAATAGGAAGCGTGAGAAAGGGCCCATATTATCCAAGAGCATCTGAAGAGATTTTCAGGCGTTCAATCGGTCAGATGCTTCCGAAGAAAACAACAAGGGGAAAGGAAGCCCTGCACAGGTGCAGAGTATATAAAGGCGTTCCTAATTTTGCAAAGAATGAAAAAATAGAAAAAATTGATGATACAGTAAGCGATAAGGTTGTCGGTATAATAACACTTAGTGAACTTTCGAAGGAATTAGGGGGATCATGATTATGGATTATAAAATTACAGTTGGAAAGAGGAAAACAGCCGTCGCAAGGGCAGTTACAAAGAAGGGAAAGGGCATCGTTACAATAAACGGTATACCCGTAGAATTCTATCCGACCGAGATACTGAGAAATAAAATAATGGAGCCACTGAAAATTGCTGAAGAGAAGGCAAATAGCGTTGATATAAGCGTGAAGGTCAAGGGCGGTGGAGTGACGGGCCAGGCT
>JABEBX010019842.1_pt1 | contig 19954 bp, 16 predicted proteins | sample 7245971 | NCBI WGS metagenome assembly JABEBX01 (sample SAMN14506365, study PRJNA622280) | hot springs metagenome | biome: hot spring [ENVO:00000051]|acidic hot spring [ENVO:00002120]; feature: spring [ENVO:00000027]|sediment [ENVO:00002007]; material: sediment environment [ENVO:01001048]... | reverse complement strand
ACTCCACAACGGCCCCGGCGGACTTCTCAAGCTGTGACTGCACGGTATACAGCGGATGGTCACCCATGCCATTGGGCCACCAGAGCTGCGGGTTAGTTATTTCCACCCGGCACCGGGCCATCCCATGGGTCACCGGGGCCAAGGCCGTAGCAACCACTTGATCTCCGTACATCACTTGCGTGCGAACATGCGCACCGGAATCAGACCCCAGCACGGAGGTTTGAATATCCAAATGCACCGCACCAGACGCATGATGGTGTTGGAAAACCGCCAGATCGGTAATCTGCGAATCAAAGGCGACAATCTCAATAGGCTTCCAAATTCCCTGCGTGAGCACCGCCCGGCACCAGTCCCAGCCCCACATGTAGGGGGCCTTGCGCACCCAGCAGCGGGCATCCCATAAATCAATGCCGTATTCTTTTTTGTAAGCTTCCCGGTTCTTTTCCACATACGGAGTCAGAGTGTCAAACTTGATACGAATGGTATTATTGCCGGATCGCAAATGACCCTTCACGTCAAACGTCCAGGCGCGGAACATGTTGTCCGTCTGCCCGATCTGCGTATCGTTAATCCATACTGTGGCCAGTGTATCCAGCCCGTGGCATTTGAGTTCAACATGCGGTTTGGCCAGCATATCGGCAGAGACATTGAAGCTGCGTTCATAGATCCAGTTTTTCTCCGCCACCCACTGGACTTTGCCATTATCATCACGGTAGTAAGGATTGGGAATTTTTTTTGCCCGCATCAGGTCGGTATACGTGGCTCCGGGCACAATGGCGGGAATTGTTTCAGAACTGCCTTCTTCGCGCATGGTCCATGTGTCGCCGGTCAAGTCCACGGTCATGGACGGTGCCGATGCTGAAGCATCCATGGCGTTCGTGGGCGAACCAGCGGAACTGCATCCCGCCAGTGCCAATACCACGCCGGCACCGGCGGCCGCCTGCAATATCTGTCGGCGGGTTACACTCTGCGATTCCATCACGTTGTCTTCCATTTCCAAACTCCTTTAATGCCAAACGCCAACTGCTTACCAGTGCCGCCAAATTCATCAAAAATTATCGGCACACTTTTTGCCGCCAGTTCAAAACTGTGTTTCCATTGCGGCTTCCATGGATATATGTGGCAATCATACACGATATTTTTCCCGTTGATAGCGTAACCATGGGTGATACTAACATCATCATACAATACCCTCTTAAATGGAGGTGACCGAGTCAAAGTTACACCCCCTGTCCCACGTGTCCGCGGGTGTGGGCGGTCTGGAAAAGCTGTTCTTTTCCATGCCTGATGGCCGATAAATAAGCCATGGCGTGCAGCCAACAAGCACGCCGCTGCCACGGTGCGGCCGGGGAAATGCCATGCGGCTCCGCCCGGCAAGCCGGTAAATTTTACGGAACGCCTTATGACACTATCGGATATTCGCGAGAAAATGCGGCAGGGCCAGTTACCGATGGTCATCGGAGCGGTTGTCATGGTCTGCTTGGCGCTGATTCTGGTGATCTGGGAATTAAAACCCGCCGGCGCGCCGCACGCGCCGGACCACTGCTATTTTTATGACACCTCCAACGGCGGCATTACCATTGAACCCATTGGAGCTATTCCACCGATGAAGGGCGCCAATGGCGGAAACACCCTTGTTTTAGCCAAATTTTTCAGTTGCACCACCTGCGGCGATAAAAAACTGGGCTATCTGTTGAAATACACAGCCAGCGGCAAAGCGGCGGCAGAGTCTCTGGCGCACCAGTCAGGCGGTAATCTGACAGCATCGCAATCCATGCAGTTTAATTCCTCCCTTTCCCAGTACCAGATCGCCATTGCCAGCGGCACACTGGTGCGCCTGCCCGCCAAAGGATCGCGCTGGTACCCCATCGCCAGCCCGACCGGCTCAAAAATCGCCAGGAGCCCGCGCTGCTCCGCCACCGCATTGGCCAAACCCTGTTTGCCATGAACGCTGCCGGGGCATATTGATTGTGCAAATTTAATGCGGGGCCACGGGGTGGTGCGGCCAGCGGCCAAAATGAAGACTCATGCGGATATGTATGATCTTGCCGTGCCGCAGGACGGTTAAATCCACATTCCGTGGATTGGCTTCAATGTGGCGGTGAATTTCATGGAAGTTCAACACAGATATGCCGTCAATGGCGGTGATGATGTCACCTTTTTGCACCCCCGCGGTGGCCGCCGGTGAATGCGAAAAAGTGCCGATGACCCGCATGGCCGGTTTATTTCCCAAGCCCGGCACCCGCTTCCGGATGGGAGAATCAGCCTTGATAAGTTCAAACCGGATGCCAAACCGCGGCTGTTGCGGTGAGCCGGTAAAGAAAAAGCTGCGTAAGGCGTGGCGATTATTGTTGAGCGGAAAAAATCCGCGGGTGAGATTCAATGCCGCCAGATGCCCGCGTAAATTAAACACAAATGCCGGGGATGCCCCCATCATGGAAATAACCCCCGGGCCATTATCCTGATCCCGCCGCCCCCGCCCCCCTTGCGGCCCGATTGGGTGTGGCTGTCCCAGTGGCATGATCCAATGGGCCCAGGGCGTTGTGACATTCACCGCAAAAAGCAGTTCCGCCGGAGTTATGGGCCGGCGGATCAGCGGCAGGCCGGGAATTTTCTTTTGCGTTTTCAGAGCCAGAACGGTAACCCCTAGATTGGGCTTGACACCAAGAATGCGGGCTGTGATTTTTTTGCCGGACGCAGTCCAGACGGTTACAGGGCGGGTGTCATCGGGCGGTGCGATAACCGCCGGTACAACAACAAAATTGCGCGATCCGATGACCAGACCACGGATGGTATTGCCCTGATTCTGACCAATAGAATTCAGCCGGTCATTAATAAGTTGCATTTCCGGCCAGAAGTCCTGGGGTGGCAGAGGATGGGTTTCAAAAAGAAAATGGCGAATCAGAAAAAGTTCCGCCCGCGGTTGGCGGTTGATGTCGCTCAGGCGTTCCCGCTGATTGCGATTGAGAACCGGGGTTTTAGATGATTTTCCTGATTTTATATCCGGCTTGATGACAATGCTTTGTTCATGTACCCCTGGCCGGCCCATGGCTGGATTGGCCCGGAAATCATGATGGACCACCCAGTTTTTTTCCCATGCGAGAAATTTTTTCTGAAGGTGCTTCGGCAACAAATCCAGAGGATTGCCGTCCATTTCAACAGTAACCAGAGAACCGTTGATTTTCCTGTACAGGGCTTGGGATTCATCGCTGATTTGAGCCAGTACATTGAGTTTGGAATCTGTATTTTGGACAGTTGCCTGCGGCAGTTGGTTGCCGGGAATATTTTGCGCTTTGGCCGGACCGGTAAAAACAAATAATAAGGCCAAAGTGCAAAGGGATCGTGCAAGAATAACTTCGCCTTTTATCCGTGCCACAATCTGTAAAATTCTTCGTGCCCCGCGAAGATTTTCCGGCTCGTCACACCGAGATTTTTGGGAACGGTTACCTCCGGCAAAGCCGAAGGCTATGTGTGGTTTGGTTGCGGCGAAGCCGCTCTGTGTAATCCGTGGTTTTGCCATTGGTTTATCAGCGTGTTCTTTGTTCATTGCCATTAAATCCGACTCATTTCCCGGTCAATGCCACTGCAGTGGAAACATCCACAACGCCCCAACCTTAAAACACACTTGGGAGTGCGGGTGTCCTCACCCGCATTATTAGGTGACGACATCCACAACGCCGCAACCCTAAAACACACCCGTATTGGAGGCAGAGGCCACTTGCGGCGTTGCCGTAGTCTGACTGCTGACCGCCTGCTCATTGGCCGTATATGTCTGGGCAAACTGTTTGGCCTGTTGATAGGTCGCAAACGTCTGGGATACAACCTGCCCGTTGGGCGTACTGATTTGCACAGTATACCCAATAATGGAAGACGCGGCAGGCGCAGAGTTGCTTGGCGCGGATGGAACCACAGATCCACGCCCCGCCCAGTAACTGGAGGCGGCAATGAGCAGGCAGGCCGCCGCCATGCCAATCCGCTTGATCCACATACCGCCGGTGGTGGATTGCAAAATGCGTCCCACCGGAGCATATTGATTTTCATGGCAGAATGCCAGAGCATTTTCGGCCAGGCGGTGCGATTCCGCGGCATCGGGCATGTATGATTGCAACGCCGCCGCGCGCAAAGCCCGCGCCTGCTTCAGATGGCTCAAAGCCTCTGTGAGTTGCGCATCACCCGCGAGGCGCTGTTCCACGGCGGCGCGATCCGCGGCGGGCAGTTCCCCGTCCAAGTACAATTCAAGCGTAATGTAATCGGTTTCCCGCATAAAGCACCTCTGTGAAACCTGTCGATCCTATTTTAGCGGCGGAATCTCAAGAGCATCAAAGCATCCAGAATCCACCAGATTTATTGCTCCAAGTGCGATTTCAGCGACTTGGCTAATTTTACTCTGGCGCGGTGCAGCCAGGTTTTCACCTGCGATTCCGTCGCGCCCAGCGCTTCTGAAATCTCCCGGTAACCCATCCCCTGCTGTTCCCGGAGCACCAACGCATCGCGCCAGTCATCCGGAAGCGCTGCAATTTGCCGCCGCACCAGTTCCACGGTTTCCGCCGTCAGTGGCGCTGCCGCAGGGTCGTCCTCGGTGCCCAGGCCATCATATAAGCCGTCATCGGCATCCAGAGACTGCCCGATTTTTCTTCTGCGGCAACTGATGACACTGCGGGACACCGCTTTGGCCATCAGCGACCATCCGCCATCATCCCAATTATAAGATTCACAACGGCGGAAAAGCTTCAGGAGGGCATCCTGAACTATATCCTCGGCCTGCTTGGCATCGCGTATCTGCGCACCAAGCATCGACCGCGCCAAGGCAATCAGCCGGCCCATGTTGGCATCAACAGCCGCTTCGAACTGTCTGCTTGCCGTTGTCTGAGCTGGCATCCTGCTTCCCGGCATCAAGGGTATAACGCAATAAAAACGGCCAAGTTGCAGATTACTATGCAACACCGCATCCGCACACATTATGGGATACCTGCAAACCTTGGGCTGCGTACTAACTGCTATTATATCGGACGATGGCGAATTGTCAGTATAATGCCAGACACGGTTTTGCCGGATTATCTGATTATTAAGAATTATCGGGGGCGGATTTGGCCGATAAGGTTCTGTGAGTATGGCCTGTTTGGACGAATAATTTCGTCACTTTTTATTTGCAAAGGAGTTTGAAACGGTTGTATACTTCATAACGACAAAGTTGGACTGGAGGGAGAAAGGCCGCCCCCCAACTTGCCGGGAGTTTTAATCAGAAGTAGAAGTATTGGACCGCTTACGGAATTTGTATGCTTCCACCAGCCGTTAATTCGTTATCCGCCAGTTCGGTGCTTATGCCGTACATGCCGGTGTTTTATGTGTCCTTCCTGGTCACGGTATTGCTGACACCCGTTATGCGGCAATTGGCCCTGCATTATGGTGTCGTCGATGAGCCGGACGGCCATCGCAAGATTCATACCCGCCCCATTGCGTACCTCGGCGGCGTGGCAACATTCATCGGCTGGATGGCCGGAGTGCTGGTGTCGGTTTTCATTACCCCCATTAACAGCGACCCGTCATTGGTCACCAATGTGCAGGTACCGCCGGGGATTATCCTGGGGGCCGGCACGGTGGTGCTCTGCGGGTTAATTGATGATGTTTACAGCATTACGCCGCGGTTGAAACTCTTCGGGCAGTTTCTCGGAGCGATGCTGCTGTTTTTTTTAAGTGTGGATCGGTCGGGCTTTTTTGGTATTCGTATTGATTTGGCCAATATGCTGGTTCTTCCAATGGAACGCCGGGGATGGATTCCGGCAATCCAGTTAACCCACCCGCAAATGTACATGCTTTTTGCCAGTATGCTAAGCGCCGTTATGGCGATATTTATCATCATGGCCGCGAGCAATGCGATGAATCTGCTCGACGGGTTGGACGGCTTGTGTTCCGGCGTTACGAGCATCATGGCGGTGGGGTATCTGGCTCTGGCGGTTTATCTGGCCTGCCACAGTGTGCCATCGGTGGGCGTGGCGTCAATGAACCCCACCCGCATTACCCTTAGCTTGGCGCTGCTGGGAGCGGTGCTGGGATTTCTGCCGTATAATTTCAACCCGGCAAGTATTTTCATGGGCGACACCGGCAGCATGTTCCTGGGGTATGTCTGCGGGGCGATGATGATTATGTTTGGTAATGACGGAATATTCCGCTGGTTCCTGGGTTCTCTGGTCATTTTTGGACTGCCGATTCTAGATACGTTCCTGGCAATTGTACGCAGAAAACTCAATAACCGTCCTGTATTTTCACCCGATTCCGGCCATTTTCACCACTTCCTGCTGAAGCGTGGATTATCGGTCAAGCAGGCGGCGTTAACCAACTATGGTTTAACGGGGATGTTTGTGAGTTTTGCGCTGGTCATTGTGTTAATTCCCACGAGCCTGGCTCTGGGAATTTATATGGTGCTGTTTGTCTGGCTGGTGGTTATCGCTTTCAAAATGGGCATGGTATATCAGCAGGAAGGTAAGCCATTAACAGCATCCGCAAGCACCACACGCATACCCGGAGCCACTGTAACCCCGGTGTCCTCTCCGCTTGAACCTCATGCCGCCCCCGCCGCATCGCATGATAATCCGAACATTATGCCCGTGGCGGACCATGGCCTGCTGGGCAAATAAATCTTTCCCCAACCCTATCCAAAGAGCATCGGATGTAATCCGGTGGTTGATTTACTGATGTGAACCGGCCAACGCATTATCATGCGGTAAGGAGCATGAAATGTATTTATCGCCGGCGCACGGCCCGCTGCATATCGCGCTGGGCGTCGCGTTTTTTAAGGGCTTGGCGCTTGTCATACTTGGCTTTGCCTTTGGCAAGGGCCAGGGTAATTTTGGCGTATCCACGTTTGAAAAACAGATCCAATGGAATCAGCGTGCAGCCGGGCTGTTTGGCCAGTTCCTGCTGCAAGCGGCGAATTTCGCGTTTATGCAGCAGCAATTGACGCTGGCGCGTGGGGTCATGGTTAAACTGATTGGCTTGCTCATAAGTATCAATGTGGCAACCCATGAGAAATACGCGGCCATTGCGGATGATGGCAAAAGCCCCGGCCAATTGCACTTTTCCCTGCCGCACACTTTTGACTTCACTTCCCACCAGGGCAATTCCCGCCTCCACTTTTTCCAGCACCGCATAATCAAAATGAGCCCGCCGATTTGCTATGCGCGGGGCATGAGCGCTGATATCTCCGGCAGTCTGCTTTTTATTGGATGTTGATTTAGCCATATATTCTGGCGAAGTATACCGGCATTTCGATGATCCGGCCAATGGCGGGGTATTTGATTTTTCAACTTCATCCCCCGACCAGTGGACGCCGGATACTTCAGAGAATATACTACGCGGCTCAAATTGCTTGGGTCATGGGCGTTGGTTGTCACGAGACCGGGCGGTTGGTTTGAGCGTTGATTAGGAGTTTTGGCGTGGCCAAGCATAAAACACACAAGGGAATTAAGAAGCGGGTTAAGATAACCGCGACCGGAAAAGTCAAATTCCACAAGCATAATAAAGGCCACCTGCAAAGCGCCAAGTCCGGCAACCGCCGGCGCCGCCTGCGCGGCACCACCACTCTGACCGGCCCTTATGCGCACAAGATGATTACATTGCTTGGCCCGGCCGGACGATAAGACATAGCCGATGAACTGCACAGCGCGAGGCTGTTGGCAGGGCTGGATCAGGAATAGACACCAGAATAATTTGTTGAGGAATAAACTATGCCACGCGTAAGAGTCGGAGCCGCCCGGAAACAACGGCACAAACGTTTGCTGAAGCGCGCCAAGGGATTTGTCGGCGGACGCAGCAAGCTTTATAAAACAGCGCATGAAACCCTGTTGCGGGCCGGTGCCAACCGGTTCAGCGGACGCAAGGAAAAGAAGCGCGATTATCGCTCCCTTTGGATCATCCGCCTTACCGCCGCGGCACGCAGCCGCGGATTGCGTTACAGCCAGTTGATTTCCGGCCTCACCAAGGCCAATATCACACTGAATCGCAAGAGCTTAAGCGAAATCGCCATTGCCGATCCCGCCGCTTTTGACGCCATTGTGGCTCTGGTGCGCGATGCGCTGGGACTGAAAGCGGCCTGAATCCGCGGAAACGCCGGAATTGATTTTCAGAATGGTATTAACCAATGACCAGGCCGGAGCGCCGGGAAGTGGTTTAACATGAATCTCGATGAATTACTGGCTGCCGCTCAACAGGAACTCGCCACACTGACTCAAGCCGATCAGGTGGAGGCATTCCGCATTAAATTTCTGGGCGCCAAAGGGCTGCTGAAAACAGCCAGTGATCAGCTTAAAACGCTGCCCAATGATCAAAAACGTGGGTATGGCTCCAAACTCAACACCGTCAAACAGGCGGTTCAGGCCGCTTATGATGCCGCCAAGGCTTCCGTAGGACAAAAATCCGGAAACCGTGAATCGCTGGTGGACATCACCGAACCGGGCCGCCTGAGCTTTGCGGATTATCATCCCGGATCGTTGCACATTATTCATCAAACCATTGACGCATTAACCGACTTGTTCGGGCGCATGGGCTTTTCCATCGCTCAAGGCCCGGAACTGGAAGATGAGTTCCATAATTTTGAAGCCCTCAATGTGCCGCGGCAACATCCGGCGCGGGATCCCCTGGACAATTTTTATCTTCAGCAGCCCGCCGGCGCCGCACCGTTTATGCTCCGGTCCCAGACCAGTTCTGTCCAGATACGCGTGCTGGAGACAAGCCGTCCGCCGGTGCGGATTGTCGCGCCTGGCCGGGTGTACCGTCCGGATACGGTGGATGCCACACATTCGTTCATGTTCCATCAGATAGAGGGGCTGGTGGTGGATGAACACATTACCATGGTGGATCTTAAAACGTGTATTGATCAGTTTGCCAAAGCGTTTTTCGGCGCGGATGTGGAAACGCGCTTTCGCCCCAGTTTTTTTCCATTCACGGAACCCAGCGCGGAATTTGATGTGCGGTTTCATTATGCCGATGGCAGCTCCAAATGGGTGGAACTTGGCGGCTGCGGCATGGTGGATCCCAACGTGCTGGAAATGGTGCATGTCGATCCAGAACAATACACCGGCTTTGCCTTTGGCCTGGGCGTGGAACGCATTGCCATGCGAAAACATGGAATTGAAGATATACGTTTATTATTTGAAAATGACGTGCGTTTTCTCAAGCAGTTCTAATAGCCACGCATCTCCGGCGGAACTCCTGGCGTTTTGTGAACGGTTAGGGATCGTGAAAGAATAACTTTCGTATTCGCGGCGTTCGTATTTGAGAGCACCGGATGAAATCCGGTGGGTGTTTGACTGATGTGAACCGGCCACCGCATGATCATGCGGTGCGGCATTGGCAACTCCGGCTTGCCGGGACGGCGGCAGCCTGGTGGTTAAGGGCCATCTCCGTATATTATTTCGGATGCGATCCTTACCTCCGGCAAAGTCGGAGGCTATGTTTGGTTCGATTGCAGCGAAGCCGCGCCAGGCTCTATGGCCGAAGGGTGTACCCGAACCGACAGGCGAATTCATCGGCACTCAGGCGATTCAGGTTGACTAATTTTGGATTTCCACTGCTGTACCCACCGGACATTGAGCGTAAAGTTCCTCGATATCGGGATTGGACAGGGCGATGCAGCCGGCGGTGCTGGTTCGGCCCTCGGCACAGCCATGGATAAATATCTCTCCACCCAGTGGCGTTTTCCATACGCGGTTCTGTGCCGCTTCATCGGAATAATCACTGGAAGCCAGAGCATTTAGCAAATCCTGGTATTGCGCGGCGGAAATCAGCCCGGCGGCCAAGCCGCGGTTGGCATCTTCCATATTGGGATAATTCAAACCCAGCGAAAGATGAAATTTGCTTAGCGGGTTTTTGAAAACAATATGAAATGAACCTTCGGGAGTTTTGCGGTCGCCTTCGATTTGCTTATCGCCGGCATTGGAGCCGGTGATACATTTGTACGTTTTAATTAACTCGCCGCCATCAAATAAATGCAGATCACCGCGGGATTTGACAACACGGATGCGTAATCGCTTCATGGTGTGACTCCAGGCCGATGATAATTCTGATCCAGCAGGTAAACCGGATAACCGGCCAATTCCCGCACCACGGCCCAGGGATTCTCCTCCGGCCAGATTCCCTTATGCGCGGCAACTGTCCAGACGTGAATTCCCAATTGCCGAAACGCCAAGGCGGTGCGGGGTAAATGATAGTCCGAGCTTACGGCAATAACCTTTTTCCAATGCCGGGCATGAAGCAACGCGGCGGTGTCATAAGCGCTGTAGCGTGTATTATTACCATGATAATCCACAATTATGTCATGCGGTGGCACGCCGCTGGCCAGGGCGAGTTTGAGCATGGCCAGCGGTTCATTGGCGTACGGATTGGTTTTCCCGCGCGGAGCGCGTCCGGTCAACAGCAGGCGATAGGCGCGGTGTTGCCTAAATATCCGGACACCCTCCAACACGCGTTGCCGCAGCGTATAACCACATGTATCGCCCGGGCCGGTACCGGCACCCAATACCACGGTGATATCGGCATCGGTGCCGGGCGGAGGCGGATCGGAGAGAAACATACCGTGAAAGACCCAGCCCAAGATCAGTAAGAGCGGCACCATAAAAGCGAGGTCATAACCATGATAGCGCATGATTCGCCAAGGTGAAGTGACGGGTCTGGTTGTGGCCAACTGGCGGCCAATGATGTAATCGGGCCGACTGATCAGCCAAAGCAGCAGGATAATCAGTACTGGCAATGACATGGGCATATACCAGGGCATTTGTCCATGCAGAGCTGCTTTCAGGTGATAAAACGTGATGGTGTTCAGCAGCAGCACCAGCGCTATTAGTACAGTTGGCAAAAGCAACATTCTGTTGAGCCGCCAGAGGCTATCAAGCGGGAGATCCCGCGGCGGAAGAAAACGCGGCAGTTGCAAAAGAACCAGGCTCATCAGCCAGAGCCAAGGAAATATAAAAGCGATGAAATTCCCGGCAAACCGCAGATCAATCCATCGCCAGGATTGCGATGTCACGATGCTGATCAGTGCGGCGGCAAAGATGGTGGCATCAAGATAGCGAAAAACAGCATGCACAGCCGGAGCCGAAGCAGCGGTGGAGGATGGAGTCGATTGCGCGATTACATTTTGCATCGCGATAGTATACATACATTCCGTGGGGTATCACGCCAGTGCAAAGCGTTCAATGGCGACCGCCACACCGTCTTCACGGTTGGAAGGAACAACGTGCCGGGCGGCTTGACGGATATGTTCCGGTCCATTGGCCATGGCGGCGCTGATGCCGGCCCATTGGAGCATGGGCAGATCGTTGGCATTATCTCCCACGGCCAGAACATTGTTGCGCGATATTCCGTAGGACTTGCAGACAAAATCCAGGGCCAGAGCTTTGTTGGTATCCGGCGCCACAATTTGCAGCAGGCGCGAATCGCTGCGGAACATACCAATACGATGCGCGAAACGTTGCGGGAGCGTCTGATACAATTCTTCAATAACCGATGGCTTGGCATGGAACATCACCCGCGTCACGGGTACATGCAAAAAAGTCTCCATCGCGGCGATCACATCGGGGTTAAAGCAGCGCCCGGCGGGAATGGCATCCACCGGCACAATTCCAAAGTGATCCGAATAGAGTTTGTCTATAATTTCCACGCTGGGAATGACTTCCGGACATCTCCGGCGGGCAAATTCAATGACCCGCCGCACCAGGGCATGGGGTAAACTGATGTGCCGAATAACACATTTCTGATTTTCATCCCAGATCAGGGCGCCGTTGTGGCTGATGATGGGCGTTTGTAATTTCAAAGCACGGTGATAAAAACGCACACTGCGCGGCGGACGGGCTGTGGCCAGCAACACATAAATTCCCTGCTTGACCGCCTGATGAATAGCATGATGCACGCGCGGGGTAATGGATTCTTTGGGGTTAAGCAAGGTGCCATCCATATCCAAAGCGATCATCTTTATCCGATTGGCCGCCGGAGTCTCACCGGTGGAAAAAGGAGGGAGCGCGGTGAAGGCCGCGGGAGCTGAACCGAATGTGATAATTTCACCGGAGTGCCGGTTTTCACCCGGCACGCGTCTGGGGGTGACAAACTTTCGCAGCGACTCAACTAATTCATCTACTGACATAATAATCCGCTCACATCACAAAAACACACCGACGCTCAAAACAAAACACAAACGATTTCGAGCGTCCATGCGTACCCCTCCGGGAACACGCATTTTTGAACAGGCACTTGTATCATCGGCCATGGGCCAATGTTACATGAGTGAACGTCAATAATTTTTCGATACCGATAATCAGCATGAAAACACCCGTTTTTCATGCTTTTTATCAGCATGTTCCCACGTCTGAATTCCCCGCGCCGGAAGACTAATTAAAGCGCCGCAAAATCGGGGCGATGCGCGCCGCAAGCACTGATTTTTCCTGATCTGATAATTGTCCGATAACCGTATCGACATAATCAGTTATTTTCTTCAGGCGTTCCTGTTGAATTTCATTCGCATATTCGCGGCCCAATTCCATTACCCTTCGGGCATCTTGGCGCTTGATTCCGGGCTTGCTTACATCGCCGGATTCCTTAATAAAAATCTTTAGAGATTTGCTGATGCGGCCAAGCAAATCAGAATCCACCAATCCCTGCTGCTCGGATTGCGTGAGCATGGCCATGGCACTTTGAAACTGCTGCTGATCAAGCGCCATAGCCGCCATTTGGCTTTTGCTTAAATGCGCATCCAACAGCCATCGCCGCAACAGCCAGGGGCCGCGTAACTGCGCGAACATCAGCGCCTGCCCCGCCGGATCGGAAACGGCCTTCACCTGCCGCACCCAGGCTGGCTGACCGGGTGTGCGGGGGCGTTGAATTCGTACTTCCAAGGCTCGTGTGGAATCCCTGGGATAATAGACCACATCCACTGTGCCCTGCGTATCCGCAAATTTATACGTTACCGTGGCCAATTTGGAGGACGGATTAGCCGGATTGGCCGCACTGATCGGGCGGTATGGGTTGACACCGGCTGGACGGAATACCTGATAAAAAGCGACGGCGTTGGATGTGGGCCGGCCAAAAAGCGCCCCCAAATGCACGATCAGATATACAACAGCCATTACAATCAAGAGCACCGCGATTCCCACTTTGATCGTTTCAGGCTTTTTTAAGTCTTTAATTTGCACGAGATCACCACCCCGAAAAACCCGCCATGACTAATAATAACGAATCCGCTTGAACGCCATTGCATAAAGTCGGAAAAAATCACTCACCACCCCACTACATCCTGCCCGGCAATAGCAATATATATAACGCCCCACAAGTCCAGCGGTTGCGGAAATCATAATCCAGATTATACACAAATACGAAATTGTAAAAATAATGCGCATAATTGTCCCTTGTTCAACCTGCCATAATGATCGCATCTAACAGTCTGATGCGCTGACTGATGCGCTAATATGAATCCGCAGCCATTGCGCGTATAATACAGTGACTTGGAATGGAAACGGAAAACGTATGCACCGGTTAAGTAGACATTCTCCAGCGATTACCGCTATTTCATGCCTGATGGCCATGTTATGGCTGCCCGCTGCGCAAGGACAGACGCCCGTCTGCGCGCCTGATGCGGTGACGTGGATGGGCCGTCTGCTGGCAATGCCCGGTGCCACGCTTATCAAATCGAAAATAGTAAATCTCATTCCGACGCGCCGGGATCAAATCTCAAATCTCAAATCCCAAATTTTGAATCTCAAATTTCAAATCTCAAATTTCAAATCTCAAAGGTCCAATTATCGGTGTGGGGCGGCGCCGGTGTTGGCAATCGACCTTACAGCACATTGGATGCCGCATAGCCTGGGCCTGTGGAACGTAACCACGGAACCGTTGCTCAATATGCTGCACCCCGGGCATCAGGGATGGGTGCTGAAGGTGCGTTGCTATATTATCCCCACCTCCATCAAGAAGTGCGGTCATCGTCGCATATTATCTTTTGCATTGCCGCGGATCCGTGCAATTCTGCGTGTTTTTACCGCCCGCCCACCGCCCGTCACTCTCTGATTGATGGCGCGTCATGCCGGTATATTTCCCGGCAACATCACATATTTATTGTTCCACTGGAAAAAATCAGAGGGTTTTATGGTTACACAATTTCTCAGTAAGTCATTGACCAAGATTTTTGGCTCCCGCAATGGCCGGCTTATTAAATCTTATCGGCACCGCGTGGAAGCGATTAACACCTTTGAACCGGCCATGCGGGTGTTAACCGATGGTCAGATGCGGGCCAAAGCGGATGAATTGCGGAAACGTGTGGCCGATGGGGAATCGGACATGTCGATTCTCCCGGAGGCTTTCGCCCTGATGCGGGAATCCATGGATCGGAATATCGGTTTGCGCAACGCCTTGAACCCGGCCTGTGGTTTTGATGCCGGCAAACTTACACCCGAAGCGCAAAACCTGTATCAGCAGGCCAAAGCAAAGTGCGCAGGCGAGCATGACTGGCGCTTTGTGGAAATTCCGCCGCAGCTTTATGAAGCCATCCGCGCTTCCGTGCCTGATGCCCGCCCGCCATACCGCGCCCGGCCATTTGATGTGCAGCTTATCGGCGGCATGGTGTTGTATGACGGGAAAATTGCCGAAATGGCCACGGGTGAAGGCAAGACATTTGTCGCGCCGCTGGCGTGTTTTCTCATGGGTTTAACCGGCAAGCATTGCCATGTTGTGACGGTCAATGATTATCTGGTGCGGCGCGACGCGGCATGGGTGGCGCCGGCGTTTTACGCGGTGGGAATGTCCGTGGGGTTTGTGCAGTCCAACATGGACAATGAACCGCGGCAAAAAGCGTATCAATGCACCGTGACTTACGGCACCAACAGCGAATTCGGCTTTGATTATCTGCGCGATAACATGAAGCAATCCCTGGCGGAGCAGGTGCAGGGTCCGCTGGATTTTGCCATTGTGGATGAAGTGGACAGCGTGCTCATTGATGAAGCCCGCACGCCGCTGATTATCAGCGGGCCGGCGCATGATGACTCCCCGCGCTATCGTCAGGCCGATGAAGTGACACGAAAATTAATCCTGGCGCAAAAGCCATGGGATATTGCCAATAACCATGTGGAAACTCTTAAGCGCAAAATCAAGGGAGCCGAGGGGGAAATTAAAAACGCGCGGGGCGATACCGCCCGGATTGCCACGCTCCAGGCGCTGATTACCGACACGCAGAAGGTCCTGCTTGCAGCGGAAGCCGAACTGGCCCAACAGGTTCAGCTTTATGAAGTTGAACTGGATCGCAAAACCGCTCATCTCACGCATGAGGGTATCCGCAAGGCGCAGGAATTTGCGGGAGTGGGATCCTTTTATGTCGGCGGCAATATGGACTGGCCGCACCTGCTGGAGCAGTCTTTGCGCGCACATGTCGTGTATGAAATTGACAAAGATTATGTGGTGCAAAAAGGCGAAGTGATTATTGTGGATGAATCCACCGGCCGATTGATGATTGGCCGGCAATGGAGCGATGGTTTGCATCAGGCGGTGGAAGCCAAGGAGCGCGTGACCGTAAAACCCGAAACACAGACCATGGCCACGATCACATTGCAGAACTTTTTCAAACTCTACAAGCGCATCGCGGGCATGACCGGAACCGCCATGACTGAATCAGAAGAGTTCAACAAAATATACTCTCTGGAAGTGGTCAGTATCCCCACCAATCGCCCGCTGTGCCGGCAGGATTTTGAAGATCTGATTTTTATGAATGAAAACGCCAAGTGGACGGCCATTGTGGAGCAGATCAAAGAAGCGTCGGACCGCGGTCAGCCCGTGCTCGTGGGTACCACCAGCGTGGAGAAATCGGAGCGGCTGTCCAATATTCTCACCAAACAACATGGCCTTGAACATGAAGTGCTCAACGCCAAAAATCACGAACGCGAGGCGGAAATTATCGCCAAGGCGGGCACGCGGTATGCCGGCAAGCAGGGGCAGACCGTGGGCCGCGTCACCATTGCCACGAACATGGCGGGCCGCGGAACGGATATTTCACTGGCCCCGGGCGTGGCGGAGGCCGGAGGATTGTTTGTGCTGGGCACGGAGCGCCATGAATCCCGACGTATTGATAATCAGCTCCGCGGACGATCAGGCCGGCAGGGTGATCCGGGCATGTCGCGGTTTTTCCTGAGTCTGGAAGATGATCTGATGCGGCTGTTTGCCGGCGATTTTATGCTCAAGGCGTTGCAGAGCCTGGGCATGAAGGAAGAAGAAGCCATTGAACACTCCATGGTTTCCAAGGCGGTGGCGCGAGCACAGAAAAAAGTAGAGGAACGCAACTTCGGCATCCGGAAAAATCTGCTGGAATATGATGAAGTCCGCAATTATCAGCGGAATTTTTTCTACACCTCGCGGCAGGCGATTCTGGAGGGGCGCAATCTGCAGGAAATTATTTTTGACACCATCGGCGATTCCGTGCGCGATGCGGTGGCCCATTATCTGGATAAAGATTTCGTGGCGATGTGCATTGCGGAATGGGTGCGCCTGACATTTAATACGGTTATTGATCCGCAGGATTTGCGGGACACGGAACTGGCCGTACTGGAAATGACCATCAAGGACAAGGCCCGCGAAGACGCGCGCAGCAATATTCACAGCGCCATATCGGAATTCATGGATCCCGATGCGCATCCGGAGGATTATGACTACGCGGGCATGGCCTCCTGGGCGATGAGCCAGTTCAAGGTGCAGATCAGCCAGAGCCAGTTGAAAAAAATGCAACGTGATGAAATTATTGAAACACTGGTGGAAAAGGCCCTTGATCTCATCGACCATAAAGATGTAGGCCCATTGGCGAAATATCTGGTGAAGGGCTATCCGCAGCAGCAGTTGGCGCAATGGGCCAATGACAAGTTTGAATTTAATATTTCAGCCGATGAATTGACGGGCAAAACTCAGGAAATGGCCGTGGACCTGATCCTGATCAACGCCCGCAAAGCGTATCAGCAGCGGGAAATCAGTTATCCTGTTGATTACGCGCTGGAAGCCACCATGGGAGCCGGTGGGGTGGAAAATGTCTACGCGTCGGAACAGTTGGCGGTTTGGGTCAAGGCCAAATTCGGCATTCCCATTTCCGGTGATGAAATCCGCACTTTAAGTGTTGACAAATTACGCTCCCGCCTGGTGGACATTTCCAGACAGGCGCATGAAACCGTTGACCGGCAGATTGACGAAGCCGTCGCCAAACTGCAGGAATCCAGAATGCTTTCCGCCTGGGTGGCGGACCGGTTTGTCACGCAGGCGGCGCCGGATGAATTTGAGGGCGAACCACCCGATGAACGCCGCGAACGCATTGGGGAGTTGGCCCACGCCTTTCTCCGCCGCGAGTTGACGGAACTGGAGCGCACCGTGCTTTTGCAAATTTATGATGTTACTTGGAAAGACCATCTCTATGCGATGGATCAATTGCGTGACACCATCGGCTTGCGCGGCATTGCCCAGCGTGATCCGGTGATTGAATACAAACGCGAAGGCTCGCGGTTATTTGATGAATTCCTGAAGAATCTGCGCGAAAAAGTCACAGATGTGATTTTCCGCATGCGCATCGCCAGTGCCGGCGATATGCGCAACGTGTATGAAGGACAGGAAGAACTTTTTGACGCCAATGAATCCTACGGCGTAGGTGAAAGCGCCGCCGCCCGGGAATTACAGGCACCCCCGCCGGATGCTGCCGCCCCGGAATCGCAACAGGAACCGGTGCTGGATCCAATTGTAAACGCGGGGCCGCGCGTTGGCCGCAATGATCCGTGCCCCTGCGGCAGCGGAAAGAAATACAAGCACTGCTGCGGAGGCAGTGCGTAAAGGCGCAGTGAAACGCCCGCTGCGGCGGGCTTAGTGAAACGGGCATGAAGCCTGCGGCTTTGCCCTTAGTGAGATGCGAAACTTCGTTTCGCTTAGATTTTTAGGAAGTCCTTATAGCACTGAATTCACCGCAGGTGAATGTTTCACTAAGCGGAGCGTTTCACTAAGGACTTGGCCGCAGGCCATAGTCCGTTTCACTAAGGGGAAAGGCCGCAGGCCGCAGCCCGTTTCACTAAGGGCAAGGCCGCAGGCCGCAGCCCGTTTCACTGAAGGAACTGTTATGTCCATACCCAACGTCGCCATTGTAGGCCGGCCCAATGTTGGCAAATCCAGTCTGCTGAATATGCTGTCCGGCAGGCGCATTTCCATTGTGGATCCAACCGCGGGGGTTACGCGCGACCGCGTGTCTAATATTGTTGAAAGTTACGGGCGAAGTTTTGAACTGGTGGATACCGGCGGGTACGGCATAGAAGACCCGGACAATCTTACACAACAGATTCAGGATCAGATTCGCCGGGCCATTGAGGCCGCCGATGTGCTGCTGTTTGTGGTGGATGCCAAAACCGGCCCTGTGCCGCTGGACACCGCCGTCGCCCGCCTGATCCGCCCATTTTCCAAACCGGTTATTTTAACCGTCAACAAAGTTGATGGTCCGAATCTGGCCTCCAATGCCACCGAATTTTTCTCACTTGGTTTTGAAGAAATGGTCATGATTTCCTGCCAGCATCGGCGGGGCCGGGAGGAACTGCTGAAGAGCATTTTCCACCACCTTGGCGGCAGCGCCAAAATGACACCCGCGGAATCACAACTCAAGCTCGCGGTGGTGGGCAAACGTAACGCCGGCAAAAGTACGCTTATTAATGCTCTCGCCGGTGGTGAGCGGGTGATTGTATCGGAAGTGCCGGGCACCACGCGCGACAGCATTGATGTGCGGATTGAAATTGAAGGCCGCACCATCACGGTCATTGACACCGCGGGCGTGCGCAAGCGGGCGCGGATGACCAATGATGATCTGGAGTTTTACAGTTTCCACCGCGCCCAGCGCTCCATCCGCCGGGCGGATGTGGTATTGCTGTTGATTGATTCCACGGCGGACATCAGCGATGTGGATCAGAAACTGGCAAAATATATACAGGAAGAATTCCGCCCCGTGATTCTGGTAATTAACAAATGGGATCTCGTGGGCGAAAAGGCGGCTGTTGAAAGCTACGGCGATTATGCCGCCAAACGTTTTCCTCAATTGCGGCACGCGCCGGTGGCGTGCATCAGCGCCAAGACCGATGCTGATCAATCGCAGATTATCCGTCTGGCTTTCTCCCTTTATGAACAGGCCTCCACCCGCCTGACCACCGGCCAACTCAACAAGGCGGTGGAGGATATAGTGCAGTTGCGCGGCCCCAGCAGCCAGGAGGGCAAAATGGTGAAGGTATATTACGCCACGCAAATTGATGTGCGCCCCCCCACCATTGTGTTGTTTGTGAATCATCCCCGGCTGATTACTGAAGAATATAAGCGATTTTTCACCCATCAACTCCGGGAACGCACGGTTCTGCATGAAGTGCCCATCCGCCTGCTGATCCGCGGCCACCGCGGTGCCGGCGACCGGCCCGGTGATACTCCTTAAAACGGCGGCTTTGATTCTGATGGATTTCGATTTATTCTTATGCCGTATTTATTGTTGGTTCATAATTGATGTCAGCCAACCGCCGCTGGAGCGGCATAAACTGGAGTTCAATAATGAAAACAGCCTTGCGACTCCGATCCCTTATGACAATTGCAATTGGGCTGTGTGTTGCCGTTACGGGTCAAATCTGTCATGCCGGAGACACGCAATCTCTGGCCCAGGATGCCTGGCAACCGGGGCAATTCGCCGATACATGGAATTCCGGATTCATTGAAAACAAATCATGGGTACGTAATGATTCCTCTACCGCCCAGATCAGCATGCTGAATTTCTCCGGACGTTTGCGCCTCGCCGACACCGGACAGTACAGCCCCACGGTGGCGTATGACTCAAGCTATATCGGCCTGGGCACGAACACCGCACTGTTACCCCGGCAATTAAATAATGAAGCCATATCCATTGGTACACCCATTGGCCAAATAGGCTCTTGGGGTGTGGGCA
>JABEBX010019841.1_pt1 | contig 20006 bp, 18 predicted proteins | sample 7245971 | NCBI WGS metagenome assembly JABEBX01 (sample SAMN14506365, study PRJNA622280) | hot springs metagenome | biome: hot spring [ENVO:00000051]|acidic hot spring [ENVO:00002120]; feature: spring [ENVO:00000027]|sediment [ENVO:00002007]; material: sediment environment [ENVO:01001048]... | reverse complement strand
CGTTTGCCCAGGCCGGGGTTGATTATCAACTCCATGAATTACCTGAAAATATCACGCAAAGCCAGCTTGATGCCGTCCTGGCCGGCCTGGCAAAAGATCCTTCCGTAACCGGCATGATGGTTCATCTGCCGCTGCCAGGGCATCTCAATACCCAGCAGACACAATATCATATCGACATATTAAAAGATGTTGAGGGTGTTCATCCCGCCAATATCGGCAATGTGCTCTACGGCCATCCCATTATCGCCCCCTGCACCGCGCTGGCGGCCGTGGCTCTTATCGATACCACCGGTGTTCCTTTGCAGGGGGCGGAAGTTACCGTCGTCGGGGCCAGCCGTATCGCCGGACGCCCCACAGCCCTGCTGCTGACCGAGCGCGGCAGCACGGTGACAGTCTGCCATATCCACACCCGTGATCTGCCCGCGCACACCCGCACAGCGGAAATTCTGGTCGTCGCCGCCGGCAAACCGGGACTCATTGAAAAGCATCATGTCCGGCCTGGTGCGGTGGTCATTGATATTGGCATTAATCGCATCGTCACAACGGATGCGGCGGGCAATGCCGTATCTAAAACCGTCGGCGATGTTGATTTTGCCGCGGTGGCGGATGTAGCGTCCTGGATCACACCCGTGCCCGGCGGCGTTGGCCCCGTCACGGTCGCCATGCTGCTGAAAAACACCGCCCGCGCCGCCCGTCTTGTGCATGGTTTGGATCAGCCGTTTTGAAAATTCCGCTGTGCGATGTTGCAACATGTTATTTTTTCCGCGTATGCCGCATTTTTTGGTCCCGTATAAACCGCAGCGGCGCATCTTTCCACTTCCCCGCATAATCAATGCCGATTCGCGGCGTGGTGATGATGCGCGGAGTTGCATGAGAATCTTTTACAACAAATAAATCATCGCCCGTCATATCCAGTCCGCGATCTTGCAGTGTTACAGCAAACGCCAGCCCCAATTTCCCCGGCCCGGTTAAATCCGCCCGCCAACCATCCAGCGGCTCGGCGCCGCGTATTAACACCGCCTGCGGATCGCCCTGATCCCCTGTGACAATGTTGAGCATATAATACATGCCGTAAATCATATAGACGTAGGCATAGCCCGGCGGGCCGAACATGATTTCCGTCCGGCGTGTACGCCCTTTGGCGGCATGACACGCCAGATCGTGCGCTCCCACATACGCCTCAGTTTCCACAATCCGCCCGGCACGCCACACGCCATGCACTTGCCGCACCAGCACCGCCCCGATCAACTCCCGCGCCGCCAGCTCCGCCCCGCGCGCATAAAATGTCCGCGTCAGCCGCGACCCCGGATATCTTGAACCTGCCGGCATCTTGAACCCTTTAATCTTGGTTTTGGACATAAGGATCGTGTCCGAAATAATATCCGGAGATTGCCCTTAACCATCAGGCTGCCGCCGCCGTCCCGGCAATGCGGAATTGCCAATGCCGCACTGCATGTTAATGCGGTAGCCTGTTCGTATCAGTTAATCTACCACCGGATTTCATCCGGTGCTCATGGCGCTTCGATATCCAAAGAGCACCGCATGATAATGCGGTGGTCGGTTTACATCAGTAAATCAACCACCGGATTTCATCCGGTGCTCTCAAAGACGAACGCCGCGAATACGGAAGTTATTTTGAACCCCATCAAACAATAACTTCGCGCTTTCTGGCAGGATAATACACACCTACTGACCGGCAACTGTCAGCACAACTTTGCCCATGGGGCCGGCGGCGAGGTGTTCAAATGCCTGCGGCAGTTGTTCAAAATTGAACATCGAATCCACCAAGGGACGATCCGCATTTTTGGCCAGAATCTTCAATACCGCCTCCCATGCCGCGCGGGCTTCCGCAGCGGTAAAACTACCCGCTGCAACGCCTCCAATACGCAGCCGCCGGAAGAAAAGACTGGCTGTGTTAAACTGCGGAACCGGGCCGGCCAATCGCCCCACCACGCTGATTTTTCCCCACATCGCCATCACATCCAGCAATTGAGAAAATTGCGGACCGCCAATATTTTCCACCACCAAATCCACACGCTTTCCATTGAGAATTTTCAATAATTCTTTGCGCCATTGGGTATCGGCGGGATCCATTGTGACGCTGGCGCCGATTTCAGAAAGCCGCCGTCGCTTTTCCGCACTGCGCGAAAACGCCACCACCGTATGTCCCATCGCACGCGCGAGTTGCACGCCGGCCACCCCCACGCCGCCGCTGGCCCCGGTGACCAACACCACCGATGGCGGCAGGTCTCCCCATTGCGTCAGCGCCTGCCACGCCGTGAGATAGACCAGACTTGCCCCCGCGCACTGCGGAAGAGACCAGCCATTGGGCAACGCGGCAAGACTTTCCGTCGGCACCACAGCCTTTTGTGCAAAAGTTCCCGCCTGATCCACTCCCACCGGCCCGCGGATAATCAAAGCGCCATCCCCCATCTTCCATCCCGCCACCTTGGCACCGACCGCAGTGATCCGCCCAACTCCATCCCGGCCCAGAATATGCGGCAACGGCGGCCGCGCCGGATATTGCCCCTCGGCCAAATACCGATCCGCCGGATTCAGCGCCGCATACTGCACCTCCATGACCACATCATCGAGTCCACAGACCGGTTCGGGGGCTTCCGCCAATCGCAGATTTTCCAGGCCACCAAGTTTGTCTAACAACCACGCTTTCATTATTTGAGATACTCCGTACAACCAACTGCCAATTTTAGGGATCATCTACGCTTCGCGATCATGCTGTTTTAGCGCGGTCTGACAGAACTTTGCCGAACAGCCATTTTTCCGCATTGGTGCGATACATTTTTTCTAAAACCTCCACGGGCAAATTCAGGCCATGCAACTGCGGGATCCCATTGGCCGCATCCGGATCTTCAATGGGGGATTCGCCGCGGTAATCAGTTTCCCACTGCTTTTGATGCACCCAGTACCGGCTGGCGTAATGGTCATAATCATATTTCTCCCCCACCACCAGATCACTGCCAAAAAGAATACGGTCCTGATTGCGGATGAAAAATTCCCGCACACGATCCACCGGCTGCTCCGCAATGCCGCGGACAATCCACTTGGTGGCGCTGGAATCGACGATGTAATGTGGAAAGCGGTCCAATCGGCGCTGCAGACGATCCAAATCTTCCATACTCCCGCCGATATGGGCGCCAAGATGCACACGATCCGGATATTTTTCCAGCATCCGGTCCAGCATCTCAAACTGCTGCTGATAAGATTTATGGCCATCTTTGGGATCATATTTTTTGCCCGGCCCAAACCAGGCTTTGGGATCGCCAACGTGGCTCATAAAATGATAACCCAGCTCATAGGCATACTGGATAATTTTCCGCATTTCGGGATGATCGAGATTCATCCCCATACGTTTTTGCGTGCCCGGGGCATTATGAAATTTAATCAACCGGGATCCACGGGCGTAAAATTCATTCATCCGCCGCCGCCAATCGGCCAGAAAATCCTCGCCTGGCCCCAGATTCTGCCATTTTGGAATGGCGATAAATTCAAAACGTCCGGGAAAGGCCTGCTGTAATGAATCCACATCTTCCAGCGGAGCCATGGTCCAGATTTTCCCAATGCTGTAATCATCGGCGGCGCGGATAAATTCCCGCGTCAGCGCTGCATCACGCGTATGGGTGTGAGCATCAATAATAAGCCCGGAAATTTTCCGTAGCGGAAAATCCCGGTAATTTATTCCCAGCCGGTTATGCGCCGGCGGGATTGGCGTTGCGGGGTTGGTCTGATCGGTCATGCGCGTAATTCCTGAAACAGAGGCCATCGGCAATTTTTATCACCTGCGCGGGCCACCAATGCCAGCGGGCGTTTGCCGGTATCAATATATTGTAGGCGGGGTCCCGGCGCCCCGGTATCATGCCGCAAACAATTTCAGTTCCAGTGATGTTTATCAACATGATTCCACGGCAGCACCGTCGCACTGGTACGATTCTGCCGGGAATTACCACCATAAAGTTCTTGTACGCGAGATGCTGTTCCGGCCAAATAAAAAGCCGGTCAACGTATGCTGACCGGCTTGATTTACTGATCCATTCTGCACGCCCTGCCGTTCCAGCGCGGCGTGGGTGGAATCTTACATCGTGCTGAATTTATACACCGTCCGTTGAAAGAACGGTTTCTTGGGTGTCAGCAAGGTGCTTGGGAAATTGGGCTGATTGGGCGAATCCGGATAATGCTGGGTTTCCAAAGTGATGGCCCCATGATACGGATAATGGCCGCCAATGCCTTTGATGGAGCCATTGAGGAAATTACCCGTATAAACCTGAATCCCTGGCTGCGTGGTGTAGCAGTCCAGCACCCGGCCAGTTTTAGCTTCCTGTATGCGGGCCGCGAATGCCAGTTTGGTTTCATCCTGATTATTCAGGCACCAGTTGGTGTCGTAGCCGTATGGGACTTCATCAAACGCAATCTTGGAAGTACCGGTATAGGCCGGCTTGAGCCGCGTGGACAATTGCACAGGTTTGCGGAAGTCATAAGGCGTTCCCGCAACCTTCGCAAGCTTGCCGGTGGGAATCAGAACGTCATTGGTGGGGGTGTAATGATCCGCATTAAGGGTCAGAACGTGATCCAGAACATGAGTGCCGGGCTTGTTGAGGTTGAAGTAAGAGTGATTGCACATGTTAATAACCGTTGGAGCATCTGAATTGGCGCGGAAATGAACATGGATTTCGTTTTGTTCATTAAGTGTGTATGTTGCCGCGACTTCCACATCACCGGGGAACCCATTTTCCATCGCCGGACTGAATAGGTTAAACCGCACGCCTGGTGCGCCCAGTTCCGTTACTTCTGTGGCCGTCCAGACTTTTTGATCCCATGAGTGCGGGCCGCCATGCAGGGTGTTGGGATATGGAGAATCATTAATCGGCAGATGATACGTCACGCCATGAATCGCGAATTTGCCGTTGGCAATACGATTAGCGTACCGGCCGATGGTGGCGCCAAAATAGGGATCCATGTTGTGGTGCGTGGCATAAGAAGGCAGATCTGTAAAGCCCAATACCACATCGCCCGGCTGCCCATTGCGATCCGCCGCAAGGATGCGCTGAATGCGTGCTCCATAAGTGATGAGCTGAACAATCATTCCATTGGAATTCGTCAAGGTGTACTGATACACCTTGGTGCCGTCCGGCAACGTGCCAAAAAGCGACTTGTACATGGCGCTCTTGTGTGGCAGACTGCTGACATCCGTTCCCGGCATGCTCTTGCATCCGGCCACGGCCCAGGCTGCGGCTGCGCCAGTGGCGGCCAGGAAGGAACGCCGTGAGAGTTTTCGCGTACTGTTAACTTGCTGTGGCATCGGGGAATACCTCCGTATATGAACCGTAAAAACATACCAACGAGGCAAAATATATGGCGCGGGATCAGTTTCGGCAAGTATCACGCCCTTGCCTGTCGCCCTGGGGCGTGGCCATTTTTCCGTACCAGTCGCGAGATGAAGCTGATTAGACGCATTGCGAAGACGTTTTCAACAATCCCTTACTCTTCCAACACCACAATGGCAGTGTCCGCCTCACCACGGTTAATCCGTGACTTCCAGTTTTAATGATTTCGCCGCGGGCCGGGTCATGTTGCGCACGCTGATCTGCCCGGCGAGCGTTTCCACAATGGTATTAAGAAACGCCCGCGACGGGGAATCGTTTTTAAAGCCCGCAAACATATCGCCCTGATCCCCGTGCCGCGGAATCCGGATGTCCATGGGCAGCTCACCGAGAAATGGCAGGCCCATTTCTTTGGCCATGCGCTGCGTCCCGCCCCGGCCAAATATGTCATACTGCGTGCCGTGCCCGCAGACAAAATAACTCATGTTCTCCACCACGCCCAGAATGGCCACGCCCAACTGCTGAAACATCCGCACCGCCCGGCGGGCGTCCATCAGAGCCACTTCCTGCGGAGTGGCCACAATCACCGCCCCGGTCAGCGGGATGGATTGAGCCAGCGTCAGCGACACATCACCCGTGCCGGGCGGCAAATCCACCACCAGATAATCCAAATCTCCCCATTGCACCTGTTCCAGAAATTGACGGATCACACCATGCACCATCGGCCCGCGCCAGATCAGGGCCTTTTCCCTGGGCACAATAAAACCGATGGACATAACTTTAATCGTCTGCCCCTCCGGCCCGACCGTAAAGGGGATCATTTTATCTCCATTAACCGCCGGCGATTGTGCCTCCAGGCCGGTCATGGTGGGAATGGATGGGCCGTACACATCGGCGTCCATAAGGCCCACCGTGGCGCCGCGCATGGCCAAGCCCGCCGCAATCGCCACAGAGAGCGTGCTTTTGCCCACCCCGCCCTTGCCCGCCCCCACCGCGATAATATTTTTTACCCCCGGCAGAATGGTCCGCTGATCTCCGCCGGAGCGCACCCGGCTGGAGAGTTGAATGTCAACGTGTTCAATGCCGGGAACTTTTTTTACCGCCGCGGTCACATCCGCGCGGATGCGGTCTTTCAAGGGGCAGGCCGGTGTGGTGAGTTCCACGTCAATGGTTGCCGTTGCGCCATTGACCGCAACGGATTTGACCATATTGAGTGTGACAATATCTTTGAAAAGCTCCGGATCCTGCACGGATCGCAGTGCTTCAAGCACTTGTTCTTTGGATGCCATGACTTCGCCTTCCACCCGTGTATAAAACTTCACGCGGCCACCGCCGCATTCAATTTCAGATTGTAACCGCGCATTGCCCTTAGGTCACATGATCGGTGATTTAATTCATCAGACTTTCAAATAAATTAAAATGCCGATCCTGGTATCATCTTTTTGAGATGCAATATTCACTACTACGACCGCCAACTCACATCACCACGGATTACCCGGATACGCCGGGGCGGGGATCAAACCGCCGGCAAAGCCAGAGGCTATGTGTTGTACCGGCAAACACAATCATATAGCCTCCGGTTTTGCCGGAGGTGCGGCTGCCATTTGTGGGTGTTTCCGCAAGTTTTCCGCACGATCACCATCAGTAACGCACGCCGCCTGTTGCAGCAGACTCCACCGCCGGCAAAGCCGGGGGCTATGTGGCGGCGCCGCGGCAATCTGTGACATAGATCCCGCGCGGTTGGGCCGGTGGCGCACCGGAACCGAATCCATCACGATCCCTAACCAATGTGCCGCAGTTGACAAACCACCGCATTACCATGCGGTGCTCACGGTAAATGTCACCCTTGGAGCACCGCATGAATAATGCGGTGGAGTGCGTAGCCATGGGAAATGTCACCCGCTGAGCTGTCACGCACCCACCTTGCAATCGGGCTTGCAATCGACGGCACACTGGTTCGTTGGGTATAATATGGCGGAAGAATAAAGGAACCCTGACCATGGCAAAAAAGAAGAAACGTCTGGATTTTACGCGCCGTAAATGCCAAGGCTGTGAGGGTGGCACGAAGCCCTATTCTGAAGAGCAGATCAAAAAGCTGCTCAAATCTCTGCCGGAATGGGAATATAGCAACGGATCGCTGGTTCGAGCGTTTGAATTCATGAACTTCTACCAGACCATGGCGTTTGTCAATGCCGTTGCCTGGCTGGCCAACATGGAGAATCATCATCCGGATATGGAAATTGGATACAGCCGGTGCGTGCTGCGATATAACACCCATGCCATTGGCGGCATAACGGAAAATGATTTTATCTGTGCCACCAAGATCAACGCGATGTTGTTGATGTAGCACTTGAAGATGAGAAGGAAGCGATGCCCGACACCACTGAAAAAAAACGCAAGGTGCTGATCCTGTCCGCCTCGGCCGGCGCAGGGCATGTCCGCGCCGCCGATGCGCTTTTACAGGTTTGCCAGAATCATCCCGGCGTCGGTGAAGTGCAGCACTGGGACATGCTGAAATACACCACGCGCCTGTTCCGGCACATCTATTCACAGGTGTATCTGGATCTGATTAACAAAGCACCACGGATGCTGGGCTGGATTTATGACACGTTTGACACACCCTGGCGTAATGAAAAAATGCGGATGGCGTTTGAAAAATTTAATGCCGGCCCCTTTCTCCGGGCGGCCATGGCGTTTAAGCCGGATCATATTATCTGCACGCATTTTACCCCGGCGAGCCTGCTGGGCTGGTTGTATGAAAAGGGAAAAATTACCGTCAAGCCGGGCATTGTGGTGACGGATTATGATTGCCACGCGATGTGGCTTAATCGCACCTATCAGCAATATTTTGTGCTGCTGGATGAAACCCGCGAATTTCTGGTGCAATTAGGCATTGATCCGGGGCGCATCACCATGTCGGGCATTCCCATTGATCCGGTTTTCATGGAGCATAAGCCCCGGAACATGGTGTGCGGCAAGCTGGGGCTGGCGGACAACATGTTTACCATTCTGGTGTCCGCCGGCGGTTACGGCGTAGGCCCGGTGGAAGCTCTGCTGCTGGAATTGCTGAAAATCACCCGGCCGGTGCAACTTGTGGTCATTGCGGGCCGCAGTGAAGAATTAAAAAAACATCTGGATCAACTGGCCGCACAGAAAAATCGGACTTCATCCGCCCGCGTGGTTCCGGTGGGCTTTACACCGCTGATGGATGAATACATGGCCGCGGCGGACATCCTGCTGGGCAAACCAGGCGGGCTGACCACCAGCGAGGCGATGGCCAGAAATCTGCCATTGTGCATTGTTAATCCAATACCGGGACAAGAGGAGCGCAACAGCGCCCATCTGCTGGAATTGGGCGTGGCGATACGCAGCAACAATCTGCCCACGCTGGCGTACAAAATTCAGAAACTTATTGATGACCCGGCACGCCTGGAACGGATGCGTGAAAACACGCGGCAATTGGCCCATCCAGAAGCGGCCCAGACGATTGTCAACACCATCATGAATATGCCGCTGAATTCGGAGTTGGAAGAACCGCCGGTACGGCAGCGGTTTTTAACAGGCCGCTGGGGCCGATCACGCATGTTACGCAAACGCCGGTTGAGCCGGGCTGGAATCGCCGATTCCCTGTAATCACCCACCCGGATTTAACTCATGCTCCATACCGATGAACTTGACTACAATTTGCCCGCGGAATTGATTGCAAAAAATCCCGTGCATCCGCGGGACCGCAGCCGGCTGCTGGTGTATCGCCGGGGCACAGGCGCCGTTGAACACCGTCACTTTTCGGATCTGCCGGAACTACTGAATCCCGGCGATCTGCTTCTGGCCAATGACACACGCGTATTGCCGGCCAGACTTTCACTGAAAAAAGATTCCGGCGGCCTGATCACCGGTCTATTTTTGGCAGAGCTTTCGCCGGGCCGATGGCGGGTGATGCTGCGCACCCGCGGCCGGGCGGCGGCGGGTGCGAGCCTAATCGCAATGGGAAAAACAGGCGTGTGTGTGCGCATGACGTTGTTGGACCGTGAACGTCAGAAGGGGCAGTGGATTGTGGAAGTGGATGATCGGCGCCCGGCGATTGACGTTCTTGGGGAAATTGGGACGGCGCCTTTGCCACCCTACATTGAAAAAGCACGAGCGAATAAACAACACAATACCGGCGATGAATTGCAAGAGGGACATCAAGGCGTGGCCGCAAGCGGAAACGATGAACTGGACCGGGAAAACTATCAAACAATTTACGCCAAAACTGCGGGCGCTCTGGCGGCTCCCACGGCGGGACTGCACTTTACGCCGGAAATTTTTACCCGTTTGACGCAGCGGCATATTGATCAGGCATGGGTGACACTGCACGTCGGGCTGGGCACATTTCTGCCGGTGGAAGCGGCAACGTTGGATCAGCATCCCATGCACCACGAGTCATTTTTTATTCCTCGCAGCACCGTGGAACGCATTCGACGTCAGCGCGCCAAAAGCGGCCGGATGGTGATGGTGGGTACCACCACCGTTCGCACTTTGGAGGCCGCGGCTGGGGAGATACTTGATCCCGCGGTGGCGGCGGCGGATATTTCCGGATCAACAAATCTGCTGATTCAGCCGGGATATGCGTTTGAGCTTACGGATGTGATGATCACAAATTTTCATCTGCCGCGCAGCACGCTGCTGGCCCTGGTGGGGGCGTTGGTGGGTTTGGATCGCCTGAAAGATATTTATCAGCAGGCCATTGCACGGCGTTACCGCTTTTACAGCTTTGGCGATGCCATGCTGATTTTGCCGTAATTTTAGAAATCCGTGGAAACAATTTCACAGTTGAGAGCACCGGATGAAATCCGGTGGTTGGTCTACAGATGTGAACCGACCACCGCATTATTATGCGGTGCTCTTTTGGATCATAATGCGCCACGAGCACCGGATGAAATCCGGTGGTTGGTCTACAGATGTGAACTGGCCACCGCATTATCATGCGGTGCTCTTTTGGATCTCAATGCGCCACGAGCACCGGATGAAATCCGGTGGTTGATTGAGAAGTGTTTCACGGTCACTTGGATGAAGAGATATTGCACGCCGGTTAAACCAGCAGCGCGGCTTCAATGGCCAATCCTGGACCGAAGGCCAGCATCACGCAGGGCAGTGTTGCGTGCTGCGCTCGCAGGCGGTTCAGAATAAACAGGATCGTCGGGGAGGACATATTCCCATGTTCCGCCAGAACCGCATGGGAAACGTCCAATGCGGACAGCGGCAAATCAAGGCTTGTGCGCACAGAATCCAGAATTCCCGGACCGCCGGGATGTACCGCCCATGACCCAATATCGGCAATGGCCAGACCATATTCCGCCAGCCAGCGTTGCAACCAGGCTTTGAGATTGCCGGCAATCAACGTCGGCACACGCCGGGATAAAGTCATGCGAAAGCCATGGTTACCAATCTGCCATGTCATATCCTCGTTCGTATCCGGCAGCAGGTATGACCCGGTGGCTTTACATGTCCATGGTGCGCCCTCTGGAGCGGCGCTGCCCACAAATGCGGCGGAGCCATCGGCAAACAGGGCGTTGGGCAATATGTTGCCGGTGTCCCAGCCCTGTTGAAAATGCAGGCTGCAAAGTTCAGTGGCACACAAAAGCACAGTGGCATTGGCTTGTGCGTTGGCGATGGCCAACGCCACTTGCAAGCCATTGAGAGCGGCATGGCACCCCATAAATCCGATGTTGGTGCGGCTGACCGAACGGGATAAATGCAACGCCTCAATGATTTCCCGATCTAATCCGGGCGAGAAGAATCCCGTGCACGAAACGGTGATGACATGGGTAATGGCGCCGGCTGGACACCCGGCATTTTCCAGAGCTTTTCCTGCCGCTTGAACCGCCAGCGGGATGGCCTCCTGGGCAAATCGGTGCATGCGCTGCCTGGTGCCCGGCCCTTCGGATGAGTCAGAGCGATCATAAAACGGCGTTGTGCCATCTTCCTGATCCAGCAACACGGTATGACGGCGTTTAATGGTGGATTTGCGATAAATGGTGGCCAGGAGCCGCGACTGTTTATCCGTCAGGCCGTGCTGCGCAATAGCACACGCCTTTTCCTGGCTGATGCCATGCAAGGGAAGTGCGGTGCCCATGCCATCAATATGCAAGCCCATCTGAACTCCTGGCGTAAAGGTTGATAAAAGGCCGGTTTATTCGAACTACCAGAGGAGCCGCCAATGCCGGAGCAATGCGCAGCGCCCGCACCGCCAGCGCTACCATGCGTGGATGCCGCAGCATCATTGTGATTGTCCGGCAAGTACGCTGGCGGGAATGTAACAATTGGTGCTGCTGCTCTTGCCAATGTAAAACCAGTCTTGGATGCCACTGTTCCACCGCCTGAACAACCAGCGGAATAATATTTCGGCCCGCCGCCAAGGCCCAGGCCATTCCCTCTCCGGAAAATGGCTCCACATATCCTGCGGCATCACCTAGCACAAACATCCGCTCTCCCGCAATAACTTTACACCGCCGGGTTAATGCCGGCGCGCCATGCCAGCGGCACGCTTCCAGCCCAGCGGGTACGGGCAAGCCTGATTCACGGATTATTTCCGCCAACGCCCCGGCCGCACCAGCGCTTGGTTGGATGGCCTGAACATCCAGTGCGGCGGCAATATGGAGTTGTCCATGTTCTATGCGCACCAATCCGGCATAACCGCGTTTTCCGCAGGCCATATAAATTGTACCGGCTTTGTATGCGGTTCCCGCATCATCCACGGTTCCCGCCAAACCAACGCGCGAATGGGGCGCAATTTCAACGGCGCCGCTGTTCTGCGATAACTTGCCACCCAACCCATCCGCCACCAGAACCACCTTTGCCCGCAATACCAGCGGGATTCCATCCTTTAGCACATGCACCACGCGGTGGGTGGACGCTATGTCCATCTGCCGGGCGATGGTGCGCGGTGAAAATACCGCCCCTGCCCGCTGCACATGTTGAATAAATGCGATGTCCAGCACTTCCCGTGATAAGGCCAGTCCCGGCGGCATTTTGAGCCAAGCCGCCGCGCCCTGACATGCCAGTTGAAAACGATCTACCGGCATGGCCCCGAAACTCCGCACATTCAAGCCGGCTTGATCCAGAAGTTGTACCGCCGCCGCATTGAGACAACAGCCGCAGGCTTTACCGCGCGGGAAGGCGGCCTTATCAATAACCAACACCCTCATTGATTTCCGCGCAGCACCCCATGCGGCCATGGCCCCGGAGACACCGGCCCCCACAATCAGCACGTCCCAGAGACGATCAATTTGATCGGCTGAACTGCGCATCATGGCCGGCTCCAGGTCATCACGAATCGAAACGGGAACCGTGGTTGAATTTGCACCCCTTGCAGACCGGCCTGAGCGGCAAGGTCGGCGACTTCATTGATGGTATATGCCGCACGCACTGAGCGCGGCCCATCCACGCACACCACCCGCGAGCGCAAAACACAGGCGGCGGTCGCGGCCAGCACCCATCCGGCGGTGGAACGCCGTAGATCGTTGATAATCAACCGCTGACCGGCACTGTTTGAAAGCTTTCTTAAAAATGCAACGGCCTGGGCGAAATCCAGATGGTGCATAAACAAGGAACTGACAATAATATCATAGTTGCCTGGAAGCTCATCGGTGAATATATCACATTGAAAAAAGTGAACGGTTGCGGAATGTTTTTTCGCATTGCGCCGGGCGTGATCAACGGCCGTGCCGCTTTTATCACACGCATCAATTTCAACTGCCGCCTTTTTTTCTATTGCGCGATGCCACAAGCCAATGGGCACGTCACCAGCTCCCGTGGCAACATCCAAAATCCGCAATTTTCGGCCCGGCCGCACGAGCGGTTCGATTTGACTCCAGACAATTCCCACACTGTCGCTCCAGGCGTTGATACGTTCCAAGCCAGCCAGCGCCCGATGATGGCTGGCCGGCGAAATATCCGGCGAATCCATTATCTCCGGAACGCGATGTTGCTTCATAAATCCACCTCTTCATCTATTTTACACACTGCGCATCAACAATACGCATCAACATCGTTCACCGCGGCGCGGGCGCAGCCTGCCGACGCCCGCCACGTTATATTAGGCTGCGGAAAAGAAAATGTATTTTACGCCAGACTTCAGCACGATGGGATCGTGAGGCAATAAATTCACATTTTATAGCGCAGAAGTTGATTTTGATTGTTAAAGCTAACTCGCTGCTGACAAATAGTTTACGATATAAAATCTATTATATTTTTTTTCGCACACTGCTTTTTATACCGCTTCGTTTGCGGGCCTTTTTGCGAGCCGTGAATAATCCGGGTTAAATCAAAATCTACTTGGAACATTCGGTCCATAGTAAAAGCAGGTGGCCAAGCGCAACAAGAGCAGAAAAATAAAGGAATTTCCTCTCATATGTGGAATTCAATTACCAATGGCTGCCATAAATCCAAGCCGTCAATGTAGACGGTACCAGTGTTACCTCCGATGGTGTCAATAAAAAATGCGGCTTTATCTGCCTGGGGCGACATAGGCGGCATTGTGGCAACGACCAATGTCCAGCCGGTGGTGGTGTTAGGGATGCGACCAGTTCCCTCGATTGTCTGCCAGCCGGGGGCAATGACTTTTGAGTTCCTGATCAAAGTCATCCTGGATAATCACTTTGCTCATATTTCTAAGGAAATGGGGGCCTACTTGGCCACTGTGCCGAATCGCTTTGAATTTATTTTCACCCCCAAGCACGGCTCCTGGTTGAATCTCATTGAATCATTTTTCTCGAATATGAGCCGCCAAATGTTGCGTGGGATCCGCGTGACCGGAAAAACTGAACTCAAGGCCCGTATTCTCGAATACCTGCAGGAAATAAACCTGATGCCTGTTGTGTTCCGATGGAAGTATAAACTCGATACAGTTAGGCTAGCTTGATTATTGATCTGTTATTATGGAATCACACTACTAGGCACCACGTTTCGACCCACCTCCCATTGGGGAGGCAAACCAAGCAGCGCCCAGTGGGAACGTATGATAGCATCATCATTGTACGTATCTGTACATAACTGTACAATATCATTTGTATTCATGAGGTAGTGATATATGAAAGCCTTTACTTTTACCGACTTGAGAAAAAATGCTTCCAGCGTGCTGGATCTTGTTGAGAACGGCGAAACAGTTCAGGTACTCCGGCATGGCAAAGCCATCGCCAGAATTATTCCCGAGGATGCGCAGCGATCCATACCCGCCTGGAAACGTCCGGGGTTGCGCCTGGTTGCGCCGGGGGCCAGACTAAGCAAGGCAATTGCACATGAAAGGCGGTCCGGACATTGAACGTTTTTCTTGATTCGTCGGCTCTGGCCAAACGTTATGTCAACGAGCCAGGCAGCGCTCTGGTTGACAGCGTATTGCAATCCGCCTCATCATTGGGTCTGTGCAGTATTGCGGTTCCCGAAGTGGTTTCCGCGCTGTGCCGCCGCCATCGTGAAAAGGTGCTGTCACAGCAACAATATATGAAGGCCAGGGCCGCGCTGTTGGCGGACATTGAGGATGCCAGCATTGTGCAAATCACCAGCGAGGTTGTCCTTCGAGCAATCGAAGTCCTTGAAGCATTTCCGCTGCGTGCTGTTGACGCGCTGCACATTTCTGCCGCTGTTGAATGGGGTGCAGAGCATTTCCTGTCCGCCGATCGGCAACAGTGTGCCGCTGCCCGGGGTTATGGGCTGAAAGTCACGAACCTGTCCACTTGATCGCAGCTTTTGCAACTTGCGGGATAAAATCCTCTAACTTCTACATCATTATTGACAATCATCTCTCGTGCTTTCCGTGTATTCGTCCAAACCGTAGCCCGCGGGTGGACAGAAGCCGTCACACGCCCTGACGTGAGGACGTGAGCTGGCGTTCGCGCCGCATTGGATTGTCGCCGGCAAAACCGCTACACTTAGGTGTTTGTTTTGGCGGAGAAATGCCTATGATCCAGGATGTGCGTGGAGAGCTTTGTGTGAAACCCAATCAGCAGTATGCCATTATCACGGCTGAATTCAACGGCTTGATCACAAGCCGCCTGACGGAGGGGGCTGTGGATGCGTTGCTGCGCCACGGTGCTGATGAAAAGCAGATCACCCGGATATTTGTGCCCGGCAGTTTTGAGATTCCCACGATCGCCACCCGCCTGGCCCGCAGCGGCAAATTTTCCGCTATGATCTGCCTGGGTTGCGTTATCCGCGGCCAAACCGCACATTTTGATCACGTTGCCCAGCAGGCCGCCCGGGGCATCGCCGAGGTTGGCCCTGCCACCGGCATACCGGCCATTTTTGGTATTATTACCGCGGACACCATGGAGCAGGCCATGGATCGGGCGGGGCTGAAAATGGGCAACGCCGGATGGAATGCCGCGTGCGCCGCCATGGAAATGGCGTCTGTGATGAGCCAATTGCCGGCCCCAAAACATTCTTAACAGGAAAAAAAGTGAATACAACCATCGATAAACGCTCCACCTCCCGCCGCGTTGCCCTGCAGGCCATTTATCAGGCCGAGGTGCAGGGCAATGACTTTATTGCCCAGATGCTGCCGGAATTTATCAATCAGACCACTGATGACAACGATGTCCGGCAGTTGGCCACGCTCATGGCGTGCGGTGCCTGGGATTATCGCGAAGGAGCGGATCAATGGGCCAGTCGGCTGATTCCACGTTGGACCCTGTCACGCCTGGCGGCGGTGGATCGTAATATTCTGCGCCTGGCGTTGTGGGAATTAACCCACCAGCCCAACACGCCGGGAAAAGTTGTGCTGGATGAAGCGATCAACATGGCCAAAGAATATTCAACCGAAGACAGTTCAGGCTTTATCAATGGCGTATTGGATGCGGCGCTGAAGCAGCATACTGCCTTGACCACCGCGGTAAATTCAACACCAGATGACGCTACGATTCCTTAGCCCGTCAACTCCTGTTGATACCGCCGCATGAGTTCTGATCTGGTTAAAAACCCCAGCAATCCCGGTGTTTTGTCCGCGGGTGATGTATCATCAAGTACCACCAGTCGGGATACGTCAAAGCGGCCAAACATCGCCAGAGCCGCGTCCAGCGTGTCATGAAATTTCAGCGGCGGAACGTCGGCCCGCATCACTTCGCCCACCAGCAGCAGCGGGGCCGCTTCCGGCTCCAGCAGCACGGTCTTGAGATCATCAATGGTCAACAATCCCAGATAATTTCCCGCCGCCCCCATGACCGCAAAATCGTCCACACCCTCCTCATGGCTGCGTGCCAAAATGCTTGAAAGTGATTCATCGGGGCGGGTCACCGGCGCCTTGGTCAGCACCAGTTGATCCACACCGATGCGTTGCAATGCACTGATGCCAACCGCAGACCCCAGTTTCACTCCCAGCTTTTTCAAGGGCAGGGTGTACAGGCTTTCGCCGACCATCAATTGTTGAATGACGGTGGCTGTCACCGCAGCCAGCATAATGGGCACCATTACCGCATAATTCTGTGTGAGTTCAAATAACAGTATAATCGCGGTCAACGGAGCCTGAATCGCCGCCGCCAATACCGCGCCCATGCCCACCAGTGCGTAGGTGCTTGGATCACCGGTCAATCCGTAATGGCTTAATATCAGACCCACCGCCCCGCCCCCGGCCGCACCGATAAATAGTGATGGCGCAAAAACCCCGCCGGATCCGCCTGACGCCAGAGTAAAGGATGTGGCAATAATTTTAAGCAAACACACCACCACCAGAAATTCCAGGGTCAGTTTGACGGTATGACCGCCGGCAACATGCGCGCCGGAATACCACTGCGGATCAATCATCCGCAACACGGTAGGATAGCCATCGCTGAAAATGGGCATATAACCATGGGCAAAACGCTGATGCAAAAATGGATCATTGCGGAAAATAATCAGCATCGCAATGCCGCACACCCCGGAAAGCCCCGCCCCAATGGCCGGATGCAGAAAGTACGGAATGCGTTGCCGGTGTTTCTGTGAAAAATTCTCCACCACGACATAAAAGCGGGTAAACCCCACCGCCAGAAGACCGCATATTGCCCCCAGCAGCAGATAATAAGGAAGCTGGCCAAAGGTAAAAATGAATGCCGGGCCACTGGCGGGCATCTGAAACAATCCCCGCACCGGGCCGCCGCCGGAAAGCCCGACATACATCGTCGATGCCATCACCGAGGAAATGACAATGGGCGTCAGTGTCCGCACGGAAAAATCGCGCAACAGGACTTCCATCGCAAAAAGCACACCGGCAATCGGCGCTCCGAACACCGCACTGATTCCCGCCGCCGCGCCGCACCCCAGCAGAATGGGCATATTGCGGCGCGAAAACCCCAGTGTGTTGCCGCATAAAGCGCCAATTGATGCGCCAATAACGGCAATCGGCGCTTCCGGTCCCGCAGATCCGCCGCTGCCAATGGTCAGACTACTGGCCACCAATGTCTCAATGCCCAGAGAGGCTTTAAGTTTCCCCGATTCACGGGATAAGGAATGCAGCAATCCCGCCAGACCATGCAATTTTGACTCATGGCGTCCCCATAGCCGCCGCCACACCACCAGCGCCAAGCCGCCAACGGCTGGTATCAGCGGCAACAATACATAACAGGGCCAAAACGTCGTGGAATGTGTAAGCTTCACCGCCGGCGTGTAATAATCATGCTCAATAAATTTAACTGTCTGCTCAAAAAGCCATGCCGCCATACCGGTGAGCAAACCGACAATAAAAGAGAGAAATATCAGCAGTGTCTGTTCGCGAATTCCCCATCGTGCCAACTGCTGCTGCCCGCGCAACTGCCACGCCAGCATCCATCGCTTTATCTGGCTGATCGGGGGGGTCAAACGCATGAATCACTGTCCTGAAGCCATCGGGTCCATTTTCATGGAAATAGTGTAACGGACAATCTCCACTTTGCACGCCGACAGCGCCAAAATTGTGCCGACATTTCCATATTTCCGCCTACTACTTTTTGTAAGCAATGCGCATCAGCACTGGCTGTGCAGAGATTTTTAACTGGAACTATCGCTCAAAATCTGTTCCGCCACGGGCACCCGCAATGAGCGTTTGAGAATTTTACCCGTGGGGGAGCGGGGCATATCTTCGACAAAATAAACATCGCGCGGCATTTTATATGGGGCAAGCCGCTGGCGGACAAATACACGAATATCCTGGGCGCTGGGCTTGTCTGTTACACCGGGTTCCAGTTGAATAAACGCCACCGGCACCTCGCCGCGCTGCGGATCTTTAACGCCAATGACGGCAGTCAGCAGCACCGCGGGATGCTGGCGGATGACTTCTTCAATTTCATAAGGGGCGATTTTTTCGCCGGCCATGATGATCAGCTCTTTTTTGCGGCCAGTGATAAAAAGGAAACCGTCGGAATCAATCCGGGCTATGTCACCGGTTTTGAACCAGCCATCGTCGGTAAGAACGGCCTGTGTTTCCGCCGGTTTATTGAGATAGCCTTTCATAACATTGCGGCCGCGAATCCAAAGTTCGCCATCCTGATTTGGCCCCAGCGGCTTTTCCGCTTCATCGACAATGCGCAATTCAACATTTGGCAGCGGCTTGCCCACGCTGCCGGGCTTGTGTGCCCAGGGCAGGCAGAAGCTCACCATGGGTGAGGTTTCAGTTAATCCAAAGCCTTCCAGCATGTCAATGCCAAAATCCGTTTTGTATTTTTCCAGCAGTGCCAGCGGCAATGGCTCACCACCGCTGATGGCGTACATCACGCTGGCCATGGCATCCCGGGATATACTTTTACAGTTCGCCAATAGCGCATACATGGTGGGCACCGCAACAAGCACCTGAATTTTGTGTTTGATAATCAGATCCAGCGTGGCCGGCGGGCTGAAACGGGCCTGATATACAACGCGGCACCCCAGACTCAGGGGAACCAGGAATCCGGCCATCATGCCCAGCGCGTGAAACATGGGCAGTACGCCAAGAAAGACCATCTGCCTGCTGAATTGGGCGTGGGCGATGGCGTCCGCGGCGTTGGAATCCAGATTGCCGCTGGTGAGCATGACACCTTTGGGAGATCCGCTGGTGCCGCTGGTATAAAGTATCACGGCCAGATCATCGGGCTTGCGATCCGGCAGGCGGCGCGGCCAGGGAATTTTTTTAAATGAAAGGTCCTCCATGAATACCACCTGAAATCCGGCGGATTGAAGGCTCTGAGCCAATTCATCAAAATAATGGATGGTGAAAATGGTTTTCAGGCCGGCATCCCGGCATATCTCAATAAGTTCCGGCGGGCGCAAAAGATAATTCAACGGCACCGCCACGCGGGATGACCATCGCACCCCGCCAAAAGCCACGGCAAAGGCGCTGCTTTGCGGCAGCAGCAGGCCGATGCGTTGTTGATCGCGTGCGAGCTTATCGAGATGGCCGGCCATGAGATTGCCGCCATGGCGGAGTTGTCCGAAGGTCAGCGTCCGCCGGTCATCAATAATGGCAATTTCTCCGGGCCGTGATTTGCCCAGTTCAATGACTTCTTCCAGCAGCATTCCGTGCCCTCACAAATGAGACCTTCGCCACCATTTCCTGACTTTGAGTTTAGTCTTAAGCGGCCTTGGTTACAACGGATGGCCCGGGCGATGTCGGTCGGGTGTGCCCGTTTTTATCGGGAAACCACAAACTAATGGCAACGGCCTGTGATCATGGGCATATCTTGCACGCATTCAGGGCAGGCGGGACGCCTGCGG
>JABEBX010023201.1_pt1 | contig 20018 bp, 22 predicted proteins | sample 7245971 | NCBI WGS metagenome assembly JABEBX01 (sample SAMN14506365, study PRJNA622280) | hot springs metagenome | biome: hot spring [ENVO:00000051]|acidic hot spring [ENVO:00002120]; feature: spring [ENVO:00000027]|sediment [ENVO:00002007]; material: sediment environment [ENVO:01001048]... | reverse complement strand
CGGTGTGCTCTCCGCCGCCTCATCGGGCTCGCCTTCCCGGGATCCCCTGCACGCCCCATCTCAGCCTCAACCTCGGGCTCACCCTACCCGTGAGCAGTCTGAAACCGGAGATTTTTCAAAGAGGGTGTGTCAGGAGTTCTGAAGTTCAAGCGCTTCAGGCACTACACAACCCAAGCGAGGGAAACCTCTCTGCCAGTTGGATGTCGATCTCCTCGGCGTCTGCCCAGTGGATTTCGCGCGGCATGAAGCCTCCTCACTTTTGTTGCGCCAGCGACGAAGGCTTGCTTTCGGAGACGTAATTGCGGTTCCAGCTCGGAATCTCAACCACATAGTTGCCGGGGCGTGTAATCACAGCCTGGCAGCCGAGGCGCGAGTTCAACTGCCGGTCGGCGGCCATGTCGAGGCGGTCGAGTTCGTCGTCTTCGGCTTCGCTCAGGCCCTCGGCGCCATCCTTGATCCACAGGTGGCATGTAGTGCAGGCGCACGAGCCGCCGCAGGCGTGATCGAGTTCGATGCCGAAGTTTTCCGCCACATCGAGAAACGACATCGGTTTGCCGTGGCGATCCCAGGGCATGGCGCCGAACTCGAACTCCACCGTGCGCCCCTCGGGAAGAAACGTCACACGAACCAGCTTGTCCGAGGAAATGGTTTGCCCTGTCGATGTCTCGCTCATCGTTCTTGTACCTTCTCTGCTGACTTGCCGGCTCGCTGCTACTTAAACTCCGCCGGCGCCATGGCGTGCGGCGCGGTGATCTGTTCATTCACGTTCTCGCCGACCTCGCCCATGGTCTTGCCGCGAATCGCGCTCGAAACCGCCGCGTCCATCATCAGCTCGGCAAAGCGGCGCGTAGCCTTGTCAAGCGCCACAATGCCCTGGCTGATGGCAGTGATATTCGATGTCTGCTTGGCCATCGTAAGCCAGTCGCGCGCGGCTCCAATACTTGTCTGCTCCTCGGCGCTCAACTGGTTCCAGAGGGGATTCTGAGGCGCCTTGGCAACCGCAGCCAGAATCGCGTCCGCTTCGTTGCGCGCCTCGACCAGCAGCCGCTTCGCAAAGTCCTCCTCGGCGTGGTCGAAAGAATCGAGAATCATGCTCTCGACCTGCGCATCCGTGAGCCCATACGTCGGCTTGACCTCGATCTCGGCTGCTTTTCCGCTGCGCTGCTCGCGCGCTGTCACGTGCAGAATGCCGTCGGCATCGATCAGGAATCGCACCTCGATGCGCGGCAGGCCCGCCGCCATGGGAGGAATGCCTTTGAGGTCGAAACGCGCGAGCGACCTGCAATCAGCCGCCAGTTCGCGTTCGCCCTGCACTACATGAATCGCCACGTTGGTCTGCCCATCGACGCCCGTGGTGAAGTGCTCAGTGGCCGAAGCGGGAATCGTCGAGTTACGCTGAATGATGCGCGCCACGGTTCCGCCCAGCGCCTCAATGCCGAGGGAAAGCGGCGTCACGTCGAGCAGCAGCATGTCGTCGGTCGCCTTCGAGGCGCCGGCCAGAATTCCTGCCTGCACCGCGGCGCCGAGCGCGACCACCTCATCGGGGTTCAGCTCGGTATGCGGCCTTTTACCACGTGCGCTCAATTGGAAAAGCTCGTCTACCAAATCCCGCACAGCAGGAATGCGCGTCGATCCTCCCACCAGGACAACTTCGTCTATATTGTCCGGCGCGACGCCGGCATCGGCCAGCGCCTGCCGGCAGGGGCCTGCGGTGCGCGCCAGCACAGGCTCGATCAGAAGTTCGAAGACAGCGCGCGGGATCTCGCGTTGATAGCGGTCACCGTTGGGCAATTCAATATCGAACTGCGCCGTCTGCTCGGCCGACAGGCGCACCTTGGCGTCGATTGCAGCCTTGCGCAGAGCCTGCACCGCCCCAGGATGCGCGCGCAGTTCCACGCCGTGCTCCGCGTGAATCTCGTCGAGCGCGATCGCCAACAGCAGATTGTCGATGTCGTCTCCGCCCAGGTGCGTGTCGCCGTTGGTCGATTGCACCTCGAAGATTCCGTCGCGCAGCTTGAGAATCGAGATGTCAAAAGTGCCCCCGCCGAGGTCGTAGACCGCGATGGCGCCCTCTTTGGCGCGATCGAGACCATAGGCGAGCGCGGCCGCAGTGGGCTCGTTCACCAGCCGCAGCACGTCGAGCCCCGCCATACGTCCAGCGTCCTTCGTCGCCTGCCTCTGCGCATCGTTAAAATACGCCGGAACCGTAATCACTGCCTGCGTGACAGGCGCGCCAAAGAACCGCTCTGCATTGCGCTTGAGCTGCCGCAAAACGTAAGCCGAAATCTCGGGCGGCGTAAAGCGCATCTCACCCAATTGAATGCGCGGAACCTCACCCGCCTCGATGTCGTCAGCAAGGCGGAAGGGGAAGTACTTCAGCTCCGCGCGAGCTTCATCAAGCCCGCAGCCCATCAATCGCTTCACGGAGTAGATCACGCGTTCAGGCGTCTCAATGAGCGCCCTGCGCGCGCTGTTGCCCACCGTGATGGTGGGCCGGCCGCCGTTCGCAGGCAAGGGGTCAAGCGCGACCACCGACGGCACAAGGTTCGAGCCGTCCACGCCAGGAATCACAACGGGATTGTCGCCTTCCATATAGGCGACCAGCGAATTCGTGGTCCCCAGGTCAATGCCGACTACGTGTCCTTCCGCCATCTCTGCTGTTCAATCTCCCAGAATCTCATTCACGTCGCGCACCAGGTTGCTCAGGTATCGCCTGCGATCGAGTAACGCCACCATCGCGCGTTCCGCCGGCTTGCGCGCACCCTCATCGCCGGCATCCCAAATCGTCCACTGTGTCCGCAGGTCGCGGTCCACAGCGCCGACCATCTCCTCGAATTTCTCCCGCGCCGCGCGCAGGCTCTCGCGCAGTTGCGGATTGTCCCTGCCTGACTTCTTCACCATCCGCATCTCTTCGATCTGCATATTCAGATCGAAGACCTCTTCCAGCAGGTCGGCGGGAGTTTTTCTTTGTTTTTTGGCGGCTGACTCGCCGGCTCCGGGAACCGCAGCGGAGCCGTTGGCTTCCGCGCCCACCAGCTTCAGCAGGTACTCGGTGCGGCGCAGCGGATCCTTGAGCGTGCGATAAGCGTCGTTCACAAGCGCCGTGTCCGCAAGGCTCCACTGCTTTTCGGTGTCGGCGGCGCGGACGAAGCGGTCAGGATGCAACCTGCGGCTGAGACGATGAAACTCCAACTCCAGTGCGGCCAGATCGATGTTTAGCCGGGTCTGAAGCCCAAAGACAGAAAAATAGTCGCCCACCGACGGCGGCTGGATCTTGCTGCAATGCGGACAGAAGAGCGTGGACTCGTTATGGGCAACCGAACAGGACCAGCAGGCAACCGGAACTGCGTTCTCAAGAACCTTCAGCATGAATCTACCTTTGCGCGCACGTCGCGCTCTACACCGAAAATGACGTGCCGCAACCGCAGGAGCGCGTGGAGTTCGGGTTGATGAAGTTGAATCCCTGGCGCATCAGCGTCTCTTCGTAGTCGAGCGTCATCCCATTCAAGTAGACAAAGCTTTTGGGATCGATAAACACGCGAACGCCTTCGAATGTAAAGATGCGATCCTGCTCGCGGGGATGACTATCAAACGCGATGACGTAAGAAAGCCCCGAGCAACCGCCGCCCTTCACACCCAGCCGCAGTCCGCCATCCTCGGGCGAGATGCCTTCTTTGACAAGAACCGCCCGGATGCGCTGGACGGCCTTCGGAGTTACATGCAAACCGTACCCAGGCGCCTGCGGAACGGCTGTCTGCGGCCCTGCCGCCGCCGAATCCTGCGTAGGCTTCGACTCGAGGGGAACAATGTCAATCATGATTTCTGTCCTTTTGCCAGTGCGGCGCGCTTTTACTTCGCCCGCGCTTCAGCTGTCTCTTCGGCAACGCTGTTCTTCTTTCTCCAGTCGCCAATCGCCGCGCGAATCGCGTCTTCCGCCAGCACCGAACAGTGAATCTTGACCGGCGGCAGCGAAAGTTCCTTCACGATGTCCGTGTTTTTGATGCTCAACGCATCGTCGATGGTGCGGCCTTTGATCCACTCCGTCGCCAGCGACGAGCTGGCGATCGCAGAACCGCAGCCAAAGGTCTTGAACTTGGCCTCTTCAATCACCTGCGTCTCAGGATTGACTTTGATCTGCAGGCGCATCACGTCGCCGCACTCCGGCGCGCCCACCAGGCCCGTGCCCACCTCGGCCGCGTTCTTGTCCAGAGTGCCCACGTTCCGCGGGTTGTTGTAGTGATCTACGACTTTATCGCTGTATGCCATCAGGACTCCGTTCCAGATTCCAAGGTTCAGGGTCCGGGTTGCAGCGGAAGTGGCTGAAACCTGACGCCTGGAACCTGAACTCTGCATTCAGTTTGTCTGCCACTCCATCTTGCTCAAATCCACGCCATCCTTCACCATCTCGTAGAGCGGCGAGAGTTCGCGCAGGTGGCGCACCACCTGGATCACCTTCGCGGCCACGTAGTCCACCTCAGCCTCGGTGTTGAACCGGCCCAAACCAAAGCGAATCGAGCTGTGCGCCACCTCGTCGCCCAAGCCAAGCGCCTTCAGCACATACGATGGCTCCAGCGTGGCTGAAGTGCAAGCCGATCCGCTCGATACCGCAACGTCATTGATGCCCATCAGCAGCGACTCGCCCTCGACGTATAGGAAGCTCATGTTCAGGCTGCCTGGCAAACGGTGCTCCATGGCGCCATTCACGTGCACGTAATCGAGTTCCCCTTCGAGCTTCGCTTTGAGCCGGTCGCGCATGGCCGCGAGCCGCGCGGCCTCTTCCGTCATCTCCTGCCGCGCGATTTCGCACGCCTTGCCCATGCCCACAATGCCAGGGACGTTCAGGGTTCCGCTGCGCATGCCGCGCTCGTGGCCTCCGCCGTTGATCTGCTCGGCAATTTGCACGCGCGGGTTGCGGCGCCGCACATAAAGCGCGCCCATGCCCTTGGGGCCGTATATCTTGTGCGCTGAGATCGACGCTACATCCACAAAGTCGTCGATGACGTTGAACGGAACCTTGCCCGCCGCCTGCACCGCGTCGGTGTGGAAGAGCACGCCATGTTCGTGGCAGATCCTGCCAATCTCGCGCACCGGCTGCAAAACGCCAATTTCGTTGTTGGCCGCCATGATGGTGACCAAAATCGTCTTGTCGTCAATGGCGCGCCTCAGGTCTTCAAGATCGACGATTCCGTCTGCCTTCACCGGCAGATACGTCACACGATAGCCCTGCTTTTCGAGACGCTTGCAGGTATCAAGCACCGCTTTGTGCTCGGTCGCCTGGGTGATAATGTGATTGCCGCGCTCGCGGTACATCTCGGCGATGCCCTTGATGGCCAGGTTGTCGCTTTCTGTCGCGCCGGAGGTAAAAATAATCTCCTTCGCCGTTGCCCCTATCAGATTTGCCACCTGCTCACGCGCCGCGTCCACGGCCCGCTCGGCCTCCCACCCAAAAGAGTGATTGTGGCTGGCCGCGTTGCCAAACTTCGTCGTCAGGTAAGGCATCATCGCCTCCAGCACTCTGGGGTCCAGGGGCGTCGTGGCGTGGTTGTCCATATAAATCGGCAGATGTACCCCAGCCGGCGCCTTCAGTTGGTCTGCTGCCGTGCTTATCTTTGTCTCCATCATTCGATTGCCCTGCCTTCGCCGGCGCTCAGCGCCTCGCATCTAAACCGTTAACTTTACTAAATCATTCTCTTCGCAGCCATGCTCCTCGCGCGCTTTGGCCGTAGCTTGTTCCTGCTCCGCCAGGTCGTGGATGCTGATGCTCTTCAGCACCGCTGCAATGGTTTCGTTGACCCGCGCCAGCGGCTCCCTGATGGTGCAATTCGACGACAGCTCGCACGACTTCGCCCCCTTGGTGCAGGAGGTGATAAACAGCGGCCCGTCAATGGCATGGATTACTTCAAAAGCCGAAATCTGCCGCGAATCCCGGGCCAGCGCATAGCCGCCGTTCATGCCAGCATGGGAGCGCAACAGCCCCGTCTTGGTGAGCCGCTGCAAGATCTTGGCCAGCAATTGCAGGGGAATTCCATACGCATCGGCTACATCCTTGGCGCTCAACGCAGGAGTTTCCGGGTGCTCGGCCAGGTATTTGAGCGCCATCAAGCCGTAATCCGCTTTTTTGGTCAACTTGAGCATCGAAATATGCGACTGGAACGGTCCGCATTCAGTATACGTCTGCCTTCGTTTGCCTTTCAAGTTCGCGCCGGGAGCATCGCAACGGGACAAAAATCGTCCATGCAGCTCAAGCTTTTATCAAAAATTAGATTTGCAATCGCCAAAAAGCAAGCTACAATCTGGCGGAAGGAGCACCTATCGCAATCCCAGAGTGGCTGCACCCTTGACGAACCCGAGGCGCTAACGACCAGGCTCCCATGATGCGGGCTGGCATAGCGCACGGAAGCCGAATCTCCTGCAAAGGCATGGAACGGAGACCGGAACGGAATGGGGAAGGACTCGCCAACCCTGGATTGCAGAATTGCTTTTGGTCCCGAGAGCGATGGCAAGCGCCTGCAGACATCCCAGAGTACGAGTCGTTTCCCGGCACGATGACACCGAGTATGTCGAGTGCCTGGATTGCGGCGAAATCTTCGACTCCGAAGAGTTTCGCGACATGGAAATTGAAGACACCGCAGAGACCGAGAATCTCGAAGACGAATCCTGAAAAGATAGGCGGGGTTGAGCGGGGAGGTTATCTGCCGTTAGCGGCGTTCGCGGACGGGTTGCCGCTGCGGCGCGAGACCGTCCACGCATAGTGCAGACCGGAGATGACGGTGAGCGCAATGGTGGCGTTCAGTGTCACTCGACGTGTGACCGCGACCCAATGAGCCTGCGTCAGCTGAAAGAGCAGCACCGACGCCACCGCGGCAATCTGGGCCAACGTGTTGGCCTTGCCCCAGATGCTGGGGTGAAACTCCCGTCTGCCCACGGCCGCATAAAGCAGCGCCGCCACCAGCAGGATGGCCACATCGCGGCCAAAGACCAGAACCGCGACCGTGACCGGCATGAGTCCCACGTGCAGCAGCACCAGAAAGAGCGTGCTCAGCAACAGCTTGTCGGCCACCGGGTCGAGGTAATGGCCGAGCATGGAACGCTGTTTGAGCCAGCGCGCCAGCGCGCCGTCCAATGCATCGGTGAGCCCCGCGACAATGAACAGCGAAAAGCTGAGCAGATAGTGCCCATCCAGAATAGCCGCCACCAGAAACGGCGCCAGGCAGATGCGAATGAGTGTGAGCAGATTCGGGGCGCTGCGAAACGGATTCAATCGCTGGCTGGATTCCTCATGCATGGCTGACGCATAAACCGGCGATGCCGCGCCCGCCGCGCGACGAAGATCGCTTCCCTTCTCACCGATAGTAATGCATTCGACCTGCCCCGTTGAACGCTCCCAACGAACCGGCTCCCCAGATCGAAGGCCTAAACCTCTCGCGCTTTGGCCTTATGTTCCCTTGCTCTTTCGTTCCCTGCCTTTTACGTCTCCACCGGCAGCTCCGCCGCCAGAATGTTCATCGGCGTCAATCCCCGCTGCCGCAGGGCGCGCAGACTCAGAGCGTCGTGCCGCTTGGCCAGGCGCCGGCCGTTGTGATCCACCACCAGGGGGCAGTGATACCACGCCGGGCTTTCGAACCCCAGGGCGCGGTACAGCAGGATCTGGCGCGCGGTGGACTTGAGAAGATCGGCTCCGCGCACCACCTCAGTAATGCGCATGGCTGCATCGTCGACCACACAGGCAAGCTGGTAGCTCGGGCCGCCGTCGCGCCGCCACACGATGAAGTCTCCAAAGTCTTTGCCGGCCACGAAACGCTGCGGCCCCAGGTTGCCATCAACGAACTCGATTGCCTCGCCGTCGCGCACGCGGAAGCGCCAGTTGATGCCGTCAGGTTTTTCAATATCGATCGACGTCGGGCCGGGCAGTTGCGGAGCGTGGCCGATCAGATGGCGACAGGTGCCGGGATAGATCGGCTCGTCGTCAAGAATGTCGAGCTTGCTGCCGCGCGTCTCGCTTTGCGCGCGCTCGTGCGGAGCTGCGAGCGCCGAATCAACATCCTTGCGTGAGCACCGGCAGGCAAAGAGGCAGCCGCGGTTGAGCAGCCTGCGCCACGCGGCCACATACAGCGCGCGACGCTTGCTCTGTACATAAGGCGCGAAGGGACCGCCCTTGTCAGGACCCTCCTGCCAGCGAATCCCCAGCCAGCGCAGTTCCTCCATCGCCGCCTCGGAAAAGTTCGCGCGGCTGCGCTCGGCGTCCAAATCCTCCATGCGCATCACCAGCGTGCCGCCGGCATCGCGCGCGTGCTGAAACGCCACCCAAAATGTGCGCGCGTGGCCGACATGCAGATAGCCCGTAGGCGAAGGCGCCAGTCGCCCACGATACCCCGAAGCCGGCGATGGAGGAATGCTGGCCATTCTGCAATTGAGTGTAGCCAGCCGGCCACCCTTCGCATATGGCAGGTTTGGTACATCAGACAGGAGCAGGGAACAGGAAGCCAAGGCCGGCCATGCGTCTTCCCGGCCTGCACAGGTTTCCTATTCCTTACAGCCTACTCGCGATTTTCCGCTTTTCTCCAGCGCAGAATCGGCTTGCGCGCCGCCCGCACCTCATCCAGCCGCGAAATCCGCGTCGAGTGAGGCGCCGTCTTCACCAGTTCCGGATTTTCATCGACCTCCTGAGCGATCGCGCGCATGGCGTCGATGAACAGATCCAGTTCCTCGCGCGACTCGCTCTCCGTGGGCTCGATCATCATGGCGCCGTGTACGATGAGCGGGAAACTGACCGTGTAGGGATGGAAACCGTAATCGATGAGCCGCTTGGCTATATCGCCGGTCTTTACGCCTTTCGCCGTCTGCCGCTTGTCGCTGAAGACCACCTCGTGCATCGAAGCCGTCTTGTAGGGCAGGTCGTACAGGTCTTCGAGCTTCCTGCGAATGTAGTTGGCATTCAGCACCGCATCTTCAGTCGTCTGCCGCAGGCCATCGGGACCGTTTGCCAGAATGTAGGCGAGCGCGCGGATGAACATTCCGGTGTTCCCATAAAAGGCGCGTACGCGGCCGATCGACCGCGGCCGATCGTAGTCCCAATGCAATTCACCGCCAGTCCCGAAGTCCCGCAATCCCGCTGACGCGGCTTTCCCGCGCCCTTGTTCCCTTGTTCCCTTGTTCCCTCTCACAAGCACAGGCATTGGCAGGAACGGCTCCAGAAAGGCCTTGCATGCCACCGGCCCCGATCCAGGCCCTCCCCCGCCGTGCGGCGTCGAGAAGGTCTTGTGCAGGTTCAGGTGCATGACATCCACGCCGAAGTCGCCCGGCCGCACTTTGCCCACCAGCGCGTTCATGTTTGCGCCATCCATGTAGAGCAACGCACCCTTGGCGTGCAGGATGTCGGCAATTCCGTGAATCTCGCTCTCGAAGACACCCAGCGTCGACGGGTTGGTGAGCATCAGCGCCGCCGTGTCTTCGTCCACTCGGCTGGCAAGTACCTCGAGATCGATGCCGCCCTCGGCATTCGACTTGATGTTCTCGACCGTGTAGCCAGCCAGTGCCGCAGTGGCCGGATTGGTCCCATGCGCCGAGTCGGGAATCAGGATCTTCTTGCGCGGATTGCCCTGCGACTCGTGCCATGCGCGCACCAGCAGAATTCCGGTGAACTCCCCGTGCGCTCCTGCCGCCGGCTGCAGTGTGATCGCATCCATGCCGGTGATCTCAACAAGGCAGCGCTGCAACAGATCGACGACTTCAAGCGCACCCTGCGCATGGGAGTCTGGCCGATAGGGATGCGCCTCGGCCAGTCCCTCGACGCGCGCCACATACTCGTTCACCCGCGGGTTGTACTTCATCGTGCACGAACCCAGGGGATACATTCCAAGATCGATGGCATAGTTCCACGTCGAGAGCCGCGTAAAGTGCCGGATCAGCTCAATCTCGCTCAGCTCCGGCAGATCCGCGCGCTCTTTGCGCACGGCCGCGCCAAGGAGCGCGTCGGCGTTCACAGCGGGCACATCGAGGGGCGGCAATTTGTAAGCACGCTTCCCCGCCGCCGATTTTTCAAACAGCAGCGTCTCGTTCTGCGTGGGATGGGGGCGGACTTTCACCGTAGTTTTCAGACCTCGAGTTCCCGAATTTGTCTCCATTCGATTCTGCCTCAATAGATAACGATGATTTCGCGATGTGCTCGATGGCGTTCACATCTTCATCGATCTTCCTTTCGTGCTTCTGTACAACCGACGGCGTTTAATCCGCCGCGGCCGCTCCCTCGCTTGATAACAACGGCACGGCTTTAGCTGGACCATATACGTCCGGAATCATGCGGACGGGCTTTAGCCCCTGTCCGCGCGCCTTTGCCTCACGCCTCCACCGGCGCCGCCGTCAGCAACTTTGCCGCCGCGTCGATCTGCTCGCGCGTAATCACTTCCGTGGCGCACCAGAGCGTACAGTTCTTCAGTTCCGGATACCAGCGGCTCAACTTCACGCCGCCCACAATCTTGTTTTCGAGAAGCCGCCGGCTCCATGCCGTCGGCTCTTCGTCTGTCTCCAGAACAAACTCGTTGAAGCGCGGCGCACCGCTAAACCGGAGCCTCGCGCCCTGCGCGCCGCCCAGCGCTTTCGCCGCATAGTCGGTCTTGGCCAGGTTGTGCTCGGCAAGTTCCTTCATGCCCTCCTTGCCGTAGACGGCCATGAAGATCGTCGCCATCAGCGCCACCAACGCCTGGTTGGTGCAGATGTTCGAGGTCGCCTTTTCGCGCCGGATGTGCTGTTCGCGCGTTGCAAGCGTCAACACAAATCCGCGATTCCCTGCCTCGTCAACGGTCTGCCCGACAAGGCGACCCGGCATCTGCCGAACAAATTGATCCTTCGTGGCTATCACGCCGCAGAAAGGGCCGCCGTAGCTCAGCGCCACGCCAAACGACTGCGCCTCCATGGCGACAATATCGGCTTCAGCTGGCGGCCGCACAATGCCCAGCGAAACAGCCTCGGCAATCAACACAATCAGCAGCGCGCCTTTCTTGTGCGCGATGTCGGCAATGGCCGGAACGTCCTCGACGACGCCGAAAAAGTTCGGGCTCTGGACGAGAACGGCGGCGGTCTCTTCTGAAACCGCTGCGTCCAATGCCTCAAGATCGATGCGCCCGGTCCTGACGTTGTAGCCCACAATCGCCGCCGGCAAGCCCTGATGCCGCGTGTAAGTCGCCAGCACCTCGCGGTACTCTGGATGCACCGTCGCCGCCACCACTGCCTTGTGCCGTCCCGTCACGCGCGCCGCCATCATTACCGCCTCGGCCGCGGCGGTCGAACCGTCGTACATGCTGGCATTGGCCACATCCATGCCGGTCAGTTCGGCGATCATGGTCTGGAACTCGAAGATCGCCTGCAAGGTGCCTTGCGTGATCTCGGCCTGGTAGGGCGTGTAACTGGTCAGGAACTCGCCGCGCTGCACCAGTGAATCGATAATCACCGGCCGGTAGTGCCGATAGGCGCCCGCACCCAAAAAACTCGCATAGCCGGTCGAGTTCTTGTCGCCCGCGGCGCGAAAGTACTGGACGATCTCACTCTCCGCCTGCTGGCGCGGTACATTGAGATCGCGGTTGAGACGGTACTCGGCCGGAATGCACGCAAACAGATCGTCAATCGAAGCCGCGCCAATCTCGGCCAACATGGCGCGGCGCTCTTCATCGGATTTTGGTAGATAGCGCATAAGTGCTCGTGGTTGGTGATTTGTGGATGGTAGTTGGCGCGAAATCAGGGCTGCGGCGATCGGGTTCCGAATCATGAGCCACGATCCAGAACTCCCGGGTCATCGATAACTAGCTCGCCGTCTCTTCCGCAATAAATGCTTCATACGCGGCCGCGTCGAGCAGGCTGGCCAACTCGCCCACATCGGAGAGTTCCACCTTGATGATCCAGGCGCCGTGCGGATCCTGATTGATCTTGTCGGGCGCGGTCTTCAGCTCCTCGTTCACCGCAATCACCTTGCCGCTGACCGGCGAGTAGAGATCGCTGACGGCCTTCACGCTCTCGACCGAGCCAAAAGTAGCATTGGCCGATACCGTGTCGCCGATCCTGGGCGCGTCCACATATACAATGTCGCCCAGCGAGTTCTGCGCGTAGTCGGTGATGCCGATCGAGCCGATGGAGCCTTCGACGGAAATCCATTCGTGCTCGCGAGTATAACGAAAGTCCTTGGGATAAGGCATAACGAATCTGCTCCTTCAAATCAATGGCGAAATACCAGTCTACGACAGGGGTCAGGGAGTAGGGAGTAGGAAATAGCAACTGCAAGCTGTCTGCCGCCTGCTGTCCGCCTTTTCCTGCAAATCGCCCGGCTGCAATCCCTGCCCTCTCTTCGCTATTCCCTCCCGTTACATCACCACCACAGGCTGAAACAGCGTTCCCGCTATGCGCCTGGCGATTCCAGCCAGTGCACGCGGGCCGGCGAAAAACTTGACCAGAGGAGCCGCAGAAAACTCCGGCAAATTGGCCTGCGCGCCGTTGCGCAACCGGCCCAGCGCCGTTGTGTCCGCAGTCACAGACGGCATCTCCGGCAGCAGCGCGCGCGGATGCACACAGACCGCTTCCAGCGCGCCAGCGTCTCCGGCCAGCGATTCCAGATCCTCAAGTGCGTGCGCGTCTTCGAGCGAAAACGCTCCGGCGCGCGTGCGCCGCAGTCGGCTCAAGTGCGCTCCGCAGCCGAGATCCTGTCCCAACTCGTGCGCCACCGAGCGCACGTACCCGCCGGCGCTGATGTCGATGACAAATCGGGCTTCGGGGCCATCCAGCGCCAGAATTTCAAAGGCGTTGATGCGAACCTTCGCCAGCCTCAGTTCCACCGGCTTGCCCTCGCGCGCCAGCTTGTAGGCCGGTTTGCCGCCGATCTTCTTGGCGGAAAACGGCGGCGGCATCTGCTCCATTTCGCCGTGAAACCGCGCCGCCGCCTCGCGTACCCGCTCCAGCGTGACGACCTCGACCACCTCCGGCCATCGATCCCGTCCTTCAGGCTCGCCCTCGGCATCGTAGGTGTTGGTCGCAATCCCGAAGCGAATCGATCCCGAATAGCTTTTCTCGGCGGCTGAAAAGTACTGCGCCAGCCGCGTGTATTTGCCCATCAGCAGCGGGAGTACGCCAGTGGCCATGGGATCGAGTGTGCCCAGGTGGCCGATCGACCGCTCTCCGGAGATTTTGCGCAGCCGGTTGACCACGTCATGACTCGTCATCCCGCCTGGTTTATCAATGACAAGAAGCCCGTTCACATCCTCACTTTAGTGCGCACGGCTCTTCTTGCCAACCTGGAGCCGGACGGACCAATCTAAAGACAAATGGCCGGCGAATTGGAACGTGCGCAAAAGGCATTGCACAACCTCGGCAAATCCATCGAGAGCCTGCGTGCCGATCCCTCGCCCAAAAGCGTTCATAAACTACGCACTTCAGCACGGCGGGTTGAAGCGATTGCCGCGGCGCTCGATGGCAAAAGAGCGAGGCGCCTCGTAACGTCCATGGAACCGGTGCGCAAGGCGGCAGGGCAGGTGCGCGACATCGACGTGCTCACGGCCAACGCGCGCAAGCTCGCGCGGTACGATGCCGGCGAATCGCTGGCCCACCTGCTGGCCAGTCTGAAGGCCGCGCGGCAGGAAAACGCTGCTGATCTGGTCCGCGTACTGCGCCACAGACGCAAGCGCGTGGAGCGGGATCTCAAGGAGTTTTCCCACTCTGTCCGCACGGCATTGAAGCCCGCAAAATCGATCTCGATTTCAGGCGTCGAGTCTCGTCAGACTCAGGAGGAAATCCACAGCGCCGCCGCGAAACTTGTGCGCGATCTCAGCGACTGGCCGCCGCTCGACGAGCACAATCTTCACGCCTTCCGGCTGAAGGTCAAGCAACTGCGCTACACGCTGCAATTGGATGAGGACGCCAATGCCGCACTGGCGGAGGCGCTGGGCGATGTGCAACGCCGCATCGGCGACTGGCACGACTGGAGGCAATTGGAGGAGACTGCGCGCGACCTTCTCACCCAGCAGAAGGAGCACGCGCTTTTCGACCACATCGACGCGATCGTGAAGCGCAGGTTCAACCGCGCGCTTGCCGCCGCCAATGCCCTGCGCTGCAAGTACCTGGCCACGCCGCAAACGATGGGCGCTTGATCCGAATCGAAAAATTGCGGAACTCAGATCGTTCCATTGCCCGGCCGCTGCACCAGCGAGAGGAACTCCTCGCGCGTCTCCTTCCGCCGGAAGCAACCCACCATCGCGCTCGTCACCGTGGAGGAATGCTGCTTCTCGATCCCGCGCATCATCATGCACAGATGCCGCGCCTCAATCACCACCCCCACGCCAAGCGGCGCAATCGCTTCCTGGATCGCGTCCGCAATCTGTCGCGTGAGCCGCTCTTGCACCTGCAGCCGCCGCGCAAAGACCTCGGCGAGGCGCGCAATCTTGCTTAGCCCGATCACCTTGCCCTTGGGAATGTAGGCCACATGCACCTTGCCGAAGAACGGAAGCATGTGGTGCTCGCACAGCGAAAACATCTCGATGTCCTTGACGATCACCATTTCGTCGTAGTCAACATCGAAGAGCGCTCCGCGCAGGATCTCTCCGGGATCCTGATCGTAACCCTTGGTCAGAAAGGCCAATGACCTCTCCACGCGCTCGGGCGTCATCCGCAGACCGTCACGGTCGGGATCCTCGCCCAGGCGCGAGAGTATCTCGCGGTACATCTCCTGCGTGGTGAACGCGCTCAGCCCATCCTCAGCTTCCACAGTCTTCCGCGCAGGCTTGCTCACAACAATCGGCTGTGCCATCGATATTCATCCTCCCGCCGAACACTCAAAGAAATTGTTTTCTGTTTCTTCCACGCGCACGTGCTCCAGTTCGACCTCAGGCAGAGCGTTGCGCAACAAATCAAAAACCGCCTTGCAGAGATTCTCCGTGGTGGGCACGCTATCCCGAAACAGCAGATCGAGATTTAAATTGGCGTGATCGAAACGATTGAGAATGCGCTCACCGACCGCCCGATCCAACGCCACCAAGTCCACCACCATTCCAGTTGCTGCTTCCACATCGCCGCCCACCAGCACTTCAATCACGTAATTGTGCCCGTGGCCGTGCGCGTTGTTGCATTTTCCGTACATCGCGCGATTTTCTTCGGCTGATAGAGTATCCGCGTTCAGCCGGTGGCTGGCACTGATCGTGTAGCGGCGGCCGAAGTACGCCTTCACGCCTCACCCCGATACTCGGCGAAGATCTCCGGCGTCTCGTAGACGCGAACCCTCTTCAGTTTTGCGCCGTCCGCGTTCGCATCGTCGGTGCCGTTAATGGCCGGCTCCAGCCGCTTCCACGCCGCAATCGCAATATTTTCCGTCGTCGGATTCGTATTGCTGAACTCCGGCGTTTCAAGATTCAGGTGACGATGATCGTAGGCCGCGAGAACCTCGCGCTCTATCACGTCTTTGAGCCACTTCAGATCGACCACGAATCCCGTCACGGCGTCGGGCTCGCCGGCCACGGTCACCTCCAGCGTGTAATTGTGTCCGTGTCCATTGCGATTCGCGCAACGGCCGAAGACCTGCTGGTTCTTCTCCGCGGACCATGCCTCATTCCAGTAATAGTGCGATGCGGAAAATGTAGCCCGCCGCGTCAGAAAGATCATGCATGACCTCTTACACAAGAAAGGATGCCGGAACGTCGCCGTTCGGTTCAGGGAATCAACGCCGATGTGCGCGGGATCGAAAAACGGGACACCCTCTCACGATATGCTCAAAAACGCTGCACTTCCGCGGCTCCGGAGCCTTCATTGCGCATAACTCCTCCCCTTCCAGCTTACGCGCTTCAGAATGCGGTGCTGAAACCAGCTTCGATAAAGCAGCGCCACAAACAGCGGCAATCCCAATGGCGAGATCGCGCAATCCAGAAAGGAAAAGTTCGACTTGGCGACACGCGCGTAGAAGCGGAAAAGCGTGCGCAGCCACAGCAGCGCCAGAAGCCACCCGGCGCCCAGCCATTGCAGGCTGTGCATGCCCAGACGCGCGTTCCATAGTGCGTAAGCCAATACAGGAAGTCCAAAAACAAGAAAAAGATCAAGGGCGCGGAAGACCGCCAGCGTCAAGGCATTCTTAAAAAGCAGCCCCAGATTCTTGGTCCACCCCTCAATCATCGCCGCGGTGCTGCGGTACATGCGCGCAGAGACACTGTCGTCGGCGTACCGGAAGCGCAATCCGATCTTGCGCCGCTTGGCCAGAACCGCCAATTCCACATCCTCAAGCACCTTATCGGCCACGCTGGGGTGACCGCCGAGTTTGCGGTAGGCCTCGCGCTCAATCAGCAGAAACTGCCCGTTCGCCGCTGCTATCCGCTGCGCAGGATCAGAGACCTTGCCCGGCGAATAGGCCAGCGCCAGCTCACAAAATACCAGCGGCATCAGCGACCGCTGCGCGAAACCCTTCACAATCTGCCGCGGCGAGTAGCTCAACATTCCCACCTTGTGCCGCACCGCCTCGTGCATGGCGTGGCGCAGCCCCCCGGGTTCGTGAATCGTGTCTGCATCGGTAAAGAGCAGCCACCGCCCGCGCGCCCGCCGCGCCGCGGTCCATATCGCATTCGCCTTGCCCGTCCAGCCAGTCTCCAGCTTGCCTGCTTGCAGCACGGTCACTCCGGTAAAACCGTGCGCAATCTCGGCGGTCCGGTCCGTCGAGTGATCGTCCACCACGATCAGCTCCCAGCCCCTTCCCAGTTCAAAGATGTCTTCCGACTGGCTGACCAGAGACTTGAGGCACTCCCCCAGGCAATCCTCTTCATTCCTGGCCGGCACAATCACTGTAAGATCGATGAGCTCCTCAGGCTCCGGCTGGTCGAAGACTGTCCCGGGGAGCACTTTGGCCGCCCATTCGCGCCAATCCGCGCCGGCTGACACACCTTCCCCAGGATCGCTCAGCCCCAGCACGGGCTTCCAGCTTCCCGATCCGCGCAAACCCGTCTTATCGCCTGCCATCTCGCCTCGTTGTTTTTCCTCTTGCCCCTTCGCTCCGTATTATAGAGAGGTGCGCTTTCCTCGTTTCCTCGCCTGGCTTCTCGTGGCGCCCTTCGCTTTTCTAGTGGCGTGTAATCGCGGCTCACATCCCGCGCAAACCGGCGTCACCGCTCCCGACTTTACGCTCTCAGACGGCACAACGACAGTCCACCTGGCCAACTATCGCGGCAAAGTTGTCCTGCTCAACTTCTGGGCCACCTGGTGCATGCCCTGCGTCGAGGAGATGCCCTCGCTGCTGGCGCTCCACCACGAACAGCCCAACCTGGTAATTCTGGCCGTCAGCGTCGATGACGACCCCGGCGCCTACGCCCGCTTCATCGCCCGCCACCATATCGACTTCACAACCGTGCGCGACGCCAGCGAATCGGTGCCCAAGCTCTACCACACCGATATGTGGCCTGAAACCTACGTCATCGACCGCAAAGGCATCATCCGCCGCAAATTCGTCGGCTCCCAGGAGTGGACCAGCCCCGAGATCGCCAACTACCTGAAGGGACTGTGATCCGCTCCTTCCCAGCAACGACAGCCGCTGTTATCCTCTAACTATGACCACGGTTGAGATCATTTATCGCTACGCCACGCCACCCACCCAGCAGGTGGCAACCGCGCTGGCCCGTGCGCGCGACGTTTACGGTATCCGGAAGTTGAGTTTCGACAGTGAGGCTCGCACGCTGCTCGCTGAATTCGACGCCACGCGCCTGAATGCGGCCGCTGTCACCAGGCTGGTGCGCGAGAGCGGTCTCGATATCGAGGAAGTTTTTCCTCAGCTTGCCGCTCCTGAGCCTGCCGCCGCAACTCCCGCCGCCTGACGCCTGTCTCGACCGGATGTGCGCCCGCGTTGCTGAACGAGATTGCAGCCAGGCTCCAATCTTGATACTCTGTCAATGGTTCATTCCACGGAGCTTCGCTCTGAAGCTCACGAATGTGCGCCCGTAGCTCAGCTGGATAGAGCGACTGACTACGAATCAGTAGGCCGGGAGTTCGAATCTCTCCGGGCGCACCATTAAAATCAACAAGTTACGAATCAAAAAAGCCCTCGATGCACCGACTCGAAGGCCTTTTTGATGTCTAGGCGTTGCAATGCGTTGCAATGTGCTGTAAATAGGCAGGTTACTAGCTGACACATGGACATATCTTGTGCCAGTTTTTAGGCTAGAAACTAGCACACAATCTAGCACCAAAAGACCCCGGCGATCTCTGACCTGTTCTCGCTCCTTTCGGGGTGCAGAAGTGCTTCCGGATGTCTGCGAAGGCTCGTAATGCCCTGTAGTGCAGGATCTCCTTTACCGGCCGAACTCAGAGATGCTGTTTCTGCCTAAACAGGCACGGAGAAATGCCGATAGATGGGTATTTACTTGACTCAGGTGACCACAACCTGTAGTGTTTCAGGCCGTGGAGGATTATCCGCAAGATCTTCTGGAACTGGAGGCCCGGTTCTCGACCGAGGAGGCCTGCCGGACGTATCTGTTTCAACTGCGCTGGCCGGATGGCTTCCAGTGCCCGCGCTGTGGTGAGCGGAAGGCGTGGCCGGCATCGGAACTGCTGTGGGAATGCGCGGGCTGTCATCGCCAGGTTTCTGTGACTGCGGGAACGATCTTTCAGGACAGCCGCCTGCCTCTGACTCTCTGGTTTCGGGCCGCGTGGCAAGTGACCAGCCAGAAGAACGGGGTCAGCGCCATGGGCTTGCAGCGTGTGTTGGGCCTGAAAAGCTACAAGACGGCTTGGACCCTGCTGCATAAACTTCGCCACGCTATGGTGCGTCCCGGCAGGGATCGGCTGCAAGGGCGCGTAGAAGTGGACGAGGCTTTCGTCGGCGGTGAGGAAGAAGGGGTCCACGGGCGCCAGACGGAAACCAAAGCAATGATTGCGGTTGCAGTGGAAGAGGAGGGAGATGGCATGGGCCGAATTCGGATGCGGCGCATCCCGGACGCATCGGCGGAAAGCCTGATGCCGTTCATCCAGGACTCGGTGGAGTCGGGCAGTGTGGTCCACACCGACGGCTGGCGGGGTTATCAACCGCTGGAGGGCAGAGGCTACCGGCACAAAGTCACCGTCCTGAAGGGAAACAGCAAGACCGCTTCGCAATTGATGCCGCGCGTTCATCTGGCGGTGGCTCTGCTCAAACGCTGGCTGCTGGGAACCCACCAAGGCGGAGTGAGTCTGGAGCATCTGGACGCTTACCTCGACGAGTTCACCTTCCGATTCAACAGGCGCAAATCGCGCAGCCGCGGCAAACTTTTCTACCGACTCCTCGAACAGGCAGTCGCTGTCGAGCCGGTTCCCTACAAATCTTTGGTCAAATGTTCGACAATGCCGCGCTTCTGAAACCACAAGATGTTGGGGTCACCTGAGTCAAGTAAATACCCATCTGCCGATAAACATACAATGGTTACACGACTGAATCTTCAACCCTGCCCGAAATGTGGCAAAGTGATGAATGCGCAGCAAAGGCGGTTCCCTTGCCCAGCGCATATTCCCGCTCCGGAAGAGGCTGTGCGGGAGCTTGCACACGCTCGGCGCAACGATGTGTTTTCACTGGTCTCACAGGCGATCGCTAAACGCGGGCTCACGGGCCCTGGGACTTGGTCTGCGTCTCCGCACAGCAGGTTCGGAGTTTCGATCGAATGGACCGGGACGGGGCCAGATGTCGATCTTAACGAAGATAGCCAAAAACCCTGGGAGCAATTTGGCGGGAACGAACTGGTACGTGCGGCGGGCTACTCGCCCGACCTTCCGCTCATGGAAAGCGTCTACATAGACGAGAACAGCGGCAAGTGGTACTTCTCCAAGGTCCTTTTCACCTGCGACTAGGCCGCCCTGTACACACCAACCGGCACGAGTCTTGGACCCTTGCGGGCATTGGACTAAACCGCTGCGCGGTATTCGTGTAGCGCGAACTTTCCGGGTCGTTCTTCAGACCAGCCCTATCCGAAAGGCGTTCCCCACTGAACCGGTTTCTTATGCGTGCTCTTTTGCGGAAGCATAGAGGTGCTGCTTGCAGCACATTCCAC
>JABEBX010000566.1_pt1 | contig 20043 bp, 16 predicted proteins | sample 7245971 | NCBI WGS metagenome assembly JABEBX01 (sample SAMN14506365, study PRJNA622280) | hot springs metagenome | biome: hot spring [ENVO:00000051]|acidic hot spring [ENVO:00002120]; feature: spring [ENVO:00000027]|sediment [ENVO:00002007]; material: sediment environment [ENVO:01001048]... | reverse complement strand
CAAGCTGTTTATATTGATATTGATTATTATTATTATGTTTATAGTCTATTGATAATAGCAATATAAATATAGATAGATATAATATAATAAAAAGAATTATTATTATCTGGGGGGGGTATACCAAAATTTGCGAGTGGAAGTCTTTTCCAAAGCCCCTCCACCAAATTTAATAATTTTTGAAATTCTCTTGACAAACCCATTAGTTTATGCTATTATTGTAGCTGAATATATCTCAAAGGCGTTTTGGTCTCATTAATGTCCCCTAACTACCCCCTGCAGGCGTAGCTAATTACTATGCCTGCACCTAAATGGAGTGTTATGAAGCGTCCGACTGCAGAAAAATTTATAGATATACTGACGGAGCTAAAAGACTATGATGATTATTATGTGGTAGATGATATTATAAATGACGCAATAGCCAAGTATCACCTCACAGAAGAGGAGACGCTTAAACGTCTGACCCACCTTAAAAATAAAAAATCTATATTAGTAATGAACGGCACACTTAAAATCTATCACAAAAGCGTAATTGACGACATTGGAAACCTTGACTGCTCAACAGTTAAGGCTAAACGTGGCTGGGGTCTCATTGCAAAACGCTATGCAAAATGTTTACTTGACATTTAGGTGTAAAGGTAGTATAATTGGGATATGAAAACTGTAGCCATTCCTGCGTGGGTAAATAAACCGCTTGATAAGATAGGAAATGATGACGCAATAGCGTTCGTTGAGGCGTTTAAAAAATGGCTGTATGCCAAACAGGAAAATATAAGCCTGTCTCAGTTTTCTCGTGATGTAGGACTCCCTCGTCCCTATGCGTTTAGAGATTATCTGGTGATGAACTTCACGGGAACAAACAATACGGTTGACTTTAACAGTCTCTGGAATGAGGCTGAGCACATAAGAGAAGACAAATTGGTGCAACTTGGGCTGTTCAACAAGAAAATTAACGCAAATTTCTTGCTGGGTCTGATGAAATCACGGTTTGGCTGGCACGAAAATGTTGTGGTAGCAGGTATTTCTATGGATGCTATAATGGAGGCTAAGGAAAAGGCTGTTAAAAGCCTTAAGGCTGTCAGTGGCAACAAGTAAAGAAGACATTGGCAAGCTGTTTGCCGAGACTAAAAAGTCGCTTGTAGCGTTCACCAACGCATTTCTGATAACTAATCCGCTTAAACCAGCTCAGTTTCACTATTGGCTGGCTGACAATCTCATAAATTCAAAGAAAAATATGGCTGTAGAAGGCTTCAGAGAGAGTGCGAAAACTACATATGTAGTTTATGGCGTCCCGCTGTATTGGCTGGTGTTTCCGAGAGCTGACAGTTCGTATATAGTGTTGCTTAAAGCGTCAGACGACTTGGCAAAATCAAAACTGCACGACTTGAGGGATATTTATTTCAGCAATAAGATGCTGTCGGCAAACATACAAAAGGTTTATCAGCAAGGTGATAGTATAGATGTGCTTACTAAAGAGGGCGTGCGTGTCCGCATTGAGGCATACGGCAAAGGTGCGAATATAAGAGGCTTGACGTGGATGGGCAAACGTCCAGACATTGTTATTATGGACGACATTCAGAGCGTTGAGGATACAAGGTCTCTTGTGGTAGCCGACAGAGATTGGGAGTGGTTTCTATCGGATGTATATATGCTGTCAAAAGAGAGCCGAGTATTTATGATTGGTAATAATCTTGGAGACCGCTGTGTTATTGAAAGACTGAGCCGTAACGCAGAGGATTTTGGTTTTGAGTTTCACCGTGTCCCCGTTATCAAAGACGGCAAGTCTCTATGGGCTGAGAAGTTCAGCATACAGGAGCTGATGCGTGAGCGGGACGCTTACGCAAAAACTGACAAATTAGATATTTGGATGCGTGAGCGTATGTGCGTATCTATGGCTGAGGAGACAAGGATATTTAAGAAAGCATATTTTCAATATTATGATAATCTGCCAAAATACGGTGCGTATAATAAATTTATCTCTGTAGATTTGGCTGTGTCGCAGAAAACTACGGCTGACTATTCAGCGTTATGCTGTCTGGCTATAAACGACCAGCAACAGAGGTTTATTGAAGACATTGTATACGGCAGGTTTAACTTAGATGACTTGATGGACAGGCTGTTTGACATGGTGAGAGAACATAATCCCGTAAAGGTGATTATAGAAAAGGTAGCGTTTCAGGCGGTCGTTGAGCAGGTTGTTAGAAAAGAGATGCTTAAGCGGAACGTGTTTTTCAACGTAGAAATGGTGCAGCCAAAAGGTCGTAAAGAAGACAGGATAAAATCGTTGCAGCCCTACTACGGAGCACGCACTGTCTGGCATAAAAGAGATGCAGATTATTTGGCAGAGCTGGAACAGGAGCTCATAATGTTTGCCGAGACGGGTGCGAGAACCGAGCACGACGACTTGATTGATAGTTTAGAAATGGCGAACCGTTACGGTTTTTCGCCGATGACAGGAGGAATGAATGGAGAATTACAAAGAGAAGCTAAATTTATTTAGGAGGCTGGTATGGGCGGTGTAGTTCACGCAGTTAGTCACGCATTTTCAGAAGTAGGAAATTTTATTGGCGATGCAGCTTCAGATGTAGGGCACGCTGTAGAAAGTGCCGTTAAAAGCCCGATATTTGATGTAGCCGCAGCGGTGGGCGGTTCGCTATTGATACCAGGTGCAACGGCTGCGTTGGGGTCTGTGCTTGGTCTTGGCGGTTCAGCGGCGACGGCAGGATCGGCGGCTCTGGGTGCGACAGATACCGCTGCTTCGCTGGCTGCTACAACAGGTTTGCCATCTGGTGCTGCTGGGTTTTTGGGTATCGGTAGTAGTGCTGCGTCCGCAGGTGCAAGCTCTGCATTGGGCTGGTCAAGTATTTTAGGAAGCGGTGCTACGGGTGCGTTGTCCACAAGCTCGGCTCTGGGTGCGATTGGAACAGGAGCGGCTGCAGCGTCTGCTGAGAGCAGTAGCAGTTCAACGCTGGGCACGCTGGGTTCTATATTGGGAACGGCTGGCAAGGTTGCTACGCTGGCGAGTGTGGGTATGAACCTGTTAGGTGCTACTAAGGCGGCACAGCCTATAAGTATGCCAACACCGTCGCTTACCTCAACAGGCATAACGGCTGGTGCACCCATAACGTCGTTGTCAAACTCTGCGTTGGGTATGGATGCAAATGACATATTTTCGCCTACACAGACTTTGTTTGGGAATAACGACGACTATAATATCAGTATCGGCGGCTATAATAAAAATAATAAGTTTAGTTTACTGTAGGTGAATGATGAGTGATAAAAAACCTACAACTATAGGAAGCGGTCCAGCGTTTCAGGTAATCTCACGCTACAACGACTTGACCGCCGACAGAGAACAGATACGGGCGTTATGGCTTGAAATAGACCGCTGGGCTATAGGGTTCGTAGGTAAATTCAGAGCATATTCCAACCCGCACGTGTTATATAATGATGCTATATTCAGAGCACGGGATATACTCGTTAGCGGTTTATACAGCTACTTGACAAATCCAGCGAGCAGGTGGTTTGCAATATCACCGTTGCCTGGTCAGAAACTTAGTCAGCAGGAGCTCAATTGGATGAGCGATGCTACTGATAAAATATATTCAGCGTTTGCTGGCAGTAATTTCTATCAGAAGCTCTATCAGTTTTATGAGACCCTTGTTAACTACGGGGTAGCGTTATTGTATGAAGAGGCTGACGATAACGGTTTGAAGTTCATATCGGTGTCGGAGCGTTCGTTCGTGTTTGACAGGGACGCTTGGGGCAACATTATTGAAGTTATTGTTGAGCTTAAAATGTCGCCAGAAGAGGTTATAGAAAATTTTGGTATTAATAATGTTTCAAATGAGGTAATAACTAAAGCACAGGATACGTCGCTGGCTACCAACCCGCTTGATAAGATTGAAATATTGTTGTCTGTAAGGAAAAACTACGGCAAAAAAGGCAAGCCCTATACTTCGCTATGGTGTGAGAAAAACACATTTAATCTATTGAAAGAGGGTGGCTATGATACATTTCCGTTTTTCGTAGGGCAGTGGCAAGTGCCGAACAACGAGCCATACGGGACATCGCCCGTTATAAATGCACTGTCAACTGTTATACTTGCCAACAATATTACAAAAACCTATTGGGTAAACAATGAAAAGCTGGCTAACCCGCCGTTGGATGTTCCCTATAAAGGCTACTACGGCGACATAAATATCAGTCCTGGAGCTATTAACTACCGCACAGATCCGAACCCGCAAAACGGCATAAGACCTATTATGACAACGGGTAATATCAATATTGATATGGAAGCGTTGCAGGAGATAAAAGCGGAGATAAACGAGAAAATGTTTGCAGACTTGTTTATGATGTTAAATAATAATCCGCAGATGACTGCTACGGAAGTTGTCCAGCGTAATCAGGAAAAGATGTTGATGTTGGGTGCGATTGTAGGGCGTCTTATTCACGAGGTATTTACGCCGTTGATTTATAGAACAATGATGTTGCTCATAGCAAACGGCATATTAGCTCCTGTAGATAAGTCTGTTAAGGTTGAGTTTCTATCACCGTTGGCACAGACACAGAAGTCTTCAGAGTTTTCAAGTTTTTCAATGCTTGTTAATTCTGTGATGCAGGTAGCACAGTTTAATCCGTCTGTAACAGATAATATAAATTGGGATGCTATGATTAGAAAGGTAGGTGAAATATATTCTGTTGATAATAATATGTTTATTAGCCCGCAGGATATGGCACAAATAAGAGCTCAAAGGCAACAGGTTCAAGCACAGCAAGCACAGCTTCAGATGCAAGAGTTGCAGGGCAGAGCTATGAAACAGCAATCACAGGCACAGCTAAATGCTAAAAAAAGTGAGGCTATCGTATGACAAGTAATTTTAGTAATAATGGTTTGCCAACAGATGGTTTTGAGGTAATTCACACATTTCAGGAAACTGAGTTTAAAAAAGCTCATACGGCGGAACTTAATATGTTGAGACGCATATTCTTGAGTGAAGACGGGAGAGAATTTAAAAAGATGCTTGCAAATATTTGCGGTTATGATAATGATTTGTTTACGACCGACCCGTATCAGAGTGCCTATTTTTTAGGCAGGCGGTCGGTATATTTAATGTTACAAAAATTAATAGAGGAGGCAGTGAATGTCTGATGAAGGATTTTTAAGCAACAATCCAGCTCCGCAAGGTGAAACGCCTACGCAAGAGCCTACTCAACAACCCGTTCAAGCACAAATTCCGCCACATCAAGAGCTACCACAATCACAAGCCATTACGTCAGATTGGCATACATTGGTAGGCGAGTATGCGAACGACCCGAACATATCAAAATTTAAAGACCCCAGAGACCTTGCAAAATCTTATATTGAGGCACAGAAACTTATCGGTAGGGAAAAAGTGCCGATACCAAAAGACCAAGCAGAGCTTCAGGAAGTTCTTACAAAACTCGGTGTTCCCGACAAGGCTACAGCTTATCCGAATTTTGATGACGCTACTTCTGTATTTGGTTCAGCACAGGATTTTGAAGCATTCAAAGAAATAGCTCACGAGTCGGGATTATTGCCTCAACAGTTTACGGCTCTCTATGGCAAAGTTAAAGAAATGATGCAGAACGATTCCGCCAATAAAGGTAAATACAGACAAGAAATGACAGCAAAAGGCTTGCAGCAGTTGGCTACGGATTTTGGCACTGAAGCGGACGCAAAGTTAAATACAGCAAGGCGTGTGTTTCAGATTTTTTCTGATGATGTTAAACAGCAGATTACAGCAGCGGGGTTGGACGTAAATGCCAATTTTATAAAATCGCTTGCAAGTCTGGGTGAATATTACAAAGAGGATTCGTTTATTGCTACCCGTTATTCTGGGTCGGAGGCTAAATCTGAATTACAGGCAATTACGAGCAATAGGGCACATCCCTATTATAATAAGGAACATCCCGAGCACACAGCGGCGGTTCAAAAGGTGCAGACGCTATATAAAATAGTCTACGGGGGATAATATACTTGACAAATAACTAATTAGGATTATAATATATATCGTAAGACAACTATCTATATACACGCATAGGTAGCCTTACAGTATTACGAGACCTGTTTGGAAAAACAGACAATCTCAAAGGGTTTTGGGATTTTAAGTAAACTGTAAGACTAATTAAACTTTAAGGAGTTTCCTATGGCTGATGTATACGGATTTATTAATGCGGCGTTCGTCCAGATGTTTCACGATAACATCATAATGGCGTTGCAGCAAAAAGGTTCAAGACTAAAAAATATTGTTATGTTAGACACCTTGATTGGAACTCAAGGCTTCTATGATGTTTTGGAAAAGGACGATGCGATTACTACTTTGGCTGACAACTTTACAAGCACTGCTACAATGCACGTTCCTACTGCGATTACAGACCCTCAATGGGATGTAAGGTCTGTAACTGCCTCATACCTAACGAAGGCTTATTTAATTGAGCAAAAGGATAAAATCAGGTTGCTTGCTGATCCTACAAGCAGGTATGTTCAGAATATCGCTTATGCAATGGGTAGGCAGATAGATAGAATAATTATGAATGCGGCTCTCGGCACAGCTTATACAGGTCCGCAAGGCGTTAACTCTGTTACATTGCCTACAACTCAGGTTATACCTGTAGGATACGGCGTGGTCGGAGGCAATCCTATCGGCAGCGGTTCACTGTCATTTAATAAACTGTTATATGCGAAAGAGATATTGGATGCAGCAAATGTTGACCCAGAAGAGCCACGCTATATTATTTTGCCAGCCTCTCAAGTATTCCATCTCTTGAGCGACTTGACTGCAACAAACTTGACACGTGATGCTGAAACTGTAAGGGCAATCGCAGAGGGCGGTTTATTAACCTATATGGGCTTTAATTTTATAATGACAAATTTGACTCCGACTGAATCCTACGCATTCCCAGCGTGGAGTGCTTCAACAGCGGTTACTGTAGGTGAGTATATACAGCCTACGTCAGCAAATGCAAACGGTTATTACTACCAGTGTATTACTGCTGGCAATACAGGTTCAACTGAGCCTACTTGGGCTAATGTGGAAACATTGGGTCAGACCGTAACTGACGGCACTGCGACTTGGATATGCTACAACAGTTTGGCTAACGCTATTGATGATGTTGTAGTAACTACCAAAGAGGGTGTGTTGTTTGTTTACAATCAGGAAACTGCAGCCAGAATAGACCCCAGACCTGATATGAACTACGCAACACAGGTGTTTTTTGGAATGTATGCTGGAGCAACCAGAATGAACGAGCAAAGAGTTGAAAAGATACAGTGTCTACACTAAGGGTAACTTAGGTGCAATCGGTTGATATTGTAAACGTCTCTTTAAACATAATGGGGATTGACCCCATTATGTCTTTTACAGACAATACGAAAGTAGCGTCTGTTGTAAGCAATATCTATACGACTATCTTATCAGATGTGTTGTCTCTTGAAGAATGGAATTTTGCTGCAACCCGTGTATCACTCAATCAGCTTGCTACCAATGCACAGTCTGATATTTGGGCGTATGCTTACGCTGAACCTACAAATATAATAACAATTCAGTCTTTACGGGATAGTTACGACCAAGTAGTAAATTATGAAGAATTGCAAAATGTTATTTATTCACAGCTTAATCCTGTATTTTTAAGGTATATTTATTATACACCTGGTATGGAGCCTACATTCCCCCCATATTTTATACAGGCTCTTGTATATAGGTTTGCAATGGAACTATGCGTTCCGTTGATGGGAAATCCTCAGATGTATCAGTTTTATTCTCAACAATATCAGGCAGCCTTGACAAAGGCAATGGCTATGAACAGCATACGTGGAACGCCACAGTATGTTGACCAATCAGTTTGGTTGGAAGGATTGTGGTTACCGCAATGGATACGATACCTGTAGTATTAGACCACTTTAATACGGGTGCTATCGGTGATGAAACAATGGGACACGTTTCTTCCGAGTGGTATCAGTCAGCACTTCAAACAGCTCAAAATGTTATAATACCCCCTTATGGTAATTTAAGAAAGCGTCCTGGCAGTATATATATTGCTGGCGTAAGCGGTTCGCAATACAAGATGATACCCTTCGTGTATTCGCAAGCCGAAGCATATGTTTTACTTCTGATTATGGATAACGCAGGCGTAGCTAACGACAACAGGATTTATTTCTTAACGCAGGAAGGCTACATTGAAAATAATGGCACACCTTATTATATAGCTCTTAATTATGCTGACACGGTCAACTTAGAAACTATACAATGGATACAAAAAGATGATGTAATTTATCTTGCGTGTGCAGGTCAGCCCCTCCAGCAGATTACAAGAAACTCTCAGACAAGCTGGACGATGGCGACAGCCCCTATTACTTTAAAATATATAGTCGCTTATGGCAACGGAACTTCTGCGACCGCAGCGGGTGTTTTGCCTGTATCGTTAATATCTCCTGGTGATATTATACTCTATTATACAATTAACGGTGTAACCTACTCCGTAACAGACAACGGCAGTGGTAAGTTTGTCGGAACAGACCTCGTTAATTCAACAGTAGATTATGCTACGGGTCGTATTTCTATTCAGACAACTAACTATGCAAATCAAACCCTGCAGGTGTGGCTCGGTGCGACGGCATACAGTGCGGGTGCTTATATATTGGCTTCTAACGGAGGCGTATATACAGCAACAGTAGGAGGCACTACGGCTTCCACGCCGCCAACTTGGACTTATACTATTGGTGCAACAAATACAGACGGCGGTGTAACGTGGAAATGCGTGGGCGTGCCGTTTGATGTTAACACACCTATTTATGTTCAGTTTACAAATTATGCTAATTTCTATCCAGCGGTTATCGGATTTTATGAAGACAGGCTGATATTGGGCAACTTGCCAGGTGGTGCACAGGTTATTGCTGGGTCGGTTACAGGCTCATATACTAACTTTACATTTGGGACTGCAGATAATGACGCCTATATTTATGAGGTAGCAAGCACTGATAATAACCAGATAACTTGGATAGTAGGCGGAAACTTTTTGTTTATCGGAACTCTTGGTGCGGAATATTTAGCCAACGGCGGCGTAAGCGGTATTACACCGACTTCAATATCGGTGCAAAAACAGTCGGCGTATGGTTCAGCTCCTATTGTTCCTATCTATCTTGGTATATGTCTGGTGTTTTTACAAATGCAACAGACAAGAGTATATGATTTTTCATATATGTATTTATACGCCTGCTTCGTAGGTTCAGATTTGTGTATGCTTAATCGTGGAATTTTGCAAGCTGGCGTTAAAGAGATGTATTATGAGTTACTGCCATACTCACGTATTTTAACTCTGTTGAACGACGGCACGATGGCAATATTGACTTATAATAAGATGGAACAAATTGCTGCTTGGCAAACTTATGTAACAAATGGAACTATTCAGACAATAGCAACTATACCGTCTTCAACGGGCGAGTTTTCACAGACCTATATGGTGGTAGAACGTGGCGGACAAGCGTATGTTGAGGCTACGGACAATCCGATATATACAAACTATTTTGATAATGTGTATGTAGACTGTGCAATAAGATATAACGGAGCGTCAACGTCAAGCATACCTGTGCCATATCCGAACGGAACGACTGTAAGCATATTGACAGGGACGGGCGTTCACCCAGACACGGTAGTGGCAAACGGTGCAGTCAGTTTGAATTGGGCTGTAACGCAAGCGTCTATAGGATATTCATATACATATGAGGTTAACACTGTGCCTGTTGAGGTAGTGATTAACCATCAGTTTACAAGTTTGTATAAACCGAAACAGATAAAAGAATTGAGGGTATATCTGGATAAAAGTTTGGGAGGCGAATTTGGCATTAACGACCAATATCAAATGCTTTACAGAACCGCTAATAATCTTATGGACAATATTTTACCGCTTTTTAGTGGTGTTAAGCCCGTATGGCTATATAATCCGATGATGCAGTTTGACCAATTTTATGTCTCAATTGTGCACGACCAGCCGTTGCCGTTTAATCTGCTTGCAATTGCTATGGACGTAGCGGTAGGTCAGCTATGATGCATATGATTTATCCTACTGATAATGAGATTACAAATTTCTTATCATTTGGTAATTTTGATGAAACAATTCAAAGTTTGATTAACAGAACAGGAATATTTAATTTGGTTAAAATGCTTAGGATGAGCGATAAAGTTATGTATAATAAATATCATACTCATCCGCTGGTTATGTTTAGAGATGATGTTGAGGGTGATGAAGTTATTACAACGGCAATGATAATTAATATCGCTACCATAGAAACATTAAGTATTTATAAAAATTATGTTCCGCCGTATAAATTCTCAAAGTATGGAAAGTTTTATATTAATTATTTGAAGTCGTTGCCTATTACAAGAATACAGGCAACTATTGTTGAGGGCAATAAAAGTTCTTGTGATTGGCACGAACATCTTGGTTTTAAAGAAGAGGGGTTAATGAGAAAGTATGACGGCAAAGACAATTACTATATGTATGCTTATGTGAAGGAGTAGCAATGAGCAGTGTAATGAACACTATCGGAAATCAAGCTACCGCTTTTGCTAACGACCTGCAAACACCTACTGCTCAGTATATTACAGGAACTTTAAGCAATGTAGCTGACTTGGCGGCTACACAGATGAAGTATGGTCAAGCCCAGCAGGCATTTGCTACCAATGCTCAGCAATATGCTATGTCGCAACAGAGCCTTTTAAACTCTGCTCAAGAGTATGCTGGCACAAGCTATTTGAATTATATGGGTCAAGCTAACACTCTTGACACTCAGGAGCGTTCAACGGTCGGTGCAGATGCTGCCTATTTTGGAGCAAGAGGCGTGAGTTCATCATTTGGCTCGGCTATTCAAACCGCTTATGCGAGCGTAAATGCGATGAATGATATGAAGACAAATCTCTATTCTAATTATATAGGCGACTTAGACAAAAACTTAAGCGAGACATCTGACAGAATGGCAGACTATAGCTTGCTACAGTCTCAAGAAAACAGTCGGGCGACACAAAGCCGATGGTTTGGATTGCTGAATACCGCCGCCGTTGGATTAACGCAGATGAGTAAAATTTATAATGTATAAAAGGAATATGTAATGGATCAACAAAGTTATTTTTATATTAGGCAAGCCCCCCAAGTTGATAATCAATTATCTATCCGCCCGCAAGGAACGGGTGAATATCAGCCTGCACAGGTTTCAGCTGGTAGTATCGGTGCGGATGCATTAGACCAGGTTGGTCAGCATTTAGGTGTGATAGCAGCTACTGCACAGACTATAAGCGATTACAATTTTACTACGCAGGCTACGCTGGGGGCAGCCAACATTAATAATCAGGCGATAATTAACCACTGGACGCCAGAGCAATATCAAGCACAGATGGGTAACTTTATGAACGGTTTAAACTTTCCAAACCCGACTGTTCAAGCTAACCTTGTAAGAACAATAGGAACATCCGCACTTGATACAAGCACTAAATTGACGGTTCAGGCATTAAGCGACCAAGTATCTCAGGCAAGTGCCAATCTTGATGCGTTAAGTAAGTCGTTACAACCTGGTATTCACGATATGTCTTCCTATATGGGAGCTACTGCAACATATGCAGCCCAAATTCAGGGTGCGGTAGGAAATCACCTTCTAACACCCGCTGCAGGTCAGAAACTTTTAGATGATTTTCGTGCACAAGGTATGGGCAATATTGCAGCTGCACAGATGTCGGCTAACCCAAAGCAGTTTGTATCTGATTTAAATAGCGGCAAATATGACGGTTTTTATACTGCAGACCAAAAACAACAACTAATAACTAATGCTAATAATTATGGGATAAAACAAAGCGAGGATGCGGTAAGACAACAACAATTGCAGAATGCTAACGATGTCTTTAAATATTCGCAGGCAGTTAACCAAAATCCCGCAATGCTTGCACAGATTGAAGCCAACCCGAATATTCCACTTGAAGTAAAAACTGCTGTAGCGGAAATGACAGACAGAAATTTAGCGAGCAACCCGAAGGCAATAAATAATGGAGTTACGCTTATGGGTAATCTTGCGAAAGGACAATTTAGTTCACTTGCTGAACTTAATCAATGGGTTGCAACCAATCCTGTTCCTACAAACGTTTATTTGGCAGCTGCGAGCAAATATATTGGAATGAATGGTGGCACGACTGGCAATTTTACTGAACGTCCAACGGGAACTCCACAAGGTCCGACGCAGGCTGACTTTGCTCAGCTTCTTGAGAGCCCCATACTAAAATCTACTCTTGCAGCAGGAATGGCAAATTTCACTACTCATTATAATATTCTAAACCCAGAAACCCCTGCTGAGAAAAATGCTGCCTATAATTTAGCTAACAATACAAATCTGCCTACCAACAATGTTAATCCAGCACAGTGGCAAAACCGTGTAGCTGAAAATCAAAAATTATATCAGGCTAATTTTATTAACGGTGTATATGAGGCATATTCTCAAAGCGGTGGAAATATGAACGCAGTGATACAAAATTTGCCAAATATAGAGAGACAGGCTTATAACAATACTATGTTTAGGGGTCATCAAGAGTATTTTACAGATTGGTTTAATTCAACTTTAGGAAGTAATGTAAAGGTGGTAACATCGTCAGGGGGTCTGTTAAGCGGACCAACGAGCCAACCCCTTCCAAATTCAACAACTAATCCCATAGTAACTTATATTGGAAATATGATTTTTAATGCTCATCAAAACGGTGCAGTAGGAGATTGGAACAATACTGCTGCTATGTTTAATACAATGTCATCTATGCAAAGTCTCAAACTCACACCAGCAGCCCAAAAACAATATGGGGTATCAAGTGTAGATTTTACTTTTATGATTAAACAAGAAAATGGCAATAATGTGATTTATATTTATCCTAAAAATCCAGCAGTCTTTAACAAGATGTTTCCTGCAGGAGGTCAATAATGGGCTATACGCCAAGTCAAACCCCTATTCCAAATTCTTCGCAGAGTGAAAATCCAAATGTTTATCAGGCAATACAACAAGCGGCAGCTAAATATGGTGTAGACCCAAAATTTGCATTGTCAATAGCACAGACGGAGTCTAATTTAAATCAGAACGCTATTTCAAACAAAGGTGCAATAGGTGTAATGCAACTGATGCCTACTACGGCTTCACAGTTAGGCGTAGACCCTCACGATGTGCTTCAGAATATTGACGGCGGCGTGAGGTATATTAAACAATTATTAACTCAGTTTCACGGTAATTACAGTTTAGCCGCAGCTGCCTATAATGCTGGTGCTGGCAATGTAACTAAATATAACGGTATTCCGCCAATACCTGAAACACAAGATTATGTAAATAAAGTAATGTCAAGGTATAATGGGAGTGCACCCTCAAACGCATACAATCTAAATCAGGTAGCTATCCCATACGGACAAAGCAATATTATTGATACGGAACAGCTTGGAATGCCTCAGTATGGTCCGCAACAAGCTCCTGTAGATTATTCAAAGATATTCTCTGGAATCGGTCCTGCAGCCCCTGGTATGGCTGGTGCGAGTTTAGGACAAGGTAAACCAGAGAATTGGCTGAACAAGGTAATTGACAATATAAATGACTTCTTAGGAACTAATCAGAGACCCAGTGTTTTAGCGGTTCAAGGTGCGGCTAATGATTTGTCAGGCGTCGGTCCGACTACAGCGCAATTGATGCAAAAGTATGGTGTAGCAGGCATTAACAACTTCAATTGGACTGTTGCAAATTTTGTTAGTCAAGCGTCTTTTGGTATAGTAAAAAATCCTTACAGTTTTGTAAATACAGGCAGTTCTGTTGAAAATGCTTTAGAAGGCACAATGGGAGCTTTAAGCAGTGTCGGCGGTATGTTTGCGGGATTTGAGGGTGCAGGTGCAGTAGCAAAAATGGGTATTGAAGCTGCTTCAGCGGGAATGAGTATAGGAAGTGCAGCTCTTAGAGGAACAGCCGACTTTACAGGTTTAGCTAAATTGTTTAGCGGTGCGGACGCTTATGCGAATGCAGCTGAAAAAATAGATGCGGTAGTGTCAAATCCAGAGCTTGTAAAAGTAGCTACACAGTTAAGCCCATCGGCACAACTGTTTTACAATATGGCTAAAACAGGTGCAGTGCTGGGTGCATACAATGGTATTACATCTTTTATGGAAAACAACCAAGTATATAATAATTATTACACAGCCATAGATAAAGCTGCACCAGAAGCTCTTCAAGGTTTACTGTTTGGAGCAACGGCTGCTACGCTTGGAACTGCATTATTTCAAAGCACTATTGGTAGAGCTATCACTGCAGTGGGTCTTAAGAATGCTGACATAGCTACAAAGGTTATTGGTGGCGTAGCACTGCAGAATATTACGCAGTTTATTACGCACCAGCCCACATCGTTATCACAGATAGCAGACGGTATTAGAAATGGAGACCCTCAACTTATAATAAGTTCTCTGATGAACACAATGTTTGCAGCAGCTATCGGTCTCGGGGCACACGATAGTGAAAGTTTAAAACCAGATAGCCCGAACGGTCCGAAAAGCAACCCAGACATTCAGAATATCAAAGAGGCTGCCGATACATTAAGCGATACATTTGAAAATATGCAAAAAGCAACAGAAAACGGAAGCTCTGCAAAATATAACGGAGATTTTAGAGAAGCAATGGCGTCTGCGGTTGGTTCTAAAGAGGGCGATGCGTTTTCAGCAACATTAGATGAGCACTTAGACCCGTTGATTGACCATGCTGCCAAAGATGAAGCAACCAAAGATATGAGTGCTAACGATATAGACGAAGACAAAACTGTAGTAACGAGCAATGATAATATTAATGCGAAAGATTATTTAGATGTAGCACGTGATGAACAAAAGAAATCGGTTGAAGCTATAGAGAAAGAAAGCGAAAAGATTGAAGAAGCAGTAAATGAAGTTAATAAAGAAACACCCGAAGAGGCGGCTAAAGCACAGGAAACAATAGACGGTATAGAAGCCTCTAAAACAGAAGGTATCAAAGAACCATCCGAAGCAGAGGGTGCTAAAGAACAATCAGCCGAAGTGAAAGCCGACGAAGTGAAAGCCGATGAAGGGGTTAATCCTACCAAATCAGAAGAACAACAAGAGACAACTAAGGTAGAGGAACAGCCAAAAGCTAAAGGCAAAGCCACAAAACCGCAGGTAGAGATTACTCCTACTAAAGTAGCATATGAAAATATGAAACCGTTTATGGACAGTCTAAAATCTGATTTAGATAATTACAAGGGTATGAAAAGAGTGGTAATAGAAGGTGCGGAAAAACCTGGTATTGAGCCTGTAGCAGGATTTAAACCGTCGTTTATAAAGTCAAATAAAATGGATACATTTGGTTTATCTAAAGATGAGGCTCTTGGTTTAATCAAAAAAGCACAAAATGATAAACTTGACCCCAATGAACAGCTACTCTTTAATAATATGATAGAGAAATATGCTGACAATGAGGGTAGTAAATTACTTGACCCAGAAGAGGTTCAGAAAGCTAAAGACTATATAGACCTTACTACTAAGATTGATACTCCCAACCCTACCGATGAAGCTACATATAAAGAGTTATACGGCGATACTTATATGATGGCAGGTATCCCAATTGGACATTGGTGGAAAGGATTTAAAGATAAATTCTTTACAGCTTATGATAAAAGCGGTCCGAATTTTCTTAAAATAAATTTCTCAACGCCTTTTTGGTGGAGTTTTAGTAAAGACCCTATGCTTAAAAGAGCGGGTGTAGCACTAAAAGAGTTAGGCTGGCACGTGTCTGTAATAACGCTGGATTTTAGAAAAGGATTGTATGACAGGGCTGATGAGTATAGCAGTTTAGTGGGGAATGTAGCAAAAGATGCAACAGGGAAAGACTATCCTGGATTTATAAAGGCAGTGAACAAAGCTATTGTGGAAGGTGATAAAGAGGGTAAAAACCCGATTGGTATATTTCAAAATAAGGGAGACTATTTACAGTATACAGAATTAGCAAATAAGATTTTTAATAAGCATAAAGAGTTCTATGATTTGGCAAGACAAAAAATAAATGAGTTTACTTTAAGAACACTTCATACGTTTAAAGATGTATTAAGTCCTGAACAGATGAAATTCCTGCAGGAATATTTTTACAAAGAGCTTACAGTGCGACCCTATTATATGCCACGTGAGCGACCTATTGGCAATATAATTGTTAAAGCTATAGACAGCAACGGCAGGGTTGTGGAAAGAGAACATTTTTATGACCCGACCGCAGGCTTGGCTCAGGGAACTTTTCGTCCTGATGTAAAAAAAAGTATAGCGAGAATGAGAGATAAATATGGAAGTTCCTATACTGTCAGAGCTGAGGAAGCAAAACCTACAGAGGTAGGAAAATTGGACGCTATGAACCTAATGACAGTATTGCAGGACGTTATGCACAACTCTGATTTGACAGAAGAACAAAAAGCAACTTTGATGAAAAAAACAATGGACAACGCAATGGCACAAGGGTTTATGTCGCATACTATACGCAGGTCGGACTCCTACATTGCTGGCTATGAAGAAGACCCTGTTAAAGCTATGCAATCATATTTAGCACAGGCTTCTGGATTTGTAAGCAAACAAACCTACAAAATAGGACTTAATAATATTGAGCAAGCTCAGTCGGCTAAGTGGACTAATGCTATGAGAAATGCATGGTCAGCCCACAAAGACCAGCTATTGAGAAATAAAACTGCATTTGATACCACTATTCACCTCGTGAGGTCAGGATTATATTTACGATACATAGCGCTTAATCTTAGAAGTGCATTTGTAAACCTCACATTCCAACAGCCGATTATAGCTATGCATTTAGCGTCCGAGATTGGCAACGGTGTTCGCAGTTCATTGGAAGCAGCTCCCATTCTTGCTAAAGCGTCTGCCGATGTATTACACTCTAATTTTAGCCCCCGAGAAAAAGCAACTATGGATTTTTTAAATAAAATGGGCGTTACATCAGACCAATATAACCAATTTTCAGCGGGTAGGAGTATGCTTATGTCTGGAGCTTGGAATAAGTTAATGCAAATTGGCGGAACATTTATGAAATATACAGAAATATTTAACAGACGAGTAGCTGCATTATCTTATATGAGAGCACACCCAGAAATAAGGGACGCAGACGAGCTTGCTTACGGAACAAGAGATTTTGTATATAGAACTAATGGCAAATACGGCGATAGCGAACTCTCTGTTATGTTTCAGAAAAGAGGTGCAATGCAAGGTATAGGTAAAATTGGTCAAACACTTCAGACCTATACACACCAAATGATGCTCGGCTTTATAAAACTACATAATGAGAAACAGTATGCAGCTCTGTTATTTGGAGCTGGCACGTTGATGGCAATGGGCGGTCTGGGTGTATTACCATTGTATAAAACTATCCAAACAGTGTATAGAGATATTGAAGGCAGAGATTTAGAACTTGATATACAAAACGGTATACACAGCGGCTTTATCAACAATCTAATGAACGGCGGTCTGCTGGGACATTTGCCTTTTGGACTTGCGACAGACGTTTCAAATAACGCTGGGTTTTCGCTTCCTACCGATGATTTAACATATTCTACGGGCGGATTACCTGGTATGTTTATGTCTCAATATCTTGGGGTAGGATATGATACGCTTATAGGTATGACAAAATCTCTTAAATTTTTGGCAGAGGGAAATCTTGCACAGGCTGCTTTAAATTCACCTATACCGAGATTTTTAGCATTCCCGTTAAAAGCGTTGCAAGATTACAAATGGGGTATAACTTCAAATGGAAATATAGTAATGACAGACCCGATGACAGGACAGCCGATGAGACCGACAGTGCAGGAATCGTTTATGCAGAGTATCGGTTTTACACCCGAGAGGATTCAGCAGTTTAAAAACCTATATTTTTCTTATAAAGATTTGACATCCTACTACCAATCAAAGCGACAAAATATTTTAAGCCAATATCAGGTGGCTGCCAACAACGGTGATAAGAATGGTATGATGAATGCTATGGAAGCTATCCAGACGCTTAACCAGAAAGTAATGCAGTTAAATACTGATTACGGTAGCACAATGCCGATGAGCCGCATACATACGGCAAATACATCTGTGAGCGGTAGGTCAATGAACAATTTTTTACGTTCTAATATGATAAAAGGAGGGATGAACAATGGCGAATAAGTGGATACAAAAAGCAGATATCAAGAAAGGAGCATTTACAGCGTGGTGTAACAAACAAGGTTATGACGGAGTTACACAACAGTGCATAGACGCTGGCAAAAAAGCCGACGACCCGACAACCCGCAAAAGAGCCAACTTGGCTGAAACATTCAGGGGTATGGCAAAGAAAAGGAATAAATAAATGATAACAACTACTATTAACTATGTTACTTATGTTAGTAATGGCACAGCTACGGCATATATATTCAGCTTCCCGTTTACGCAACCTACTGATATACAGGTATTTCTATATGACCTTAACCTTAACAAAACACAGCTGAACTACGGAACAGATTATACCGTAGCTCCAACATATGCGTCTGGCGACAGTTTTAACCCTGTAGGACTGCCCATAGGTGGCACAGTTAATCTGACGGTAGCAGCAACCCTCAACTATCAAATTCTGATTATGAGGGATACACCGTATACACAGCTTACAAGCTATCCCGAGAACAGCCCGTTTCCAGCAGCATCTCACGAAATGGCATTAGATAAATTAACTATATTAACTCAGCAGTTAGAAAGTGCACTGAGCCGAGTAGCCCAGACTGACCCTGTGAGCGGTTCAAATATCGGATATCAAATATCGGAAACGCCTGCAGCCAATACTATACCTGTAGCAGGCGTATCTGGTCAATTAGCTCTGGGGTGGCTGCCCACAGGTATTAATGCTTCTACGTTAAACAATTACTCATCATCTACCACGCCTGCAGCCAATACTATACCTGTAGCTGGTAGCAACGGACAATTGTCGGCTTTGTGGATACCTGCTACTGCTATTCCTACGGCTACTGCGACCTCACAAGGAATAGTGCAGCCTGATAACATCACTATTACCATATCAAACGGTGTAATATCGGCGGTTGACTCTGGTAATACCGCTAATACTGCTATATTTACCTCTAATAACTCTTGGACAGTGCCAAATGGCATTACTACTATTTATGTTAGTGGATGTGCAGGAGGTGGTGGTGGTGCAGGTGGTAATAATGGTAGTAGTGGTAGTAGTGGTGGGACTACTACTCTTGTTAGTGGTGGCACAACACTTCTTTCATTAGCTGCGGGTGGTGGTGGTGGTGGTGGTGGAAGTGCAGGTGGTGGTGGTAGTGGTTATCCTACTGGTGGTTATGGTATATCCGGTTATAATGGCATAAGTAATTATTATTACGGTGGCACTGGTGCAAGTAGTATATTTGGCAGTGGCGGTAATAATACCAGTGGTGCTGGTATTTCTGCTTTCGGTTATGGTGCTGGTGGTGGTGGTGGTGGTGGTAGCGCTACTTATACGGGTGGAGGTGGTGGAGCTGGTCAATCAGTTTTATTGCAAGCAGTTACAGTTACACCAGGAAGTAGCCTTACTATAACAATAGGTGCTGGCGGAGCAGGTGGTAGTGGAACTTATCCAGGTGGTAACGGTGCACCAGGTATTTTAATAATTCAATGGTAAGAGGATTTTATGATAACAACTACTAATAGCTATATTACGTATGTTAGCAACGGAACAACCAAATCTTATACATTTAATTTTCCCGTAACGCAAGCTACTGACATAAATGTTTATGTATATGACCTCAATAATAACAAGACACAGTTGGTTTACGGGACAACCTATATGGTAACATTGACCTACGGCAGCGGTGATACTGTAAGCCCCATAGGCGGAACAGTTACTTTGGCAACAGCACCCCCCTCTAACTATCAAATCCTAATTCAACGAAATGTGGCATACACGCAACTAACAGAATATCCCGAGAACAGCCCGTTTCCATCCTCATCTCACGAGGCTGCTTT
>JABEBX010015904.1_pt1 | contig 20092 bp, 14 predicted proteins | sample 7245971 | NCBI WGS metagenome assembly JABEBX01 (sample SAMN14506365, study PRJNA622280) | hot springs metagenome | biome: hot spring [ENVO:00000051]|acidic hot spring [ENVO:00002120]; feature: spring [ENVO:00000027]|sediment [ENVO:00002007]; material: sediment environment [ENVO:01001048]... | reverse complement strand
TCTTTCTTTCCTTTCTTGCTGTCACTTAGAAAACTACTTATCAATCCTTTTAATATATCTAATTGGTCCTGCATTTTCTCATCTCTTAAATCTGTATTGTGCAGGACCTTTTTAATTTTACAGCAATATTATTACACTATCTTTAAAAATAAAATTCAATTTTGTTTGTTGATAATTTTTTATACATTTCGGATAATAACAATCACATAAAATAATAATGAAAGTTCAAAAATGATTAATGCTTACTATGATTATAAGAAAGGACATATAAAGAAGAGGGAAATAAATTAAATAAATAAAAAAAATATACATTGGAACTTATTTAAAGTTCTCATATACCTGACTGGAATATCTTTTAACTTAAATTAAACAGCACCGGTCTATTACAGTTTTATTTTCTGTATGTAACTATACCGGATTCTTGATTGAAAAACATTACAGTAATGAATAATAATATATACGACTTAAAGTGATTTATATCTATAAAATTTGGTATTTTGAATCATATTCCATTTTAATGTAAATATTAATTTTTTCATAACTTCAACACTATTTATAAAAAACTATACTCATTAAAAAGATAAATCAATATTGCATTTTTGATGAATACTATATTAAAAACATAATATTAAAAATATATTGAAAAATTTATTATAAAAATATTACCAATGAATTGGCGTACCGGATAATTAATTATTTTAGATTGTATAATTTCGATCTATTAGTAGTCGTGGACTTAATATCTCGCAAATGCTTGATACTTATATCCCGACTCTATCAAACTCTTCTTTTAAGAGTGATCTCAGACAATGTCTATTTTCAGGGGCGACTTCAAGCTTAGATGCTTTCAGCTTTTATTCGCGTATGACGTGGCTACTCGGCAACTGCCCTGTCGGACAACCGATAAACTAGAGGTCACGAACCCCCGTTCCTCTCGTACTAAAGGCTCCTTCCCTTCAGACATTGAACACTCCCACAGAGAAGCAACCCTACTGTCTCGCGACGTAGTGAACCCATCTCAGGATCCCTTTTAATGGGCGAACAGCCCCACCCTTGGTGTCTTATGCAGCACCAGGATAGGAACAGACGACATCGAAGTAGCAAACCCTCGGGTCGATGTGTACTCTTACCGAGGACAACTCAGTTATCCCTGGGGTAACTTCTCTCTTATCACCTGCCCTCATAAAGAGGGAACTAGGTGGTTCGTTAGGCCCTGCTTTCGCATCTGCGTTCCCTATTGGCTGGAACACAGTCAAGCTAGCTTTTACCCTTATATTCTTTGAAGGATTTCTGACCCTTCTGAGCTAACCATTGGAGACCTCTGTTTTCTTCTTAGAGGCGTGGCGCCCCACCCAAACTGCCTACCAATAGTTGTCCCTTTTTTCAAGGTGAGTGACGCAACTTCTAAAGGGAAGTGTTTCATCAATGTCTCCATTCCGGCCACGACCGGAACCTCGACGACTCCTTCCTACCCTACGCATTAAAAATCGCGTCACAGCTACAGGCTGCAGTAAAGCTCCACGGGGACTTCGCTTTCATGTGGGAGAGACTGGATTGTGCACCAGTACATTAATTTCACGGGGCTGAATGTGGGGACAGTGGGACTCTCGTTGAACCTTCATGCGAGCCGCCAATTAAGCGGCTAGGTATTACGCTACCTTGAGAGGGTCATAGTTACCCCCGCCGTTTATTGGCCCTTCTTCTCCTTGTACAGAGCTTTCAGGTACCAACACTGGGCAGGTTTCGACCGCTATACACATTCTTACGGACTAGCAGCGATCTGTGTTTTTGGTAAACAGTCGGGGTCCCCTTGCCACTGCGACCTATCCTATTTCTGGATAGGCATCCCTTCTACCTAAGATACGGGACTATTTGGCCGAGTTCCCTCACATCCATTATTCCCAAACGCCTTAGACTGTTCATCTAGGGGCACCTGTGTCGGTTCTTGGTACGAACTCAGGCTTGACCCATGTATGTTTTTCATAGACTCCAGGACTCAGGGTAATTCCCATACGGGAACGAATATTACTTTGCAAAATTCTCGTCATTACAACTCTCCATCTGCTTATAAATATCCATATGTAGACAAGCATACAACCCTTATCCCAAAGCGTACATACATGGCAAAACACCTGAGGCGCTGGAATATTAACCAGCTTCCCATTCGATCACTTCCTGTTAGGGGTGACCTTAGGATCGGCTAACCCTCGGCTGACGAACATTGCCAAGGAACCTTTGCCCTTTCGGCGGAGTGGATTTTCACCACTCTATTCTGCTACTTTTACCAGGATCCACGATACTATACGGTCCATCCCTCCTCTCGAAGAAACTTCTATCCATACAGCACGCCCCCCTACCACATCACCTTTCGGTGGTCTAATGTATCGGTAACTGGCTTTAGCCTCTTCCATCTTGGAGGCAAATAACCTCGGTGAGTGAGCTGTTACGCACTCTTTAAAGGATAGCTGCTTCTAAGCTAACCTCCACACTGTCTTTGGTCATTAACCTCTTTAAATCGCACTTAGCCAATTTTAGAGACCTTAACATTAGTCTCGGTTGTTTCCGTCACGGGCGCAAAGCTTATCCCTGCGCCCTAGCACCTGGTCTCTTCGATTCTAGCAAGTTCGGAGTTTGACAAAGTGGCGCAGTATTTCTACTGCTTACCACCCAATCGGTCGCTCTACCTCACCAGAAATCTCCACCAAGGTCTACCTGCGGGTAGTATTGGGGGGAACCCGCTATTGCCACTCTAGATTAGCCTTTAACCCCTATACCCAAGTCATCCAAACGATTTGCACATCAGAACTGGTTCGGTCCTCCATCTAGCTTTCGCTAAACTTCAACCTGCTCAGGTATAGATCGAGTGGCTTCGGGTCTGCCACAGATGACTAAACGCATTTATTACGTTACTCCTCCATTGCTGTGCGAGTAATCGCTTTCGCTACGGCTTCTTCTTTCAGAATTAGCCTTGCCATCCATCGCAACTCCCTGGCCCGTTCTTCAACACGGACAATAGAACACCGGTCACTCTTTCGAGATCATTCCTTTAATGCCCTATAAAGTTTACACTGCTTGGTTTCAGGCTCTTTTCACAGCCCTTCCGGGTTGCTTTTCAGTTTTCCCTCACGGTACTTCTTTGCTATCGGACTTGAGTAATATTTAGGGTTAGATGTTCATGCCACCTAAATTCCCACGCGAATAACGACGCATGGTACTCTGGATATCCTCTCTCGTAACCTCTTTAATTACTTCCAGGGGACTATCACCCTCTCTGGTAAAGCTTTCCAGCTTTTTAGAATTCTTAAAGTAGATATTGAAAAGGATCCGTACTCCACATTTCTATTCCTTTACAGGAAAGATTCGGTTTGCCCTCTACCGCTTTCGATCGCCTTTACTAACGGCATCTCTATTGATTTCTCTTCCTCCCGGTACTAAGATGTTTCAATTCCCGGGGTTCCCCCTCCTTTCGGAGTGTAAACAGGAAGTCCCATTCGGAAATCCTTGGATCAATGGCTCCATGCACCTCCCCAAGGCATATCGCAGCTTGGCACGTCCTTCATCAGTTCTCAAACCAAAACCATTCCCCAAGCAGTTTGTAAGATACACAATCTATATCTCTTAATTATCCGGTATCACAGGTTAAAAAATAACCTCGCCCTTCCCTATTAACTATTGATTAATAAGTGCATTCATTTATTGGTACCATTGGTATTACTATCTAAAATATAAACGTTTTGATAATTGCCGGAATCTGTAAAATATAGCTCTGTATGAATAAAATAACCAATTTATTGAACGTAAAAATATAAAAATATCAAAATTCATTCTATAACCCCATTAAACAGCCTTATTTCTAAATTTTTCATTGAAATATATAAAATACATTTGAATTAAATAGTATATATTTTAATTTTAGTATAAAATTATAATCAAAATTTTTTCGTCACAATTAAAGAAACTTTTTCATTTGAATATTGAACTTTAACCGGTACTAAATTACAGTGGTTTATTATATTAAAAAATGTACTTTCGTCATATGGAAATTTGTCTTTTATAAGTATAATTTTTATAATTTCTTCCGGATTAAGATCAATGGCAAGAGATTTTAAAAGGCTTAAAATGTAGTTAAATGGGTCTCCGCCACACGATATACCGGTATAATCTTCTATTCTCATAGTGTATTATTTCACTATTTTTATTAAGAAAATTGGTACATTTGCACCAAACAAAAAAAGTAATAATATAATGGTTATTACTTTTTATGGAAAGCCAGATTAGATTTCTAACCCCATCCTGCCGTCTTGTTTACATGACATTAAAACAGTTTAAGGTTGCCAGGCTTTGCCAGATCATTGAAGAGACAGGCCTTTCGAAAAGATCTGTATTATATGCTGTGAAGGAGCTTAATAGTGCCGGACTTATAGATATTTCCATATGTCTTTCCGATACAAGGCAGAGATTTTACTGCATTAAAATTAATGATGTTTAATTCCATTCCTGATGTTTTGTATAGGAACTTGGAGATTGTAATATGAATCTATATATTGCAGTATATTCTATTAAGGTAAAGTATAAGTCTTATTAATTTTGGATTTATAGATTCTCATTAAGCAGTGGCATTATACATGGATTCCTGATGTGCTACAAAATTTTATAAGTTAATGGAAAGCTGAGATTAATGATGAATGGTGCAAAATTTGCACCTTAAACAATGGTATTATCTATCTTTCAAATAATCAGCAGAGATGATATAATGGGAGTTTATCTTGGACAAAAAGCACCTGATTTTATAGTGAATACAACCAGAGGCCCGGTTTCTATGAGTAATTATAAGGAAAAATGGGTAATATTATTTTCTCATCCGGCCGACTTCACACCGGTTTGCACAACAGAGTTCATGGAATTTGCAAGAAGATACAAAGAATTTAAAGATCTTGATGTTGAGCTACTGGGATTGAGCGTGGACAGCATTTACAGCCATATAGAATGGATGAAAAATATAAAGGAAAAATTTGGCATTGAAATTCCTTTCCCTGTAATAGCGGATATAAACAAGGAAGTGGCCAGAGAATATAATTTAATAGACGAAAGAATGGGGTCCACTGTTCGGGGAGTCTTCATAATAGACCCGGATCAGACAATAAGGCTCATGATATACTATCCGGCAGAAACCGGCAGGAATATCGATGAAATTATCCGTGCAGTTAAGGCATTGCAGATAAACTGGAAACTAAAACTGGCAACACCGGTTAACTGGAAACCCGGGGAGAATGGGATAGTATCTGCACCGGGAACTCTTGAACAGGCACTTGCCAGAGAAAAGGATGGTGCAAAAGCATGGTATCTAAAATTCCAGGAGGTGAATTAATGGACCCGGAACAAAAACTTTCAGAAGTTAAGAGGGTAATGCAGGTTGTTGGCAATGATAATAATGAATATTTGAGCTCTTTTATGAGATTAATGCAAAATACCATGGCTGCCGGTGCACTGAATACAAAACAAAAAGAATTGATAGCCCTGGCTTTAAGTATTGCTGCCAGATGCGAGTGGTGCATTTCATACCACGTTAATGCTGCAATTAATGCCGGAGCAACAAAAAAAGAATTGCTGGAAACCGGTTATGTAACGGTGCTTATGTATGGGTCTCAGGCGCTTATGGAAATGAATAGTTTAATTGACGCAATCGATAAATTTGAAAAAAAATAAAAATATATAAATTAAATTTTTTTTAATGTTCTCTGTACATTACAGGCTCAAGTTCTGAAACTGCCCTGCTTTCAATATTCTTTAAATCCTTCATAACTTCAGGGAAGGGCTTTTCTTCTATAACTGCATATTTCACCTTTCCAAGTGACATGCCGTATGAACCGGGGCACAGCGAGTTTTCAGTAACTATAAATACATCGGGTTTTAATGATAATATTCCTGCCATAGCTACTTCCCTGCCGCCGTGTGTCCTTCCAAATCCGGGATTTTCGTATTCCTCAATTTTTTCTGTCTCGTCATCTATCAAAAATATTGAATTGCCATACTCCAGAGGGCTCAACATATTTTCTTCATCTACAACACATGCTACTTTCATAATTACCATTAATATAAATAAAAATTTAAGCTCATTGTATTTTTAAAAACTAAAAAAATTAATAATATCCGTGCATTTCTACTGAATATTCCGGTATTGAAATACCACTTCCATTTTCAACATGGCCAATTTCCCTTACATCAACACGGTTTTTTGTTATGTTTAAAAAGTCACGTTTATCTTCAGGGTCTATTACTACTATATATCCCATGCCCATATTGAATATTTCAAACATCTCAGAATATGAAAGATTTCCGAGGGTCATTAGTTCTTTAAAAACATTTTGCGGTTCAAATGGATTGTCTATTATATATTTCATATCTTTCATTCTGGTTATATTTTTAATTCCGCCGCCCGTTATATTTGCCATTCCCTTTACTTTTATAATTGAAAGTAGATCCATTATTTCATGCACATATATTCTTGTTGGTTCTAAAAGAACGTCTGCAACTGTTTTATTATCACCCGGAAATGTTTCATCATATTTCAATCCGGAATTCTTTATTATATCCCTTACAGTTGTATAACCGTTTGAATGAATGCCGCTGCTCTTCATTGCAAATATAGAATCACCATCCGATATATGCTCTCCTGTTATAATCTGGTCTTTCTGTATAATACCCATAACTGTTGCTGATATGTCAATGTGATTTACCATGTCGGGAACTATTGCTGTTTCGCCGCCCACTATACTTATGTTTGCTATCTGGGCAGCAACATTGAATCCTGTGCCGAGCTGTTTTGCGATTTCTGTATCCGTATCCTTCAATGCCAGATAATCAAGCATGGCAATTGGCTCTGCACCTGCTGTTATTGCATCGTTGACATTCATTGCAACGCAATCCACACCTAGATTTTCATACCTTCCTGTTTCTTCGGCAATAATTGCCTTTGTTCCCACGCCGTCATTATTAAATGACACTGCAAAATTTCCAAGGTCTATAAGAGAAGTAAAACCACCCAGAGGATTAAGGGTTTTAAAGTCGTTCCTTGAGAATTTAATCTGTCTTAAAAAAATGGAAACAAACTCGCCCTGAGATTTTCTGTCAATAATTTTCCTCTCCATATTAGTTAATTACATTATTAGATAAAGATTTATATATTTTTATAATCAACAGTATTTATTTTATATAAAAATTCGGTATGGTTCAAAAATATGGGCCATTGCTAAAATCTGGATTATTAGAAAAGGAAAAATATTTTAAATAGATGTAGCATTACTCTTTAAGGCGAATTCAATGGTACAGAGAGAAGATGTGGATTTTGATCCAAAACATATAGATGAGAATTTTATGAGTGATGAGAAGGATTATCCGGTAACCGGAGAAGAGGACGGAATAAAGGTCAGGGCAGGAGGCGTCCAGAGAACAGATGACAATGGCAAACCGTATCCCACAAAACTTGGTATACACGGTACAACTGTTGCAGTGGACTGGGATGGCTGCATTGCCGATGGAGCCTGTATGGATGTATGTCCTGTTGATTTATTTGAGTGGAAATTAAATCCGGGCAATTCCGGAACCGGTAATGATAAGAAAGTTGAAAAGGGAACTCCTGATTGGGAAAAATACAGGACTGACAAATCAAATCCCGTAAGGGAATCTGAATGCATATTCTGTATGGCGTGTGTTACAGCCTGCCCGTGGAGTGTTATAAAAGTTAACAACGAATAATTTTACTGGTTCATAAGGGCTTCATATGCCCTTATTGCATCTTTTCTATTTACAACAATTATTGTTTCATTTGAACATGATATTAATTGCAAAACATTTATTTCATATGAATATAATCTTTCATTTATTTTCATAACAAAACCCGGAGTCTTAACAATTTCTATAGAAGAAAATATATGTATTGAACTTACATTTTTTTCTATAGATGCATTTCTGGGAAGATCGAGTTTTTTGTTCTTGGTTTCATCGATAATATATACAATTGAATCTGTTAAATAAGTAACGGAAAGAAAATTTATATTTTCTAATTTTCTGTCTGTTGTTATTACCATGATTTTATCCTGGAGTGTTACCTTGCTTTCAGCAAGCAATTTATCTATATGCACTGTATCAGAAACGTTATTTTCGCCGAATACTTTGTTTAGCGCTGACCTTACCGAGATTATATTATAACCTGGAACCTCATCTGCTATCTTTCTTGATAGTTTGCTTATATTTAGAATACCCATTTTCATTGATATAATAAGCTCCGGATTTTTTTTAATATAGTCCCTTACCATTAATTCGACATTGCCGCGTGCAATTCTTTCCATAATATGATATATTATTCTATAATATAAAATTTTATATTAAACCGTATGTTGTGATATTGGTTATATTAATATGATTAATATTTACGAAAATACTCATATATATAAGAAAAATTAACGTCAATGGATAAAGTATTATTATTATACTCAGGCGGTCTGGATACATCTGTTATGGTTAAATGGATACAGAAGGAAATGAAAAAGGATGTCGTAACTTTAACACTCAATATTGGAAACAGCAATCTCAATGAAATAAAAGAAAAAGCTATTTCTCTTGGAGTTTCCGATGCTGTTGTACTGGATGTGAAAAATGAGTTTGCCAATAATTATATTAAAAAAGAAATAAAGGCGGATGGAATGTATGAGGGTTATCCGCTTTCAACAGCAATAGCCAGGCCGCTTATGGCCATGAAAGCTGTTCAGATTGCAGAGGAATACAACTGCAATACAATCGCACATGGTTCTACGGGCAAGGGCAATGACCAGGTAAGGTTTGAAATTACTGTTAAGGCATTGAATGAAAATATTAATGTTATAGCACCGGTAAGGGACTGGAATATGAACAGGCCTGATGAAATAAAATATGCAAGGGCAAATGGCATTGATATACCCATGGGCGGAAAATATTCCGTTGATGAAAATTTATGGGGAAGGTCCATTGAAGGATCAAGCATTGAAGATATCTCGAAACCGCTTGAAAAGGATGTTTATGAATGGGTTAAACCACTGGATGAAACGGGCAATGGCACAGTTATAGACATTGAATTTGAAAATGGGATTCCTGTAAAATTGAATGATGTTTCATATAATATAAAAGACCTTGTTGAGAAATTAAATATTCTGGCAGGGGACAACGGCATAGGTTTAATAAATCATATGGAGAACAGGGTAACGGGCATAAAAAGCCGCGAGGTTTATGAGGTGCCTGCTGCAATGGCTATTCTGGAGGCACATAAGATTCTTGAATCATTAACATTAAACAAATATGAATCTGATATGAAGAATTATATTGACAACCAGTGGGCAAATTACGTTTACAATGGTTTATGGTATGATCCTGTTATGGAACATATAAACAGCTTCGAAGAAAGTGTAAATAAATACGTTAATGGAAATGTCAGGCTCAAATTATATAAGGGAAATATAATAATGAATGGTATGAGCAGCGAAAATTCTGTATACAACTATGATAAAATAAGCTATGACAACAGTAATTTTAATCAGGATTCTGCGAAAGGCTTTATAGACATTTACAAAAACAATACAGTTTATACAAGCTCGGCAAGGAAGGAGAAAGTAAAAATAATTCAATAAGTATTATATTTTTTTATTAAATCTGGTAATTATGAAAATCTGGTCTGGTAGTGCTTCACCCGAAGCAGGCAACGATTCATATAAAATTATGCTTGAGAAAGATATTAAAGTTGATAAATACCTTATAAAATATGAAATTTTATCATTAATGGCTTATAACCTTGATATTTATAAGAAAAATATTATAAAAAAAGATGAGTCTATTACCACTTTGAAAGAGCTTTTAAATTTATATGATAGGAATATAGAACTTGATCCGAATCTTGAGGATGTTCATGGTAACATAGAAAATATTGTAATAAAAGAAACTAACGGCAAATCTAAAAATTTAAGAATGTTTCTTTCCAGAAATGAGCAGGTTCATACTGATGTAACCATGTTTTTAAGGGATATTCTTATAAAATATGAAGAAACAATTTACAATACATTAAAAAAACTTGAAAATATAGACCAGAACGGCATAATGCCCGGATATACACATTACAGACAGGGCATGCCGGTTACATATAAAACTTACATTGATTTTATAGAGAATATATTTGTCTATAACTTTAATAAAATACATTCTATAATTAAAGAAATTAATGATTTACCGCTTGGATATGGATCCGGATTCGGCTCCATGTCCGATGCAAATTTTGAGGATGTTGCTTCCTATATTGGCATGACGCACAAAAATAAGAACCCGCTGTTTTCTTTTATGTTATATGCCGATAACTATGAAATGGTTATATCTGCAGTAAATTCATTTTTAATTGATATATCCAGAATATTCCAGGATATGATAATATTCAGCGGCGATGAGATGAAAATACTTGATCTGCCTGCCGGATTTGTAACCGGCAGTTCTTTAATGCCTAATAAGGTGAATCCTGATTTTCTGGAAATATTCCAGGGTTATGCCGCAAAATCCATTTCAATAATGAATTTAATTTATTCCTCTGTTATAAATAAAACAACAGGTTACCACCGTGATTTTCAAATAATAAAGGATGAAGTTATACCATTTCTTGTTGAACTTGACGGTGTAATGAATGGCCTGCCTGATCTCTTCTCCGGTTTAAAATTTAATGCTGACAATTCAATGAAGATACTTAACAATTCAATATATGCAACATACAATTCAAAACAGGAATTTAAATCAGGAAGCAACTGGAAGGAATCATATATTAAAACGGGCAATAAAATAAAAAATGGCATACCGCTTGAAACATACATACCGGAGGATGTTACATCATTTGAAAATTTTGATTTTATTAAAAATATGCTTGATACAGATATTAATAACAGAAATGATGGAATAAAAAACTTATTAAATTTGGTTAAATCGGTGATTTAATTTTAAATTGATAAAAAAATATTTAATAATAGGGGCAATTAGCTTCTTATATGCTTGATATAAAATCAGTTGAAGAGAAATGGAAAAAATACTGGTACGATAATAATATATTTAAATTCAATCCCGGAGATAAGAATTACACAATTGACACACCGCCTCCAACAGTTTCCGGAAAGATGCATGTCGGCCATGCGTTTTCATATCCGCAGCAGGATTTTATTGCAAGGTATAAAAGAATGAAGGGTTATAATGTCTATTATCCCTGGGGATTTGATGACAATGGGCTTCCAACAGAAAGGTTTGTGGAAAAGGAAATGAAGGTAACCATTGACAATACGCCTTTAAATGAGTATATAAAAATCTGCCGTGATGTAAGCCACAGGTCGGAAGAAGAGTTATCAAAAGCATGGTATAATACCGGATTGAGCGCTGATTTTAAAAACTATATAGATACTTCCTCTGATTTTTCAATTAAAATTTCACAGGAAATGTTTATTGAACTTGCCAGTAATGGAAGGGCATACAGGGCAGAGGCGCCATATGTTACATGCCCGACGTGCAGAACTGCTATTTCACAGATAGAGATGAAAGATGCCGTAATAACAACTGACCTTGTATATATAAATTTTAACGGTATTGAAATAGCAACAACAAGGCCCGAAATGCTAGGTGCATGCATTGCAATTTTTGTGAATCCCGACGATGAAAGATATAAAAATATGATAGGAAAAACTGTGGATGTCCCGTTATATGGCTTTAAAGTAAATATCATGCAGGACGAATCAATAGACAAAAGCTTCGGCACCGGTGCAGAGATGTTATGTACCTTTGGAGACCAGAATGATCTTGAATTGTGGAAAGAATATTCCCTTGATTCAAGAATAATATTAAAAAACAATAAAATAAATGATGGCAAAATAATCATAGATGAATCAATAAACAGTGCAAGAAAGCATATAATTGAATTATTAAAAAATAATGGGTTTGTCATAAAAATTGAAAAAATTAAACATTCGGTAAATACGCATGAGCGCTGCGGTACACCGATTGAAATAGGCATAAGCAAGCAGTGGTATATAAAAGACCTTGACATAAAAAATGAACTTATAAATGCAGGCAATGAGATAACATGGGTTCCTGAATATATGAAAACAAGGTACGAAAACTGGGTAAACGGTCTAAAATGGGACTGGTGCATATCCAGGCAGCGTTACTTCGGTGTGCCTTTCCCTGTATGGTACTGCAATTCCTGTAAATCAGTTATTTTAGCAGATAAAGATGAACTGCCGGTGGATCCGAGGCTTGATAAAAAAGAGAGAAAATGCAGTAAATGCGGTTCATCTGATATTACACCGGAAACAGATGTAATGGATACATGGGCAACATCATCTCTTACACCGACATTGTATTTAAAAAACATAGGAAAAATGGATATGTATCCCATGGATATTAGATTCCAGGGCCATGATATCATTACTTTCTGGGCATTTACAACAATACTGAGATCGTATCTTCATTATAATAAAATACCATGGAAAAAAATAGCAATAAGTGGAAACGTATATGACCCATTTGGCCAGAAGATGAGCAAGAGCAGGGGAAATATAGTTGAACCCTCAGTAATTATAGACCAGTACGGTGCAGATGCACTGAGATACTGGGCATCAACAACAATGCAGGGAGAAGATATAAAACTACGTGAACAGGACTTAATAAGAGGAAAAAAGACTGTAATTAAACTTGAAAATTCTTTCAAACTTATAAGTTTACTTGCAGGAGAAGATAGACCGGAAAAAACAGAGATTAAATATCCTGCTAATAGATGGATAATTTCAAAAATGGAAAAAACCATTGATGATGTTACATCGTATATGGAAAATAATGAGGTCATGAAGGCAAGAATATCACTGGATAATTTCTTCTGGAACATATACTGCGACAATTACCTTGAAATTGTAAAAAATGAGATGCCAAAAAAGGATAGAAGAAAAGAAACTGTTTATACATCATTTTTTGCAATGGAAAATATATTAAAAATGTATTCACCAATCATGCCCTTTGTAACCGAGGAATTGTACCATAATTTATATCCTGACTTTGATGGCAGCATTGCACTTGAAAAATATCCGGAATATGATAATTCAATGATATTTATGGAAGAAAAGAATATCGATTATATAATAAATGTAATTGATAAAGTAAGGAATCTCAAAAGCCGTATGAAGCTTTCAATGGCTGCACCTCTGGAAAACATATCAATTTCGGGAAATAAAAATATTATAGAAAATTACAGTTATATTATAAAGGAATTGATGCATGTAAAAAATTTAGATATAAAAGAATCGAATGAAATTGAAGTATCTCTAATAAATTGAGAGATATTTATCTATTTCCCAGTCTGTAACATGGGACCTGAATTCTGCCCATTCACTTTCTTTATATGAAAGATAGTTTTTGTATATATATGTTCCAAGTATTTCTTCCATTAATTTATTCGATTTGAAGCTTGTTATTGCCTGTCCCAGTGATCCGGGCATGGACTCTATGTTTTCCTTTAATCTTTCATCCTCTGACATTTTGAATATATTTTTTTCAACAGGATCCGGTGCTTCTATCTTTTTCTCTATTCCGGACAAGCCCATTCCAAGTATAAGAGCAAACTGCAAATAATGATTTCCTGATGCGTCAGGATATCTGAGTTCCATTCTCTTTCCCTTGGGAGGTGCCGCGGGAATCCTTACCAGAGCACTTCTGTTTCTGTTTGCCCATGCTATGTAAACCGGTGCTTCATATCCCGGTATTAATCTTTTATATGAGTTTACTGTTGATGCAAGTACAAGCGATGCGGACTTTACATTGGACAATATTCCTCCCAGATAATGCATGGCATAATCGCTTAATCCATATCTGCTTGAATCTTTATAGAATAGGTTTTCATCATCCTGAAATATGCTCTGGTGTACATGCATGCCGTTTCCATTAACACCTTCTATTGGCTTTGGCATGAATGTTGCATAATATCCATATGCATTTGCAGTTTCTTTAACAACACTTTTAATCATAATTATCCTGTCTGCCATTGTTAAAGCGTCATTGAATTTTACATCTATTTCGTGCTGGCCATATGCAACCTCGTGATGTGAAGCTTCGGGATAATAGCCAAGCCCTTCTAATTTTCTTATTATTTCCTGCTTAACAGTAAATGACCTGTCAAGCGGCTCCTTATCAAAATATCCGCCAAAATCGGTTGGTTCAATTGTAGGTTCTCCGTCTTCATCCTGTTTGAATATGAAATATTCCAGTTCAGGCCCTAAATAAAATATTTTATTTTCTTTTTTTAATCTATCAATCTGCTTTTCAAGTATATATCTGGGGTCACCCTCAAACCTGGTTCCATCGGGATTAAAAATTTTACATACAAATCTCACAGTTTTTCCTGCATAATTTTCATTTGTTAGAATAGTATAAGAAGATAGTTCAGGAACTGCCTTCATGTCAGAGTCCTCTATCTGTTTGTAACCTGTTATAGAGCTTCCATCAAACATAACACCATTATAAATTACATCCTCAAATCTATTTTTTGGTATTGTAATTGATTTAACGCTCCCTGCTATATCTGTAAACTGTAACTGTAAAAATTCAACTTCGTCCTTCTTTAATTTCTCCAAATAAGAGGCTTCGTCCTGCATATGCCCTAATACAAATAAATGATAAATACTTTTATGGCTATATAACAGACAAATGCAGGATAGGTTTATAAGGCCATGAGCATAATTTTGCTTTTAAATAACTGGTATTAATAGCCATGATACATTATGTCAATCAATAGTATTTGTCAGAGCCTTTAATTGGAGAACAAATATTAATAGTATTTATAAAGTTCCAGAAACTATTATTTCTTTATAAAATGCCGGTAAGTAATTATAAAGTCTATTGTATCAAATATATGAAAAGTCCGGAATACAGGCATACACATATAAGTGCCAATTGAATTTATTTTAACGCAGGCTAAGCAGAATTATGCAGTCTAATGCCGCGATGCCGACCGGAATTGGAAAAAGGGAAAAAAACTATATATATTTAAGAAAATGGTGAAAGGATATAGCATCGGGCCTTTTCAAGAGTATAGTAACAGTGAAAACACTACTAATAATTACATGGATAAAAAAAATGCCAAGATATTATAGAGGAAATGGAAAACAGAGAAATATCTATTCCTATAAAGTGAGTTAAAACCGGAATGTGTAAGTATAGTAAGTAAATTTTACTTTACTAAAAATGTTCAATTTTCATTTGGGTTAACAGGAGTCCGGTTATAAGTAAACATAATCTTTTCCAGATAATAACAATGCAAATAAAGGAAAGGTATAATTAAAATTTAAATAAAATTAACTAAATATGACATAAGTAAAAAAAATATACAAAAAATATCTTTAAACATTAAAATTTATCAATAAATTAAATTTTATTATAAAAATTATTTACTTACTTTTTTTCTTTTTGTATAAAAGTAAGCTCCCAGACCTATTACTACTATAGCAGCTACTACTCCTCCTATTATATAGTAATCAGTGTAATTCACTACCTTTTTAAATGTTGCAGTCTCTGTTATATTCTTTCCATTTACTGTTAGTGAAGAGGTTCCGGTATACTTGTATCCTTTATCGCTTGTAGTTACTGTATATTTATATGTTCCATTTGCTAATAGTACCGATATCGTTGATGTTGTAGATTTTAATGATAGCCCATTAGTTAAATTGACATACCATGTTGCTCCTGATGGTAGACCTGTTTCCGTGAAAGTTGCTTTATAATAAGTAGATTGATTTGATGCTACACTATATGCCGCTTCCGCTGGTGCTCCATCGCCGCTAACTGATATAATAAACTGGTCATATGGTATATATGATGAACTAGGGAATGGTTCACTGGTAAGAACCATTTTAGTCGTATTTATTGTATAAAAGCCCGATGTGAAATTAGCATATGCGTATCCGTTGCTGTTTGTATGTAACGTTATCATTGGTAAGTACGCTGATCCTGTATCAGGACCACATGTTGTTAATAAATAAGAGTTTGGATTCACTGCCACACTAGTAGAACTAAGGAAATATCCTCTGTTGGCCCCTTCTGCATTCTGTGATGTGACATTTAAAGTGTAACCAGATACTGCTTTGCCATTATTGATAACATAAAATGTTAATTCGCTAACTCCATTGTAGGACATTACTTTATGATTGGATGTTACTGATATTTTATAATCATTTGTTGTTTTTTCAAGTATCACAGGAATTTCCACAGGTTCTACAAATCCGTATCCGTTTATATTCGATGATGAAGTTACTTCTCCTATAACAGCGTATGGTGGTAATCCTCCTACCGGTGCTGCTAAAGCATAGTCTCCTATGTATATGTAAGTTGAGTAATTATCTCCGTTCAAGCTATAATTAAATGTACTGTTTGCTTCTATCATTATCGATATGTTACCGGTTGAATTTGTAAATCCACTTAATGATTGAACATTTGTATCATTGTATGTTGAATTTACAGGTATAGATAATTCGGTATAATCGCATATAGCAGAGTATGCATTGACTATTGATATTTTCTGTTCCGATGTTGTATTCTTTAATATAGCTACTGCCTGTGCTACCTGTATAGTATAACTGTATCCACTTACGGGTTTCCCTGTTATTGGATTGTATATAGACATATTAAAGTACTGATAGGTACCATTCAATGGAGTCAATTGTGTGAATGAAAAAGCTACGGGGTATGGATAATCTGATATTAATACGGATCCTGTTCCTGCTGCTATCAAAGTATTAGTTGGTGTTACTACGGCACTTATGTTAACATTGCCACTATATCCCGGTGTATTTAATACAATATTTGTGTCTGATACTTTAAAATGATAAACGAAAACACCGGCGCTGTTTGTTGTTCCTGTTAGCCCCGAATAATTTACCTCTAACGATGAATTTAACGGCAATAATGAGGGATTTTCTCCGACTGTTATTGTAGCGTTAACTATTGGGTCCCCTGTTTTATTATCTATTGCAGTAAATGTTACATTTCCATATAAACCGTCAGTTAAATTTGTTTCGCTTACTACAGCTGTTACAAGTGCTTTTTGGGTTGGAACTTTCACTGTAACTGGTACAGATCTGAGGTGCACGGACATTTCATTATAATACCAGAATTCGTTCATATCATCACTTTGAAGAACAACTCCAGTAAATGTATCGTTATTAACTGCTATATGATCTAATGGTCCGTATCCTATTGGCATCATTGTGGATTCTTCATCTTCTATATATTGCATGTACAAAACGGCCAATTCATCATCTTTAACACTTGCATTTACGGAAGCGAAATTTGTCAGATTTAACATTAAAGAGTTTATCTGTGTTCCTGTTTTTAAACCGGGAGTAACATTAAATAGTTCATTGCATGTAGATGTTACGGTTGTTATTGATAAACTGCTGAATGGACCTTCGTATTCTCCAGTTCCAACAGATGCAGTGTAATTGAAATCAACTACTTCATCACCTATTACATCACCAAGCAATCCCGAAACTCCCAGCGTGATAACGTTGTAAGAAGCTGATGGAGACGCACCTGTTTTACCATATGCATCTAAATGTGTTATTTCAGTTGAGAAACTTTCTGATTCTATTGTTGTTTTTATACCAATACTATCCCAATCTGAAGCTATTGTTTCATAACCTGTAAATATCTGCGGTATTAAGCTTTCTGATGGACTCTGTATTGTTGCAGTAACCTCTGTACCATTATAGTACCATTCACCACTTTTAAAAGTAAATCCGGGTATTTTTGATATTGTTTCATTTGCAAGTGTAGGATTATATACATATGTTGGTACATCAGGATCATACCATGCACTATTTATTTCTGGTATTGTTGAATAACCCGGCGTTATTTCTCCATCACAAATAGATGATTGAACATACCCTAAAGGCGATGCCTCTCTTAGTGCTTCTCTAAAAGCAGTTATATTATAAGGTGCATCTGCACTGAAAGAATTAAATTTGAAGTAAGCGTATCCTGTAGATGGTTTGTCAATTATAGAAACTCCGGGGATTGATTGCGCAGTACTTACAAACTCAGATGAGAGTGAGCTTTCTATTGCATCTATTGTTCCATCTTTCAGCGCGCTTACAGCAGCGGAAGGATTTGAGTATATTTCAACTCTTAATGAGGATATCTTCGGTGTAAATCGTTCTGCATCATTACAAATTGTGTTTTCAAATCCATCATTTCCTGTTATGTATTGCATAAAGTAATTAGGATTTGCATAAACCTGCCAGTAGTCACTTGTAAATAATTTACCAACAGTTACTCCATACCCGCCATTCATCATAAATGGACCTGTTCCTACTAATCCTGGATACTCGCCATTTCCAGCACCAAAAGGAGCGGTTTGGCCCAGATCCCAGTCATTATATGCATTACTGTTGTATGTTGAACTCGTGTTGGTTGTCTCGTTCCAGATGCCACTACCTGTTGAAGCATAATCATGACTTACCCATATATGGTATGGTAATATTGGTGTCTCCATAGTATATGGGATAAACGTTGAAGATGGTGCACTCAGATAATATTCTACTGTTAAATTGTTTAACGGTAAAACATTAACGACATTTATATATGAACCACTGTATTCTGCTGAAGATTGTAAAATCTTCCATGAAAGTATAAAGTCCGCAGATTGTACATATTCACTTTTCATTGTTATAGGGCTTAATGTTTGGTTCTTACCTGAAGTTGCATTATACACAGTTTTGTATGTATGAGTAAAAGCAACACCTGATGCATTATTGAATGATACGGAATTACTGTAAGTGTAAGTATTATCCTTATTTGTTGAATTATAATCTGTCCATTCAACTCCTGGCCTTATATGAACTGTATAAATGACTGAAACAGGTGTTGTGGCTCCTGTGACCGGATCAAAAGTAGTCAGATTTGCAGGAGCTGTTGAATAAGTTATATTATCTGCAAGACAGTAATAAAATGTTCCATTCGTTAATTCAGTTGTTGGGGCACTATAAATCAAATCCAGCAAATAAAAATCACAAACTGTACTGGCTGAATATTCACTTACATAGTCAGGGTTGCCTACTTGACCGATTGTATAAGTATTGGACGCTGTAGCTGAGGAAGATGTTGCTGCGACGGGAGCTATAACTGGTGTTGCAGTATTATTAGAATTATTATTGCCGATATTACCACTTACTGGTTCAATCATAAATATCAACGCTATAAAAATAGCTCCAACTATAACCATCCTTTTATAAAACTTTTCCTTATCAACCTTCATGGTTGTATAACTGAAATCTCTATAAAAAGTTTTTGTTATATCTGTATTTAACTTTTTATATTTTAATAGTTTTCTCATTAATATACAAATTTTCAATATTTAGCTCTTTTGCGGGTAGTTTTTATATTTTCCAATGAAAGGGTTATTTATCAATTCTAGACTTTTTCAAAGATTTCTAAAAGGCCTCTATTCTAGTTTTTCAATACAACTTTAATCTTCGTGAGCATAAAGTGGTCCCTGTTATATTCATCGTGAATAAACAGAGCGAAGTAGACAATCTCAGTTATCGGATTTTTTAAAAAGGTTACACCGAAGGTTTGTAGAGATAATACACTTCCTTAGATACACTATGTAGTATTATATAACTTTTACATAGTAAAAAATTATAAGGGTTTAGAAGTTTTATAAAAACTGTAAAACTCCAATAAACTGGTATGGAGATATGCGTACTTCCCCAATTAAAAATTAATAACTAACTATTTAGTGTAATAAACAATATTCTGCACTATTGAACTGAAGCCGCCTTATAATTCACCCCTTATAAATACCAGGGAATATATTAGAATCATTAAAGAGTGCTAAATTAAGAAAATAATACAGAGAAAATCTATAGTAACAAGATATCGTTAAATTATATCAAATACATATTATGTTTCACTTACAACATTACATGGAAGATTGACATTTTTAATAGCAAATTTTAACTTCCTTACAAATACAGAGAAAAATATACATTGCACAGCTTTCTAT
>JABEBX010017403.1_pt1 | contig 20103 bp, 20 predicted proteins | sample 7245971 | NCBI WGS metagenome assembly JABEBX01 (sample SAMN14506365, study PRJNA622280) | hot springs metagenome | biome: hot spring [ENVO:00000051]|acidic hot spring [ENVO:00002120]; feature: spring [ENVO:00000027]|sediment [ENVO:00002007]; material: sediment environment [ENVO:01001048]... | reverse complement strand
CCGGCCTTCCTCTGCCGCCAGACCGATTTCATTCATGCGGTCAGCAGCCTGGGCAAGCCGGTGAACATCAAAAAAGGCCAGTTTCTCGCGCCGGGCGACATGAAAAACGTCATCGCCAAGGCGCGCGCCGCCGCCTCACAGGCGGGGCATCCTGACACCTTGTTCATGGCCTGTGAACGTGGTGTGAGCTTTGGCTACAACAATCTGGTCTCCGACATGCGCTCGCTGGCCATCATGCGCGAAACGCAAAGCCCGGTTGTGTTCGACGCCACCCATTCGGTGCAACTGCCCGGCGGCCAAGGCACGAGTTCTGGCGGACAGCGCGAGTTCGTTCCGGTGCTCGCCCGCGCGGCCATTGCCGCGGGTGTGGCGGGCGTTTTCATGGAGACCCACCCCGATCCGGCCCATGCGCTGAGCGACGGCCCCAACGCGGTGCCGCTGCACCACATGCGTGCCCTGCTCGAAAGCCTCAAAGACATCGACGCCGCAGTCAAGCGCCGCGGCTTCCTCGAAACCCACTTCAACTAATCCCCATGAGCGCCTACATCATCGCCGACGTCGATGTGACCGACCCCCAGCAGTACGAGCAATACAAGGTGTTGTCGTCCCAGGCCATCACGACGAATGGCGCAGAGATCTGCATCCGCGGCGGCGCGGTCGAGGTACTCGAAGGCGACTGGTCGCCTACTCGCATCGTGCTGCTGAAGTTTCCAGACCTTGCAGCGGCGCGCAGTTTCTACGACAGCGCCGAGTATCTGCTGGCGCGGCAGGCGCGTACCGGTGCCGCCACCATGCGCATGATCGCCGTGCAAGGCGTCTAAAACCCATCTTTGTTCCTATCTTTTCTCACATTCCCTGACAGGAGTCTCCATGAGTGCCATCGTTGACCTCACCGCCCGCGAAATCCTCGATAGCCGCGGCAATCCCACAGTCGAATGCGACGTGGTGCTGGAAACCGGGTTTATCGGCCGCGCCGCCGTGCCGTCGGGCGCATCCACCGGCACGCGCGAAGCCATGGAGCTGCGCGACGGCGACAAGTCGCGCTTCGGCGGCAAAGGCGTGCTGCGCGCAGTTGAGCACATCAACACCGAAATCACCGAAGCGGTGATGGGCCTGGACGCCACCGAGCAAACCTTCCTCGACCAGACTCTGATCGACCTCGACGGGACGCACAACAAGTCACGCCTGGGCGCCAATGCCATCCTGGCCGTCAGCATGGCCGTGGCCAAGGCGGCCGCCGAAGAAGCCGGCATGCCGATCTATCAGTATCTAGGCGGCTTTTCGGCGCGCGAGCTGCCGGTGCCGATGATGAACGTGATCAACGGCGGTGCCCACGCCAACAACAGCCTGGACATGCAAGAGTTCATGATCATGCCGGTGGGCGCACCCAATTTCCACGAGGCGCTGCGCTACGGCGCCGAAGTGTTTCATGCGCTCAAGGGCATCCTGAATGATCGCGGCCTGCCGACCACCGTAGGCGACGAAGGCGGCTTTGCGCCCAACGTGGCTAACCATGAAGCCGCACTGCAACTCATCGTCGAGGCCATCGAGAAGGCGGGCTACCGTCCGGGCGAGCAGATCGCCATCGCCCTAGACCCGGCTTCGAGCGAGTTCTACAAGGACGGCAAATATCACCTCGAAGGCGAAGGCCTGGTGCTATCCACCGAGGAAATGGTCGATTTCTACGACAACTGGCTGGGCAAATATCCCATCGTGTCCATCGAAGACGGCCTGGCCGAACAAGACTGGGACGGATGGAAGCTGCTCAACTCCCGTCTGGGCAAGAAGGTGCAGTTGGTGGGCGATGACATTTTTGTCACCAACACCTCCATCCTGAAAAACGGCATTGCCGACAAGCTGGCCAACTCCATTCTGATCAAGGTGAACCAAATCGGCACCCTGACCGAGACCTTCGCCGCCATCGAAATGGCCAAGCGCGCAGGCTGGACCGCCGTGGTGTCGCACCGCTCCGGCGAAACCGAAGACAGCATCATCGCCGACATCGCCGTGGCCACCAATGCCGGGCAGATCAAGACCGGCTCGCTGTCACGCAGCGACCGCATCGCCAAGTACAACCAATTGCTGCGCATCGAAGAAAACCTGGGCGAGACCGCCCGCTTCCTCGGCCGCGACGTGTTCTACAACCTGCGCTGATTTCACCGCACGCGGCTGGTCGTCATGCGCTGGGTCACCGTTCTGCTCGTGAGTTTGCTGCTGTTGCTGCAGTGGCCGCTGTGGTTCGGCGAGCGGGGCTGGTTCGCGGTGCAACGGCTGGAAAATCAGCTCAGCCAGCAAGAGCAGGCCAACGCGCTGGCCCAGCAGGACAACGACCGCCTAGCCGCCGAGGTCCACGACCTGAAAGCCGGTCTTGGCGGTGTTCAATGATGCCACCGGCGGTTGAACCAGGGTGTTGACAAACACCTGAGCCGCATCGATGGCATCAAAGGCATAGCCCTGACCGCAGAATTCGCAGCGCACATCCACCTCACCGTGCTCCGCGATAATCGACTCCACCTCCTCGCGCCCCAGCATGCGCAACATGCCCACAACGCGATCACGCGAACAGGTGCAGTGAAAACGCGGGGTCTTCGGCTCGAAAACCCGGGCATCCTCCTCCCAGAACAGGCGCCTGAGCACTTCCTCAGGCGCGAGCTGCAGCAGTTCATCGGAAGTCAAGGTTGCCGCCAGATGGCGCGCACGCTGAAATTCTTCTTCGGGTTGTTCCGCCCCCTCGGCGGTCTGTTTCTCACCGGGCATGCGTTGCAGCAGCAGACCGCACACAGCCTCGTCGTTGCTGGCCAGCAGAAGCAGCGAGTCGATCTGCTCCGATTGCGCCAGATACTGTTCCAGCATGGCAGCGAGCGACGGCAGCGTCTGACCGTGCTCATCGGTCAGCGCCACGATGCCTTGGTAGGGCTGCAGGCCGGATTCGGGATTGCGCGGATCGAGGGTGATGGCGCAGCGTCCTTTGCCATCTGGATTGACCAGCGACGCCAGGTCTTGGGGCAAGGCCGCAGCCTCCTGCAAGTCGTCGGCCATCTTGGCCGTTGCCCGCAACCCGAAGTCGGGCTGACACTCGGCGACGGCGAGCTTCAGCGGGCCGTCGCCCTGAATCTGCAAAATCAAGGCGCCATCGAATTTCAGGCTGCCCGCGAGCAAGGCGCTGGCCGCCGCCATCTGCCCCACCAGTGCGGCAACCTCCTGCGGATAGGTGCGGCGCCTCTGCAACTCGGCCCAGGTGGACTCCAGACGGACGAGGACACCGCGCACATGGCCCGTGCCCAGCATGAATTTGACGAGTTGATCGCTCATGAATGCATTAGTTGAAGTTCTTGGGCAAAGCGCTGGGCGCGCTCGACGTAGTGTTCGGCACTGCCTTTCAGCGCGGCAATGGCCTCGGGCGTGAGTTCGCGCGCCACGCGTGCGGGCGCACCCAAAATCAGCACCCCATCGGGAAACACTTTTCCCTCGGTGACCAAGGCGCCGGCACCCACCAGGCAATTGCGGCCAATCTGCGCGCCATTCAAGACCACAGCGCCAATGCCGATCAGGCTGCCCTCGCCGATGGTGCAGCCATGCAGCATGGCCTGATGGCCGATGGTGACGCGCGGCCCTACCGTGAGCGGATAGCCGGGGTCGGTGTGGAGCACCGAACCATCCTGCACATTCGATTCCTCTCCGATCTCGATGAGTTCGTTGTCACCGCGCAGCACGGCAGAAAACCACACGCTCGAACGCGGCAGCAGCCGCACTTTGCCCATGACCTGCGCGCCTGGCGCCACATAGGCATCGGCGGCGATCTCGGGGCGCCAGCTGGCGAATTGGTAAATTGGCATGATGGATCACTCCAGAAAAATCAGGCCATGAACTGGCAAATCCCCCGGCTTGAACCGGGCGATGACTTTCCGCCCGCATCGCAGGCGCTCCCCGCATTGTCGCCGTTCCCCGGCCTGCTTGCCGTGGGCGGGCAACTCGATGCCGACACCCTGGAGCGGGCCTACCGGCACGGTATTTTCCCCTGGTTCAGCCCGGGCGAGCCGCTGCTGTGGTGGAGCACCGATCCGCGCATGGTGCTGCGGCCCGAGCAGTTGCATGTGACGCGCTCGCTGAAAAAATCGGCACGTCGGTTCGGTCGCAGCGCCGATTGGCATCTTCGGATCGACACCGCCTTCCCCCGCGTGATGCAGCAGTGCGGCGCGCAGCGCGCCGACACCGGCACCTGGATCACCTCCGACATGCTTCAGGCCTACACCACCCTGCACGCACGCGGCCTGGCCCACAGTTTCGAGCTGTGGGAGGGCGATGCGCTACGCGCCGGTCTGTACGGCGTGTGCATCGGCCGCATGTTCTACGGCGAATCCATGTTCACCGAGGTGAGCGATGGCTCGAAAACCTTGCTGATGGCGCTGTGTGGGTTTTGCCTGCGCCAGCGCATCGACCTGATCGATTGCCAGCAGCAGACCGACTATCTGGCGCAGATGGGCGCTGCGCCGATCGCGCGCGATGCGTTTTTGCACCATGTGGCGCAAGCCACAAGGCAATCGGCCGTACCGGGCTGGCAGTATGATGATTCAACCTTTCTCACCGACTGCGCGCGCTGGCTGTGACCCATCCCAAAGAACTTCCACTCACGACCCTGCAGTTCTACGCCACGGCAAGTTACCCGTGCAGTTACTTGCCGGGCCGCATGGCGCGCTCGCAGGTGGCCACGCCCAGCCATCTGATCAATGCCGATGTGTACTCCGATCTGGTGCGCGCCGGCTTTCGTCGCAGCGGTCTGTTCACCTACCGTCCGCAGTGCGACGACTGCCAGGCCTGCCTGCCCATCCGCGTGCTGGCGGCGCAGTTTTCGCCCAACCGCACGCAGCAAAGAGCCTGGAAGCGACATGGCGATCTCTCGGTGCGAGTGCTCAAGCTCGGCTTCATCCCCGAGCACTATCAGCTTTATCTGCGCTATCAGGCCGCGCGCCACACCGGCGGCGGCATGGATCACGACAGCATCGACCAGTACGCCCAATTTCTGCTGCAAAGCCGGGTGAACACCCGGCTGGTCGAGTTTCGAGCCCCCGCGCAGGCTGGCGCAGAGCTTGGCGCCCTCAAGATGGTCTCAGTGGTCGACGTGCTGTCCGACGGCCTTTCTGCGGTGTACACCTTTTTTGAAACGGCGGACGCCGGCACCAGCTACGGTACCTACAACATCCTCTGGCAGATCGAACAGGCGCGCTCCATGCAGTTGCCGCATGTGTATCTGGGCTACTGGATCGCGCACAGCCGCAAGATGGCCTACAAATCCAATTTCACGCCGTTTGAAATCTACCGCGACGGCGGCTGGTTCAACCCGCTGTCCGCAAGAGTTTGACCTCCGCGGTCACCCTGCCGCCTTGCCCTTGGCGCGCTGTGCGAACTGCTGTTTGAAGGTTGCCTGCGACGGCACGGGCAGATCGCGGTAAGCCGTCCACCCCGAGGCGCCTGGCAGGTTTTGCACCCGCCTGCGTTCTCCCCCCATCAGCCGCAAGACCCTTGACGCCAGCCGCGCCCCCGGCCGATACAGCCAGGGATGCCGCGCGGCATAGCTCCACAGCCGCAAGGCCCAGCGCTCCATGCCCGGCCGCATTTCGCGCTCGAATTGCTGTTCGCGCATTTTGCGCAGCAGATCGGGCAGCGGGATTTTCATCGGGCATACGACCTGACATTGCCCGCATAGCGTTGCGGCCTGCGGCAAATCCTGCGTGCTTTCAAGCCCCTGGTAACTCGGTGTCAGCACCGACCCCATCGGCCCCGGATACACCCAGCCGTAGGCGTGCCCGCCAATTTTCTGATAGACGGGGCAATGGTTCATACAGGCACCGCAGCGTATGCAGCGCAGCATCTCGGCAAACGCACCGCCCACCAGACTGGTGCGTCCGCCATCGAGCAGCACCACATACATATGCTCCGGGCCGTCACGGTCGCCCTCGCGCTTCGGGCCGGTGAGCACGGAGAAGTAGTTGCTGATGGTCTGCCCCGTCGCCGAACGGGGCAGCAGGCGCATCACCGCCGCCAGGTCTTCGAGCGTGGGCAGCACCTTCTCCACCCCGGTCACCGCGACATGCACCCGCGGCAGGATGGTGCACATGCCCTCGTTGCCCTCATTGGTGACCAGGGCGACGGAGCCGGTTTCTGCCACCACGAAATTGCCCCCGGTAATGCCCATATCGGCCGACAGAAACTTCGCCCGCAGCACCTCGCGGGCCTCACGGGTCATCTCGGGAATGTCGGTCTTGCGTGGCGTGTGGTGCGTGCGCGCGAACAGATCGGCGATCTCCTCTTTGTCCTTGTGCACCACGGGCGCAATGATGTGCGATGGGGGCTCGTTACCGTTGATCTGCAGGATGTACTCGCCCAGATCGGTCTCCGTCACCTGCACGGCTGCGGCTTCCAGCGCCGCGTTCAAGCCCATCTCCTCCGACACCATCGACTTCGACTTGATGGCCTGCTTGCAATCATGCTTTCGGGCGATCTGCACCACCAGATCGGCGGCTTCCTGCGGGGTTTGCGCCCAGAGCACCGTGGTGCCGCGGCGCTGCGCTTCGGCTTCGAATCGCTCCAGCCAGACATCGAGCGTCTTCAGCGCCACGTTGCGACGATTCACCGCCGCATCGCGAATCTGCTCGAACCCGTCCAGCGCGGCGATGGCTGCGGCCCGGCCGGTCACAAACTTGGTCGAGAGTTTCTTGAGGTTTTGCTGCAAACGCTGATCGGCCAGCTTCTGGCCGACGCGCGCCTTGAAATGCAGAGTCTGTGATTCCATGATCAGCGCTTTCCACTCAGCACTTCAGCGATATGAAGCACCTGAGTTGTGTTGTCTCCCTGCCGCCGCAGCCGCCCTTCGATTTGCATCATGCAGCCCAGATCGCCCAGCACCACGGCACGCGCCTTGGTCGCCTGAATATTGGCGCACTTGTCGTCGGCAATGGCGGCGGAAATATTGCCGTACTTCACCGCGAAGGTGCCCCCAAAGCCGCAGCACTGCTCGCATTGCTCCATTTCGCACAGACTGAGTCCGGGCACGAGCGACAGCAGTTGGCGGGGCTGTTGCTTGATGCCCAATTCGCGCAAACCCGAGCAGGAATCGTGATACGTCACCTCCCCCTCGAACGCGCCGGGCACCTCGGTCAGAAGGGCCACACGCACCAGAAAGTCGGTAAGTTCAAACAGACGCGGCTGTATGGCGGCGAAACGACGCAGCAAATCCGGCTGGTCTTTGAGCACATCCGGATAGTGCGTCTTGATCGTGCCCATGCAGGAGCCGGACGGGGCGACCACATAGTCGAACGACTCGAATTCGTCGAGAAACTTTTCCGCCAGAGCTAGAGTCGTGCGGTGGTCGCCCGAGTTGTAGGCGGGCTGCCCGCAACAGGTCTGCGCCATGGGCACATGCACCTCGAAATGCGCCGATTCCAGCAACTCGACGGCCGCCATCGGAATGCTCGGCCGCATGACATCGGCCAGACAGGTAATGAAGAGACCTACGCGTTTTTTCATTCCCGCATTATCAGTCGGCTGGCTGGTGACTGGCTGACGAACCACGCTGGCTGAACTACGAAACGAACTGCAAGGCCTCGCGTTTTTCCGATATACAAAAGACTGTTCCAGCATATAAAATTTTTGCGATGCAGCATTCTTCTGTTTCCCGCAAATCCGAACCGCTCGCAGCACCCGCCGAACCCACCATCCAGGTGCTCGGGCGAGTCTTTGCGCTGCTGGACGTTCTGGCGCAAAACCCCGATCCGATGCAACTCAAAGACATCGGCGCCGCAACCGGCCTGCACCCATCCACGGCTCACCGCATCCTCAACGATCTGGTCGTTGGTCACATGGTCGAGCGAGTTGAAGCCGGCACCTACCGCCTGGGCATGCGCCTGCTCGAATATGGCAATCTGGTCAAGGCGCGTCTGAGCGTGCGCGACGCCGCGCTCGGCCCCATGCGCGAACTTCACCGACTGACCCATCAACCAGTCAATCTGAGCGTGCGGCAAGGCGACGAAATCGTCTATATCGAACGCACCTACAGCGAACATTCCGGCATGCAGGTCATTCGCTCGGTGGGCGGGCGGGCGCCCCTGCATCTGACCTCGGTCGGCAAACTCTTTCTGGCAGCCGACGAGGTGGCCCGCGTCAAGGCCTACACCCTGCGCACCGGCCTGGCCGGGCAGACGCGCAACAGCATCACCAACCCCCAATTGCTGGAGCGCGAATTGAGCAAAGTGCGCCATGACGGTTTTGCGCGTGACAACGAAGAACTCGAACTCGGAGTGCGCTGCATGGCGGCCGGCATTTACGACGACAGCGGCGCTCTGGTGGCCGGTCTGTCGCTCTCTGCGCCAGCCGACCGGCTGATGGAAGACTGGCTAGAGAAGGTGCAGCTGACGGCACAGCGCATTTCAGCCGCGCTCGGCTACAAAGGCGCGCGGCGCTGATTCGGCGACCGCGCCCCAAAACGCGCGGTGTTGAACTCACTCGCCAAGGTCGGCGGATGACGGCTTTTCCACAAAGGCGGTCCGCACCAAGGCCGCGGCGTTTTCCGGCCCTCGGGCAGGCAACGCCCCTGTACGGGCTACCGGATCATGCAGGGCGTCGAAGCCCTTGGCTTCCAGCCAAGTACGGATGCGCTGGGCATCGCCAAAATGCGAATACTTACCCCACGCATCGAGCAGCACCACAATCACTCGGCGCCCTTCAAACTTGGTCTGCAGCACCAGGCAATGCCCCGCTTCGTTGATGTAGCCGGTTTTCTGCAGCAGAATGTCCCACCCGCGGTTAAACACCAAATGATCGGTATTTCGGAATTGCAGTGTGCGCGGACCGACCTCCACCTCGCTCTCAGGATGGGTGGAAAATTCGCGGATCAGGGGATAGTGATACGCCGCCTTGACCAGCAGCGCAAGATCATGTGCGGTCGATTCGTTCTGCGGCGACAGGCCGGTCGGCTCCACGTAACGCGTGGTATTCATGCCCAAAGAGCGCGCCTTGGCATTCATCGCAGGAATAAAGGCCGCCAAGCCCCCGGGATAGTTGCGCGCCAAAGCATGCGCCGCCCTGTTTTCAGAGGACATCAGGGCCAGCTTGAGCAGTTCTTCCCGCGTGAGCTTCGTGCCGGGGCGCAAGCGCGAGGAGCTCCACTTCAGGGTGTCGATATCTGCATCGGTGATTTCGATGACCTGATCCATCGGCTGATGCGCATCGAGAATCACTGCGGCGGTCATCAGCTTGGTGAGTGAGGCAATCGGGCGCGCAGTATCGGCGTTCTTGCTCAAAAGCACGCGATCCGTACCCTCGTCAACGACCAAAGCGGAACCCGAACGCAAACTCAGCGGGTCGTCGTTCGCTGCCGTGGACCTCGGCGAGATCTGCAATTCATCCGTCGCGCGCACCACGGATGAGGCCGCCCCGGTCATCAGGGCCGCTTTCAGAACGAGCGGATCCGGGCGGCGTTTCTCAGCGGCAAGCCGCGTGGCTGGCAATTGACCTGTGCGCGCCTCCTTGTTGCGCACAGTCACAGCGATACGCTTGGACGCCGCGGCCTGACGCAACTTGGCCACGATCGGTTGGGCACTGGGATGCGCGCGCTTATCCACCGCAACCCGCCGAGCCTCTCGCTCTTTCGCTGTGACTTTCCTGACCGGCTCAGTCTTCGCCTCGGCTTTGCCGCGTTTCTTTGAAAGACCAGCTGATCGCACTTGATGAGTTGATCGTGTCGCTGGTTTCTTGGCGACCTGCTTCTGAGCAGTCGGCCGTTCGGTCGTTTCTTTGCTGATCGCCGCGAAAGCGGGCGTCGCGATCAAGGACAGGGCGAACAACGCCGCCACCAGAACGCCCGGCCAGTACAACAGAGCGCCCCCGAGTCTCCCCTTCGGCGTCCATCTTCCCAAGAAGGTGAGAAACCCTTGGGAAGGCCCATCGTGTTTCTCAGGAGAGTAAAAAAAGGAAGACTGCATGATGACCGCAAGGCAAGATGAAAATAATGTGACCAGCCTATCAAAGGCTGCAATAACAAGCAAGATCAAAAACTTGGCTTGTGTTTCTCAAGTGGCGGCTAAACGCAGCACGTTCGCAGCCAAAGCAAACGGCCCGCTGCGTTGAGCGGGCCGCTTTTATGCGCTGCAATCAGCGAGTTCAGAACATCTTGTTGTAGTTCGCCAGGCCCGGATTGCCCTTCACGCCGATGAGCTTGGGCTCATTCACCATCAAGGGCTTGATGACCTTCTGGTGCTTGAGATACTCCTCGACAATATCCCAGATCGGCGGGTTGTCGGGTGTTGCGCTGGCCTGCTGAACCGGCGCCCATCCCGCGACCTTATAGGTTTTCTTGGGATCGAGCGGCTTGCCGCCCAGACGCATGTCCTGGATGCGATTGCCCATTTTTTCTTTCGGGGCACAGCTGTACTCCAGCGCACCCAGCCGCACCATGTCACCGCCCTGCTGGTAGTAAGGATCCGGATTGAACAGGTTGTCGCAGACGTCTTCCATCACGTTCTTGACCGTCTCGCCCGTCATCTCGGACAGGGTGCAGTACGGGTAGGTGATGGCCAACTGCGTCATCATGTCTTCGCGGGTGATGGGCGCACCAGGCAGCAGGCTGCCGCCCCAGCGAAAACCCGGCGAGAACGCGAGATCGCCGCCACGAACGGCCAACATCGCATCGACCACCAGTTGGTCCCACGTACCGTTGAAATTGCCACGGCGATACAGCAAACCTTCGGTGTGCGCCAGCACTTCGGTCAGTTTGCTTTCGTACGGCGCGCGCACCTTGGTGATCAAGGCCTCCATTTCAGGGTCGGCCGGCAACAGCTCGGAGAACACCGGCAGGAGCTTGTACTTGTAGCCCACCATCTTGCCACCGCGAACATCGAAGTCCATGACGCCCATGAACTTGCCATGAGAGCCAGCGTTGGTCACCAGGGTCATACCGCCAGAAGGACGGCGGATTTCCACCGCGACGGCCTCGCCATCATGGGTGTGCCCACCGAAAATGCAGTCGATGCCCTCCACCAGACTGGCCATCTTGCGGTCGACGTCCATACCGTTGTGAGAGATCACCACAACCAGTTGGGCGCCCTTCTGTTTCACCTCCTTGACCACTTTTTGCATGTGGTCGGTATCAATGCCGAAAGTCCAGTCGGGGATCAGATAGCCGGGATTGGCGATTGGCGTGTAGGGGAAAGCCTGCCCGATGATGGCGACCTGTACGCCATTCATCTGCTTCATCACATAGTTCGGGAAAACTGGATCACCGAAGTCCGCCGTTTTCACGTTCTGCGCGACAAAATCGATCTTGCCCTTGAAATCCTTATCGACGATCTCTTTCACGCGGTCTTGGCCGTAGGTGAATTCCCAGTGCGCCGTCATCACGTCCACACCCAGTTTCAACTGAGCGTCGACCATGTCCTGTCCCTTGGTCCACAGCGACAGGGCTGTGCCTTGCCAGGTATCGCCGCCGTCGAGCAACAAGGCGCCCGGCCGCGAAGCCTTCAATTGCTTGACCAGGGTCGCGATATGGGCATAACCACCCATCTTGCCGTACTGCTTGGCCGCGCGCACAAAATCGAGATAGGTGAAACCATAAGACTCACGGGTATTCGGCTTGAAGCCGACCCGCTTCAAATAATTCGTGCCCACCAAGTGGGGCAGGTGCCCTTCCATTCCGGCAATACCGATATTCACATTCGGCTCACGGAAATACACGGGACGCAAATGCGCGTGACTATCCGTCATGTGCAGAAAATGCACATTGCCACTCTTGGGCGGGTTGTACAGGCTTTTGACTTCCGCGGCGGTTGCCTCGCGGGTCATGGGAAAACCGGTGGCCGCAGCAGCTGCCAATACACCCATAAATTCACGACGGGTCAGGCTCATTCAAATATCCTCATCAAAAAAATGAAAAGCCCGCCAAATCAATAGCGATCAGGCGGGCGCCACTCAAATTAAGTTTCTTATTATTAGTTGGCGTTAACGGGAGACTTCGGATCCATCAGAAGCGCCATCACGTCCTTCATCTGCTGCTCAGTCAGAATGTGGTGCGCACCAAATGAAGGCATCCAGCTGCATGCGTTGTAAGCTGAAGAATCATAAATCCGACCCCAGGTGTACTTCAGGATGGCCTCGCTATTGCCGCGAAGTTTTCCGTAGTCCACCAGTGATGGACCGATATTGCCTTGCGAAGGATCATTCTTGACCATTTCATGGCAGGCCAGACAATTTCCGCCGCTAGGCTTGTCAGGATTGTCACTCCATTGCTTACCCTTGCCGTCCTGCGCAATCTTCAGGCCCGCCTTCCAGTCTCCCAGGAATTTACCATCCTTGGGATAGACGATACCCGCCATAGCCTCAGATTCGAGTTTTTTGCTCATTTCGGCAGGCATGGGTTTTCCGAGATACTCATACTTAGAGCACTCATACTGCTGCTTGGTCTGAACCAGGCGGTCTAGTTTAGCTTGTCCCTTCGGGGCAAAGTCATTTTTCAGAATGCTCTGAAAGGAGGCTGTCGCAAACGGGTTGCCCCCCTCAGAGGCGGATTGATTCATGCCTGCGCAGCCGCCAAGAACTCCGGCCGCTGCCGTCATGAGTACGAACAAAGTGGTTCTTTTCATGTTGTCTCCTCAGGTCTCAGCGCTTGAACGAAGGCGTGTGCAGGGTAGCGCCATTCGAATTCACACCCATGTAGGTAATCAGGTCGATGACCGCATTCGAAGTCATCTTGGGCATGGGGAAGCGTTGTTGACGGAAGCAAGCCAGCATGCGCCATTCAAGCGTACGAGCTACACCTTGCGAGTTGGGGTAAGCTGGCCATGTCGCGTAAGACACTGCAGCGCCCTTGGGCCCAGTGTCAACGAGATCAGGCAATGCGGAGATTTTGATCCGCTTATCCTTCTCGGAGTGACAGGTGGCGCAAGAAAAACTGAAGGGCCCGCCACGATAGAAGAACAGCTTTTTACCATTCTCATACGCCAATTTTTCTTCCGGCGTGTTTTGCGGAATGGCGATTTTCATATTGTCAGATTCATGGGCAACATACATCGCCATGTTGACCAGCGGTGTCGCATTGCCGCTTTCTTTGGCGAAAGCATCATGTTCAGCTTGCTGCTCAGTAAAGCCTTGCAGGGTTTCCATGCAGGTAATCAGGCGGGACTCCAGATCCTGCACCTTGCCGGTGTCCGCAAAGTAACGCGGAAGCTGGGCATACGCACCCTTCAGCACCCCGGGACCAAGGCCCAGATTGCATTGTTCCATCGAGGCATTTTTCGGGCCGCGTTTTTCGGTCCAAAGTTTTTTGCCGTCATCGATATTGAAATCAGCGGGATTACCGCCCATTTCGTTCATCAGGGCTAGATATTGATTGCCCTCATTGGTCAGTGAAGCCGCATTTGCCTGTACGGCAAATCCTCCGACCCACAGCATGGCGGGTAGCGCAACCCCGGCCAAGATGGCCGTCTTTTTTGTACGGTTTCTCATAGTCTCCTCGCAGCGGTGAATAAACCAGAATGCGCAAAGCCGTTCGGCTTCGCGCATGAGATGCATCAAGACACCGTGGTGTCTGCAGTGGACGTATCGCCCTTGTTATCGATCCAGGACACAGTCACTTTGTCACCGGCTTTACCGCCCTTGAAACGGAACTCCAGGAACGGGTTTTTGGAGATGGCCGTGCCCCAGTCGCAGGTCATCACGGTCTTGTCCCCATTTTTGCAGGTGACAGACTGAATGAAGTGGGCGGGAATGATTTGGCCAGCTTTGTCTTTCAGCAGGCCGGTCTCTTCGGGGTGGGTCATCAGAACGCGAACGACCACAGCGTCGCCTTCGACGTTCGCCCGCATACGCATCGGAAATGCCATCGTGTTACTCCTTAAATAGGTGTGTTGCTGGAATCAGCAAAATTCAAAACGGTATCAATAGATCGGGTTGCTGGATCGCGTGGGATCGGGTTGCCGCAGGCTAATCAGCCGCCGCAACCACCCAGCGTGACCTTGATCTCTTTTTTGCTGAACAGCAGCTTGTCGCCAACCTTGGCCACGGCATAGACGTTGGAGGTCTGCGCCATTTTGACGCGGGTGGCCACGTTGGGCACCGAAGCGTCGGTCATGTTGAACATGCCGGCAAGGACCGTCGGGTTCTTTTCGATCACGATACCCAACGCGGTGGTACCGGCTGCATTGCTTTTCACACCCACGGGCACCACAGCGCCGTTTTCGGCGATGTCCGGACCGATGATGCTGACATCGGTGCTTTCGGTGGGCGTTCCACCCCAGATCTTGGCCGCGTCTGCAAACGACTTGGCTTCGAACAGGGGCGCATTCCAACCCGGAGCGTCAGCAGCCAGGGCAATATTGGGCATGAGACCAGCAGTTGCAGCAACGCCCATGGCGGCTGCGCCTGCACCAATCTGCATGACCTGGCGACGAGTTTGATTCATCAGTCTTCTCCTTAAAGTGAACAGGACAGTACCTGTATCTTGGTAACGTATTACTGCTTCGCGCCGTCGACAATCCACTGCGCAATCATCTTGGCATCGCCTTCGCTGATGGTTTGCGGCGGCATGGGGATAGAGCCCCAAACACCTGAACCGCCCTTGATGATGCGTGTGGTCAACTCGGCGACCATATCTTTTTTGCCGCCATACTTGGCCGCGACTTCCTTGTAACCTGGGCCGACCAGCTTGTTGTCACCCAAGCTATGGCAGGCCAGGCAGGACTTGTCTTTCAAAAGAGCAACCACCTTGGCGTCAGGATTGCTGTCCGCCGCGGCTTTTTCCTTGGCTTTCTTTTCCTGCTCTGCCGCTGATTCGGTCATCATGCCGCGGATCGGACCCCAGGTACGGTACTGATCCGCCAGATTGCCGTTATTGTTCAGCGCAAACTCAGGAATGAAGCTGGTGATTTTGGGAGCTGGTGCGCAGTTTTTCATGCAATCCGTGTTGTGGGTATCCGGGATACCCCCATTCCCGATCTCTTTGCCGGGCCACATGCCGTGGTTCCAGATCATGCCATTGCGGTTAGGCAGCATGTCCTGAACTTGTTGTACGTTGTCACGGGTCAGCACGAAGTTGCCGGGCACCACGTTGGCGAGGTTCAACAGGTAGGCCACCAGCGCATAAGTATCGTCCCAGGTCAGCGAGCCCGGCTCGTTCCAAGGCATGGCGCGATGGATGTAGTCGAACAGCGTGGACACCGTGGACAGCTTTTCAATGGTGGTTGCGCCATCATTGGTGTTCGCCAACTTGGCGACACGACCCGTCTTGATGTCCTGCTTGGTGGCCTGGTAGGCACCGACCAGAGGCGGGAACACCGCGTTGGAATCGGCAAAGTCACCATGGCATGAGGCGCACTTAGCCTCCCACAGCTTGGTGCCGGTTGCCACGCTGCCTTGACCGACCGGCAGGCCGGCGAAATCAGGGCGAACGTCGATGTTCCAGGCCTTGATTTCATCGGGCGTTGCCGTACGACCCAAGGTGGCATCGAGCTTCAGGTCCTTTGCGGGGACTTGGGGATGGACGGGCATGCCCGCCGCCGAGGCCACCGTGGCGCCGCCGACAAACATTCCTCCCAGAATGACCGCCAGCGCGGCTTTACGAATTCGCGAGTTGGACATTGCGAACATCTCCATTTTCTTCAACTTGCCAAGTTTGGATTGCGTTGTTGTGATAGACGGACCGAGTACCGCGCACTTTGCGCAGTTCTTCATAGGTGGGCTGCACCATGCCGGTTTCGTCAATCGCGCGACTTTGCAGGAAGGCGACCTGCCCCTTCCAAACCCAAGGCACATTGAACCGAGTGAATGCCTTGCTCTGGATCGGCCCTTCAAGACGCGCGGGCTGCCAGTTCACGCCGCCGTCGAACGAGACATCGACACGCTTGATTTTGCCGCGGCCCGACCAAGCCAGACCCGAGACGTTGTAAAGCCCTTTGTCCAACAACACCTGACCACCGGACGGCGAGGTGATCACCGACTTGACTTCCATGACCGAGGTGTATTGACGCAGACGGCCATCGGGCATCAGATCGACGTAGCCCACGGTTTCGTCCTTGGTGGCGAAAGGCTGGGTACCGAGCTTGATGCGGCGCAGGTACTTGATGTTGGAAACGCCTTCGACCCCCGGCACCACCAAACGCAGCGGGTAGCCGTTTTCCGGGCGAAGCATTTCACCGTTCTGACCGTAGGCTACCAACACCTCGCCCGACAGCACGAGCGACATCGGGATGGTGCGGTTTTCGGTCGAGCCGTCAGCGCCTTCCGCCATGATGAAGCGAACGCCCTTGAGGTCGGCGCCGCAGTCTTCGAGAATGTCGATGAGCGGCACACCGGTGAACTCGGAGCAGGACACCATGCCGTGCGTATATTGCACGGTCGGCAGCGCCACGTTGCCCCATTCCATCGCCGAGTTGGCGCCGCATTCGATGAAGTGGAAGCGCGACACCGGCTGCATGCGCATGATGTCGCCCACGGTATAGACCTTGGGCTTCTTGATGAGATTCTTCTCACCCATCACCATGAAGCGGAAGTCTTCCGGATTGATGTCGTACCAGCCCTGGTGCGAGCGGTTGAAGTGCAGACCCGCCGGCGTGACGATACCGAACATGCCTTGCAGCGGCGCAAAGGCCACGTTGGCCTGATTCACCGCAGCCAGACCCGGACTGATGCGGCGCACCAAGTCTTTTTCGTACTTGGACGGCATGCCATAAGGCGGCTCGTTCACCGGAGCGCCCAGAGTGGTGCGCCACTCCTGCTCTTTCAGGATGAACTTGCTGCCCTTGTCACCCTCCCAGTCTTTGCGATCGGCTGCGTAGACGTTCGCTGCACCGCCAGCGGCCATGGTGGCGCTGGCCGTCAGAAACGCTTTACGCAAAAAGTCGCGGCGACCTCCCTGAACCTGGGCGATCTGCTCAGCGCTCAGGAAGTTTTCCGGTGCTTTACGCAGCCGGCCTAGCTTTTTTGTGTAGTCACTCATCCTCTTTCTCGCTTAGTAGGCACGTCGGGCCAGGCGATCCGTCTGCGAAACCGATTCAGGATCGTCGAGCTCGATGGCAATTTGAGTACACACGGTCCGGCACAACTGCACTGCCTTCTCGCTCTGCACACGGTAATAAACCAGATTACCGACGCGGCGCTTGGCGACCACACCGGCTTGATACAACACCTTGAGATGCTGGGACACATTGGGCTGGGTCGAATCGACCGAGTCCATGATTTCTGTCACGCTTTTTTCGCCTGTACAGATGGAATTGAGGATGCGCAAGCGCAGGGGGGTGGCGAGGACGCCGAAGAGTTCGGCGGCGGAATCGAACACCCGATCCGCGTCGACCGAGAGATCATCTGCGGGCGACGTCACCAGTTCCGGGAGCGTGTCAGTTTGTGGCATATGAATTTGCTTATAAGCAAGCACTGATATTTTTCAAACCCTGACGGGGCTTGTCCACCCTTGGCGGCTAGGAGTTTCCCTAGTCAGGGACGCGCAATTGCATCAGGAATTTGCTGAAGGGCAAGCGGGTCTTCCAGTGTAGTGAGGTCGCCGGGGTCACGGCCTTCGCAAATCGCCTGGATCGCGCGACGCAACATTTTTCCTGAGCGGGTCTTGGGCAGTGCCGTCACCAGGCAGATGCGCTGGGGTCTGGCGACGGCGCCGAGTTGGGCGTCGACGTGGGCGGCGATGGAGGCCTGACTGGCCTGCGCAGTTACATTATCCTGCCCCGGACGCAGCACCACGAAGGCCCAGGCGGCCTGTCCTTTGAGTGCATCCTGCACGCCCACGACGGCCACCTCGGCCACTGCGGGATGCGCGCTGATGCTCTCTTCGATTTCGCGCGTGCCGAGCCGGTGTCCGGCCACATTGATGACATCGTCGGTGCGGCCGAGGATGTAGAGATAGCCGTCGGCGTCCTGACGGCCCCAGTCGAAGGTGGAATACACCTGCCGGTTCGGGTATGTACTCCAGTAGGTATCCACAAAACGGGCGTCGTCGCCCCAGATGGTTTGCAGGCAACCGGGCGGCAGCGGCCAGTCGATCGCCACCACGCCTTTTTCGCCGGGAGCGACCGGCTCGCCGTCTGTTTCGTTGCGCAGGCAGACTTTGTAACCCGGCATGGAAACGCCGGGGGAGCCCATGCGAGAAGCCACGTCGGGAAATCCCAGCGGAGTTGCCAGAATGGGCCAGCCAGTTTCGGTTTGCCAATAGTTGTCGATCACCGGCTTGTTCAGCGATTCGGCGGCCCAGCGGCCGGTGGGTTCATCCAGCGGCTCGCCCGCGAGAAAAATGGCACGCAGACTCGACAGGTCGTGCCGCTGCAACAGCGCGGGGTCATGGCGCTTGAGCACGCGCATAGCGGTTGGGGCGGAGAACATCTGATTGACGCGATACTGCTCGACGATGCGCCAGAACACAGCAGCATCCGGGCGGATGGGGGTGCCCTCGTACAGAATGGTGGTCATGCCGGAGAGCAAGGGCGCATACACGATGTAGCTATGCCCCACGACCCAGCCGATGTCGCTCGTACAGAAAAACGTCTCTCCAGGCTGGCCGCCGAAAATCACACGCATGGACAGTTGCAGCGCCACGGCATAGCCCCCGGTATCGCGCTGCACGCCCTTGGGTTTGCCCGTCGTGCCCGAGGTATAGAGGATGTAGCTCGGATGGGTGGAATCGACCCAGACGCAGGGCACTTCCGCCCTGGCATGCCGGGTACGCAAATCGGCGTAGGAAACATCGCGCGGCTGCTGCCGGGCCCAATCCGCCAGCCCGCGATCGACCACGATGACCTGCTCGGGCGGATGCTGCGACAGACGCAGCGCTTCGTCGAGCAAGGGTTTGTACGACACGACCTTGCCCGCGCGCGATCCAGCGTCGGCGCTGACGATGACTTTGGGTTGCGCATCATCGATACGCGCCGCAAGGCTCACCGACGCGAAACCGCCGAACACCACCGAATGCACCGCACCCAGACGCACGCAGGCCAGCATGGCGAACACCGCCTCGGGAATCATCGGCATATAGATCAGCACCCGGTCGCCCTGGGTGACGCCAAGACTCTGCAGACTGGCCGCCATGATCTGCACTTCGCGGTGCAGCTCGGCGTAGCTGTAACTAACCTCCTGGCCCGTTTCGGTGGACACATACACCAGCGCGGCTTGCCCGGCGCGCTCCGGCAGATGACGGTCGACCGCGTTGTGACAGAGGTTGGTCAAGCCCCCCGAAAACCAGGCGGAGAATGGCGGCCTGCTGCGGTCGAGCACACTGTTCCACGGTATTTTCCAGTCGATGGCCTGCGCCTGCTCGGCCCAGAAAGCTTCGGGTGAGTCGACGCTGCGGCGGTAAAAATCGGCGTAAGACGCATCAATCATCGCACTGTCTCCTGTTTTGTATGAATGCGGTCCAGCCTAGGAATGGGCGCTGACGCCGAACTGACTCATCGATGAGCTGAGGGAAACCGCGATCAAATCTTCACCACAAGCCGACCCCGCACTTTGCCGTCGAGCAATTCTTGCGCAGCGGCATGAGCCTGATCGAGCGGGATGTCGTGAGCGATCTGATCGAGCATCGGCGCATCGATCAGATCGGCCAGCTTCTGCCAGGCTTTGCACCGAGCCGACTGCGGCTGCATCACGCTGTCGATTCCCGCCAGTGTCACGCCCCGCAGAATGAAGGGCGCCACCGTGGTTGGGAAATCCATGCCTCCCGCCAGACCGCACGCGGCCACCACGCCGCCCCAGCGGGTTTGCGCGCAGGCGTTGGCCAGGGTGTGGCTGCCCACCGTATCCACCACCGCCGCCCAGCGCTCTTTCTGCAACGGTTTGCCGGGCGACGAAAGCGTGTTGCGGTCGATCACTTCAGCGGCCCCGAGCGCACGCAAATAGGCTTCCTCCTGCAACTTGCCAGTTGACGCCACGACCGTCCAGCCCATTTTGGCCAGCAGAGCCACAGCCACGCTGCCCACGCCACCGCTTGCCCCCGTCACCAGCACGCTGCCCTGCGCAGGTACGGCGCCATGCCGCTCGATCGCCAGCACGCACAGCGCCGCGGTATAACCGGCAGTACCCAACGCCATAGCCTGTCGCGCGGTGAAGGCCTTGGGCAGCCGG
>JABEBX010019840.1_pt1 | contig 20105 bp, 17 predicted proteins | sample 7245971 | NCBI WGS metagenome assembly JABEBX01 (sample SAMN14506365, study PRJNA622280) | hot springs metagenome | biome: hot spring [ENVO:00000051]|acidic hot spring [ENVO:00002120]; feature: spring [ENVO:00000027]|sediment [ENVO:00002007]; material: sediment environment [ENVO:01001048]... | reverse complement strand
AGATGTGTATAAGAGACAGCTACTAAGTTTGCTTAAAATGTCAGTCGCTGTCGTATCCGGCATACCTCGCACATATTCGCGCAGCACTGGCTTAAGATGATTCGTCCAGAGTCTATCGAATTGCTCATCTTTACCGTAGTCAACAAGTTTGCGAAAATAAGCAGGGCCTATCTTGAAACTCTCGCCAAGACCTATAGTTTTTTCAATCTGCATGTTAATCTCCCTATATTTGTTCAGAGCAGCATCGAATTGCTCCCCCGTCAACTTGCCCTTGCCCTCTCCTTGCAGGTCACCCAGCACAGCCCTGAATCGTTCATCATCGGCTTTAACCTCGCGCCACGCGAATCTCCGTCGCAGCGCGAAATCTATGCTTTCCACACTGCGGTCGATGTCGTTCATAGTGCCTATGATGTATACGTTCTTCGGCACTGAAAATGTCGTTCCGGGTCGCATATAGGCGTACTGCGTATTAACATTGTTTTCCCGATATCCGGATTCAATTGCAAAGAGCAGTTCGCCGAAGACGCGTGAAAGGTCAGCGCGGTTTATTTCGTCAATCACAAAAATATGCGGTATTGAAGGCTTGGTTCTGGAGGCATCGCAGAATTGTTTGAAAATTCCTGATTTCAATTCGAATGTAATATGCCCATCTTTCAGGAGTGGTTTCAGACCTTCGACAAAATCGGTGTAGTCGTATGATGGATGGAACTGTACGAATTCGAATTGTTCGGATGAATTTAAGCCTACAATATCGCATCCGATCATTTCAGCCGCAATTTGGCGGGCAAGGTATGTCTTGCCCGTTCCTGGAGCACCAGTAAGGATAATCTGTTTGTTGGCATGAAGTAATTCACAGAATTCGTCAACCTCCATCCCGTTGGCTAGCATCCTATACAGATTTTCCACTGATTTTATGGTTTCACTCTTACGTATTTGTCCAAAAGTCTTAAGGTAACCACCAAAGTTTAAACCCCAGTTATTAGAGTCGTTCCAGCCAAGTACTTGAATCCGGGAAATATACCTCACCCATTCGAAGGGTGCGGGGAAAGGTTTTGAAGTTGATACTTCCTCATGCCCACCACGCGTGGCCTTTACCAAACACAAAGGCTTGCCACCGGAGCGGATGACGATTACATCTCCTTCTTTTAGCTTCTCGGACAAATCGACATACGGGCCCCCTTCATCGTTCCTGCCGACGCCGATGCATTGGTTATCCGTGATGAATTTTCTGACGGCCTTCGCGTCGTCACTACCATCACGTCCTTGCTTAATAAGCATCGTATAATAATTCATGTACAGGTCTCCGCCCCTAAAAAAAGTATAGGCAATCACATGTCAGGGGATACATGCATTTCCACAATATTGAACTACGCTTAATTCTAACCCCCCATGTTTCTATAACAAGCACTGTGCACGAATCCTCTTTTAAACCGAGTGTTCACAACTCATTAACCCCACTGTCCCTTAATGCCATTGATACTGGTTTAATACCTGCCTTTTCCGCCAGTTCTCGCGGCGCGGTGACACCCTTTTCCCTCATCATCGCCAGCAAAATCCTTCCGCACGTCTCTGCGTCCTCGCCGGCCTGGTGATGCTCAAAAGTATGGCCGATATGTGCGGCGACGGTGGGCAGTTGGTGATTCTCCAATTGCGGCCAGACGCGTTCAGCCATGCGATAAGTACACAAATATTCAAACGCCGGGATTTCCAAATCAAAATGCTTTGCCGTGCCACGCAACATCCGCATATCAAATTGGGCGTTGTGGGCGATCACCACATCCGCGGCGGTCAGCCGTGAAAATATCTCCGGTGCAATGGCCGGGAATTCCGGCGAGTGAAGCACGTCCAAGTGGCCTATTCCGTGACAGTTTGTTTTCCAATCCTCGCGAAACCACCCCGAACCTTTTGGCGGACGGATTAACGAATAATACGATTCAACCAGCTTGCCATCCTCAAACACCGCCAGGCCCACCGCACAGATGCTCCGGTCATCGAGATTGGCCGTCTCAAAATCAATGGCTACAAATTTCATACAACCTCCAATCACGATCACGCCCCATTGGCTCCGTGTTTTCCACGCCTCTGCGGTGATCACATCCATTATTTATAACATATAAGGCGGACAGATATTGTCCGCAGGGATCATGAAACTATAACTTCACATTTCTTTCCTGTTTCTTTTTGCCGCTGGCTTTGTTATTCGTTTCTTACAGACCCTCTGACGATGTATGCTTCCGCCTGCATCCACAACTGGATGCCGAATGCAGGCAAGATGCCCGCGTTACATGTTGACATGGTGGCAGAGAATTACCATCCACAGATTAGACGATTACACAGATTATTGAATACAATATTTAAAATGCTTTAAAACATTACCCGTTCATAAAATCTGCGTAATCTGAGTAATCTGTGGATCATCACCCCGATCCGCGTTCTCCGCACCCTCTGCGGTGGGCCACATCACCCCTGCCCAAACCCGAAGTTACCATTCCGCCCTTGCCACTTCGCCCGGCTTTCCTGTTCCAAAGCCGCCAGCAGTTCTTTATGTGTTACACCCTGACCGCCGCCGGCGCTGCCAAGATAATACATCGCCTGCCGCACCGTATGAAAATCGCCGGGGGCCAGATTTGCGATTGCCTCCAAACAGCGTCGGCCATTATCATCCAGCGGCGTCTTGCAGAATCCCGAAAACATCTTTTCGTAAAAGATCAGTTTGCCCGCCGCATCCAGGTAATCAAATTCCAATTTGAACGTGAACCGCCTAATCGTCGCCGGATCAAGCATCTCAATGGAATTGGTCGCACACACCAGCACCCCATTGAAAGTTTCCATCGCATGCAGCAATTCATTAACTTGCGTAACTTCCCAACTGCGCTCGGCGAGCCGGCGCGAACGCAGCATTCCGTCGGCTTCATCGATAAATAGAATCGCCTGGTCCGCCTCGGCCGCGCGGAAGGCTTCGCGAATATTCTCTTCCGTACCGCCGACATATTTATTCAACAAATCGCCGGCCATACAGGTTCGCACGGAGCAATCCAGTTCATGGCCGAGGAATTTGACGAATTCAGTTTTACCTGTCCCCGGCGGGCCGGAAAGCAGCAGCGTCATTCGAGGGGCGTTTAAGTTTGGTTTTCTGTCGGCCAGCCAGTGCGGTTCCTGCCGCAGCCGAAATTGCCGCATTGCTTCAAGTACACGCTGCGGTTGTACCTGATTGCGCACATTCAGCCCGGCCAGCGAGTAATCACCCACCCCCATTGCCGCGGCATTGTCCGCGGAGATTCCCAGCAGTTCACAATGCGGAATCAGCAGACGTTCCAGTATTTCCGTGGCCGCGCGGATGGGTGTTGATCCATCGCCGCAAAGCCGGGCATAGTTACGCAAGGCTAAATCCACGCCGCCGGCGCTCACGCCGAAACGCCGCGCCAGTTGGTCGATGGTGCTGTCATCAAGGACTGTTTGCAAATCATATCGGCCAGCCAGATTCTTCCACACCTGGCAGCGTTGCTGATGCGACAGCGGCTTGAAACATATTGAATAATCGAACCGCCGGCGCGAGGATAAATCCAGCGCTTCAGGGCTGGTATTGGTAATCCAGATACACGGGGTTTTTAATTGATCCAGAATGGTATTGAGTGTCTCTTTCCCAACGCCGGCAGTTTTCCCGCCGCCCAGCAACATTCTGATAACCCCACCCCTGACCGCCAGCATGTCATCGGCTTCATCAATAAGAATCATGCTGCGGTCGCGGTTCACCTGGCTGTCGCAAATCCGCACCGCCGCGAAGCGTGAGCTATTGTCTTCAATATCAGCATCGCTTTCCTCCGGAACCCGAATGCGATACAGGTCCAGTCCGAGTCTGGCGGCCAGCGACGCTGCGAAAGAAGTTTTACCGGTGCCCGGCGCACCATAGAGTAGAATGTTTATTCCGTGGGCGGGATCGCGGCGACTGATCAGACTCTTGAGAAATTCACCATGTTCCGCGGCGAGCCGGCCATGCATCTCCCATGGCAGTGCCGGTTCAGTTTGACGTGCGAAATATTTCGACGCCAGCGGTTCATCGGTCAGGCCCACGAGAAATGGTTCCAGTTCGGCATTAAAGTCCAGATCGCCATCCAGGCAGCCCAGCGTGCGGAGTCGTGCCGACTTCCACAAAAGTTTTCCTACGACGGCCAATGGCACATCCAGTGCCCGGCACATCATCTCAATCCGAACGACGCGCCCGCTACGCCGACTATCGGCGGCACCTGCCCAATTCCAAATCCCGGCATGGCGAACGTAAGCCAGCAGCAGCAGATCGGCCTCGCATTCGCTCAACGCAAACAAACTGACAATTTCCGCAAAGCGTCCACGCACAATATCCTGATTTTGATCTAGCGAAGCAAATTTATTCAATCGATTCCGCTCCTTATCCAGTGCCGTCAGTAAGGCTCTTTTGCATGAGGCATGGGTTCGCGGTTCATTCCACACCGCTATCAATAAGTCCTGCGGCACGGCTCGGCCAGTTTCGAGCCGCTCTCTGATTCGTTCATCAAGGGCCTCCAGCGGGCACGAAGCTCGCACCAGGTCAATTACCGCCCGGTGCTCAAGCACGCGGACAATGAAATCAAAAAAATCACTATCCTTGATCTGGCCTTTCTCCCGGGCCAGAAACGTCAACACAAACCCCAGTGTCTTGGCACAGATAAATTGGCTGCCATAGACACGGGGCGTTTCCGGCATCGAATCATCGGATGTCTCGGCGGCGGGGCCGGCAGAGGAAGACAGCATCGCAGCGATTGATCTGGGTTGATTACTCATGGTACGCCTCCTTAAAAGTATAAATCAGTATTCGTCTCAACGATTTATGGTTTTTCCCTTTCATCAAAAGAACCCCATTCAGAACACCCAAACACATCATGACAATAGATATACCATCCCATGCGGACAGTTATTGTCTGCGGGGTGAGTTTTTAATTATTGGTTGAAATGCTGATTAAATTGGCGTTTTTGCAGCAGCTAAGCTTTGCTGATCGGCCAGGATTTCCGCTTCGCCTTGAAATGATGCCGCCCATTGCATCAGGTCCGTCATATTGGCCAATCGGCCAGAAAGAATGCCTTCTTCCGCTCCGGTCGATTTGTAGGTGAAGCCGGGCGGCCAAATCCGTTCACCGGCGGTATTGGCGGCGTATCCGGTCAGGCGAACCCGCACTGGCTTTGGCTCACCTCCAACCATGACGCCGAGGCTGTTCTTGAAATAGTTGACCGCACTAAATAGCCGCACGCGATAGGGATCATCCGAGACGGTCAAAGCGCGTATGCGGGCCAGGTTGAAGATCGGCCAGTATTTGGTCAGGTGATCAAAACCAACCACATACCAGGTGCCCTGGTAATTGCGTAAATAGTATGGATCGAAGCGGCGTTGGGTTTCCTGGTCTTTCCCCAGCACGTAATAGGTCATATCCACCGAAAGTTGGCGGGTGATGGCGTGATGAAGTAGTTCAAACCATTCGGCTCCCTTGGATAGCACTGGTGCCGGCACGAATTCAACCTGCCCTTGCGCCCGGCGGATTTCGTCGCGGTCATCCTCCGGCAAAGCGTCAAGCAGTTTGGACAAAAGCTGATCCAGCCGTTGAGGAAATGGCATCGGCATAACCGGCCTGATGGCCTGAACCGCCACAGCCAGCGTATGAAGTTCAGCGGCATTGAGGTAAATGTTGCTTGGCATGGTCCAAGTAGCATCGGTGAGTCGATAACTTTGGCATGACCGGTCAAATGCGATGGGCGCACCAAATTCATCACGCATAGTCTCCATATATCGCCGCACCGACCGCGGAGTAACATCCAGTTCTCTGGCCAACGATGTGGTGGTGCAATTACGCCCATGACGGAGTTGCCGGGCGATGGCGGCGAACTTCCAATATTGAACGCGAAATTTACTATACGATTTTCTAGCCATGACTGGCTATTATCCCGTACCCACCCGGTCGCCGCAATAATAACGATGGCAATACGATGGCAACCTTGACCCGGATTGAGTAAAGGGGTAACTTAATGGTAGCAGAAAAGGACAATTTTCGCTATTGCGCATGGACAAGAAGATATCTTCGCGTAGATCGTTGTGTTAGCGATCACCGGGGATTCATGTTAGAATGATAGTAGATTTATCAGGAGATCAATTTCATGACAGCGAATACAGATACAGCAACAACCGGCACTTGCGCCAGTTCCGGACTGGCAACGGGATTGGGTACCTTTCTGGTGCGGGTAATGCTGGGCATTATCTTCATCTACTACAGCGGACAATTTTTATTTGGAATATTCGGCGGGCAGGGCATGCACGCGTTTACGAACATGCTCGCATCCGATCACCTTCCCGTTCTGCCTACGGCCGTCTAGGCTTATCTTGCCGGAATCACCCAATTTTTCGGGGGTATATTGATAATAATGGGACTGCTCTCCCGTGTCGTAAGCGCCATTCTTATTCTTAACCTGATCGGGATTATTTGTGTATCTCATGCGGGTGGCTTTGGCTCGATAGACTTTCAGTTGGCATTGATTGCAATGGCAGGACTAATAGTTCTAAGCGGACCGGTCATGCTTTCCGCGGATGCCAGCCTGAAGTGCGGAAAAAAGAAGAAATAAACTCTTTCACGATCCCTTACCTTTGTCAAATTCATGCCGCATGTAATTGATGACTTCCCAGCGTTGTTTGCGGCTTAATGAATCTCTGAAACTTGGCATGGGGCTGTGGCCATGCGTAATCTTCCAGAAAATCGCGCCATCTCCCTGCGCCCAGAAGGAGGCTTGGGTTAAATTAGCCGGATGGGGATTCAAAAATGCCCCGGTTGGCCCATCGCCCGTGCCATTGGATCCGTGACAAGCCTCACAATTTTGGGTGAAGATGGCTTCGCCGGCCTGAATGGAGGCTGGGGATAAGGGAATGGGATTTTTCTTTTTTGCTGCCGAGCGGGGAGCTTTCCAACTGGAAAGCATATCTGGCTTGCCAAGCGGTGAAGTTACAGAATTGCCGACGCCCGCCAAAACGGCCGTACTGATAGCAATAACCACAGCTTTTGATATGTTTGGCAACATCTGCGCAGTCTCCATTTTCCGATTCTTCAACATCCGCAAGCGTCCTGGTCATTGCGGTTGATCAACATGCGCATACTATCCCGCTTACCACCGATTGATTCAAGCATACCGCATTTCGTCCCGGATGCACGCGCGCAACCGCATAGGCTCCCACGAACGAGTTTGCGTCAATAAAATCAACATAATTCACAAACTCATGTAGGTGAAAGTCCTATGGCACCTTGGGAAAAATCCTAGACATGGTAGGGAAGATTTACTTATATGTTGTTAAGGACAAGTCCCGATTTTATTTTATATGCCACTGGGCGATGATCTTTTCTTATTAAATGCGGAAGCTGCCGCGGAAGATTAAATATTGTTGTGAAAAGTTTCACGAGGATATTCCGAAAGGGTGTCCCGGACGCATGGAATGTGTAACGATTTTTTAATGAAAAAACAATTGACAAAACTGTGCGCGAGCATTAAATAGTAAAAAAGAAAGATGGACAAGTGAAAAAGCTGCGGCATTTTATATCGAATTCAGAACGGTTGTACGGTACGTGCGTACCGGGCCGAATTGGGGTGTGCGTTTTACGGAAAGGAACACGCCATGACACACAAACGCAAGATTCTCATCAGCTTGGCGGCGGCGCTGGCGATTATGCCGGCGGCTGCGATCTGGGCTGATCCGGCAGGCGGCGGAGCCGACTACAAGAAGCTGGAGCAAAAGTATCAGCAGCTTCAGAAACAGATGGCCACAATGGCCAAGCAGATGTCGGCCATGCAAAAGCAGCAGGCGGCTCTCAAAGCCAAGCAGGCGCAGACAGCCACAACCAATACCGCGGCCATTGACCGTGAAGTTAAACGGCTATACCGGCGGGTTATGAAGGATAGCCAGAAGATTTCCGATCTGGAACCGGGCAATATTCAAGTGCTGATCGCGGGCGATGTGAATTTTCAATTCCAGCATGTCAATGGTTCGGCCTCCACATTTTACGCAGATTCCAGTCCGATGATTCAAGTGCGGGTGGATAAGAACATTTTCATCAATACCGCTTTTGATTTTTTATACGCAGGCGGGTGCCGCCGGCGGCAGCGCTGCGGACATTGGCGCTGCGAACATCAATTATGAACTCAACAATTACATGACATTGGGCGGTGGATTGGTGACCAGCCCGATCGGCGGTATTGTGGGGCAATACAATCCGGCACCATGGAATCGCTGGTTGGTGGATGGTTCACTGGAAGATGCTCTGCTGCCCGGTAATGAACTGGGTGTCTGGACCCGCGGCGGATTGCCCGCACCTGACAATATGGGTTACTTGACCTACTTCCTGTTTGTCAGCAACGGTCCGGCATTGGCCACCACGACAGATACAACCGGCCAGACCTACAACAATCTGTCATTTGGGAACTGGAATCCGGCCGCACAAAACGGTAAAACTGTCGGTGGTCGCTTCAGCTATCTGCCCATACCCAATATCGAAGTTGGATATTCATTTGAATGGGCTAGGCCCAGTGCGGATGGGGCGCAGACCACCACCAATTCTTTAATTAACGCGGTTGACTTCAACAGCTATTATGTCAATAAGAAAATTGACGGCTTGTTCCGCTTCCGTGGTGGCTGGACTTGGGATCAGGTTGGACAGGGCGTTGATTCCACGGGACTGTTTTCCCTGGGCGGTATGTCCAACGGCGGACAGGCCGAAATTGCCTATCAGCCCAGTTTGTGCGGCATCAAATATCTGGACAAAATGATGGCGGCATTGCGGTATGATCGCATTGACGGCCCGGCATCGACCAATTTTTCAAGTGGTGCGTCGCATGAACAACGCTGGAGCGTGGGTCTGGATTACTGGCTGCATTCCAACGCCGTGCTGAAATTCGAGTATGAATTTGATAATCTCTCGAATGGTCTGCACGGAAACGATGCGATGTATGTTCAATTTGCCGTTGGTATCTGATTGCCTTGGGCATTTATTTTAAGGAGTTACATCATGAAATTAATGAAATATAAGATCACGAAATCCATTGCTTTAACCGCCGCTGCGGCAGGGCTGTTGCTGATCGCGGGATGCGCCAGCAACAAATCCACGAAACCCGCGGCTGCTGCGGCCAAACCAAAGGTTTGGCCTTTGAGTATGAAGGATCCGGCGGCCAATGAATCCGGCGCTCAAATATGGGCGGAAAATTGCATGCGCTGCCATGAGTTGCGTTCACCATCGCAATACACGCCTGCGCAATGGGGTGTCATCATTCAGTATATGCGGCTAAAAGCCGGGCTGACTGGTGAGCAGGCCCGCAAAGTTCTGGCGTTTTTGCAAAGTGCCAGCGCTCACTAAAGTGCTCTCTCCCAACAAGATGGCCGGGCTGACTGATCTTAAACGGCAGCCTGGCCGTTCTTTTAATTTTCGCCACGCGGGGAAATCTGATAATTTCCTGCCGCAAAATATGGTTATTTGCTTGGAAATGGCGGATATATCCATGCAAAACAAATATTGAAGGGCCTGATCGCCCTGATGCTCTGTCACGCCGATATTCATATAATTCAGATCCGCACGCGGGCTTTAGGATGGGGTGCAAAATAACTTCCGTATTCCCGGCGGTCGTATTTGAGAGCACCGGATGTAATCCGGTGGTTGATTGAGAAGTGTGAATCCACCACCGCATTATCATGCGGTGCTCTTTGGCAACACCAGCTTGCCGGGACGGCGGCGGCGTCCTGATGGTTAATGGTCATCTCCGGATATTATTTCGGACACAATCCTTACTGGAGAAATATTTCACGGCTGCCAAATTGCGTTCATTCATTAGAAGATTCAGCACGTTGTTCCATCAGCGATGCAGACATCGGGATCTCGCGCGGCGACATTTTTCTGCCGCTGATACTGGTGGGAATAATTTTTCTGGTGGGTAAATCCTCCAGGGCGGTGCGCCGGCCATGGCCGGGTCTCCAGGCGTGACGCAGGGTGTTGTACTTGGCATCGTTGAGGAGCCGGACGCGGGCCTTTTCAGCCAGATCATCAACAGGCACCAGGTGCCCCTCCACCAAGACGGAGGCGTAATCGTCGAGTTGGTCGGTGAAGACATCAATCTCGAAGCAGACCTGATTATTGGCACCGAGAATCTCCCCCTTGCGGCCCGTCATCGGTACGCGGAGATAAATGATTCTGTCAATACGACAGAACGGCAGTGGAATGGCGTAGGGGCGGCCCTGCGAGTCGGCCATCGCGAGGCGGCCAATGAGTGCGGTATCCAGGAGAGTGAAAACTTCTGTTTCAGACATGGCAATCATGCGTAACTCCGGTTAAAATACATAACTGGATAAGGATGTCTATAATAAATCATTCATCCGTATCCGTCAACAAAGGAGCCGGCACTATGGTAAGCAACCAAACATCAGGAAAAGCATTTGGCACAACTTCAGCCAACCCGGACTATACGGCACTTGATTTTCCGCATTCTCCTCTTGTGGCATTTTATGAAGTCACGCGAGCATGCAATCTCTTGTGCCGGCATTGCCGGGCCGAAGCCCAGCCGCACAGCCATCCGCTGGAGCTTGATACACGGGCGTCGCTGTCACTGATTGATAATCTGACAAAATTTCCCAAACCGCCACTGCTGGTGCTTACCGGCGGCGATCCGATCAAACGGCGCGATGTGTTTGATATTGTGCATCATGCGGTGGCTGCGGGCTTGAAAACAGCCATGACGCCTTCGGCGACAAAGCTGGTTACAACAAAGGCGGTGGGCCTGTTGAAGGAGGCGGGTTTGCATCGTCTGGCGGTAAGCCTGGACGGCGCGGATGCCGATATCCATGACGGTTTTAGACGTGTACCTGGAAGCTACCAGCGCACATTGGAAATTATCGCCGATGCCGCCGCATGTGGGCTGCCATTGCAAATCAACACCACCATTGCCCGGCATAATTTCCACCAGATTGATGCCATAGCGGAAGTGCTGGCGGCATTTCCAATTGTTCTCTGGTCGGTATTTTTTCTGGTGCCCACCGGGCGTGCATTAGCGGATCAGCGCATTACTGCCGAAGAATTTGAAGTGGCTTTTGAAAAACTGTTCCGGCAAAGCCGCCGGCAGCAGTATGCCATAAAAACCACCGAAGCCCCCCACTATCGCCGCTTTCTGCTTGAAAAAATGAAACGTCGCGGAGCCATAGCTAATCAACCAGGTATGCCCCATATCGTGGGCACCAACGATGGCCGAGGCGTGATGTTTATCAGCCACATTGGCGAGATATTTCCCAGCGGCTTTCTGCCCGTTGAATGCGGAATATTTCCCAGAGATTCCGTAGTGGATATTTATCAAAATTCACCGTTATTTATCGATCTGCGGAATCCAGAAAAATTGAAAGGCAAATGCGGTTTCTGCCAGTATCGGGATATTTGCGGCGGAAGCCGCGCCCGGTCTTATGGTCTGACCGGTGATCCATTGGCCGCCGAACCGGATTGTGCTTATGTATCGCCTCAGTATCAACACGAATTACAAAAAAGGAGCTTGCCATTATGTTCAGCGTGACGAATCTGCTTTGTGATCATCAGGCCGGTAATGAACGTCTGCGTTATGGCCACCGCAATGCCAAAGGTGAGGCTGAATCCACGCCGCGCCCCGTCGTAGTCTGGGCGGTGACCAAGGCGTGCAATCTGCGGTGTGTACATTGCTATGCCTCCGCTACCAATGCGCCAGCCCCCAATGAGTTGACGTATGCTGAAGGCATTGCACTGTTGGATGATCTGGCCGCATTTCATGTGCCGGCGGTGCTTTTTAGCGGCGGCGAGCCACTGAGCCGCCCGGAAATTCTGCCTTTTATCCGCCACGCCCGGTCCCTGGGGCTAGCCTGCACGTTGTCTACCAACGGCCTGCTTATTGATGACAAGATGGCGGATAATCTGGCGGAATCAGGACTTAAATATGCCGGTATCAGCATTGACGGCATAGAGGCCCGGCACGATAAGCTCCGCGGAAAAGTCGGCGCATTCAAGGGCACGCTGGCTGGTATCAAGCGTTGCCGGGAGCGGGGAATCAAGGTTGGCGTCCGTTTTACCGTTCATGGTATGAATGTGGATGATCTTGACGCCATATTTGATATCTGCGTGGCCGCCGATGTGCAGCGTCTTTGCGTGTATCATCTCGCTTATGCCGGCAGGGCGGATAATATGCAGAAGATTGATTTGACCGCTTCGCAAATCCGCGCTGTGGTGGATCGCATTTTTGAAAAAAGCCGGCAACTTCATGCCCAGGGAATTCCACTGGAAGTCCTGACGGTGGATAATCATGCGGATGCCGCATATCTGCTGCTGCAACTGGAACAGCATGATCCGCAACTCCATGCAACGGTGAAGGCCCGGCTGGAAGGCACCGGTGGAAATCGATCCGGCTGCAACATCGCATCGGTCGATCCCATTGGTAATGTGCATTATGATCAATTTACGTGGAACTATAATTGCGGCAATGTGCGGGAGAAGCCCTTCAGCCGTATCTGGACCGAAGCTTCGGATCCACGGCTGGCCATTCTGAGAAATCGCAAGGCACATTTGCCGGCACGTTGCCAGTCATGCCGATTTTTATCTGTGTGTAATGGCAATTTGCGAACCCGCGCGGAAGCGGCCACGGGAGACTGGTTGGGCTTTGATCCGGGCTGCTATCTGACGGACGCGGAAATTGGCCTGAATGCCGGCGCAGCCCGGACATACAGTCTGGTATAGTCAGAAAATTGTTGGTTGACGATAGCTGATCGGAACATTTCAAATTTCAGATTTGAAAGCATCAGCCTTCAATACGGTCAACTTGCTTGCGCATTGAATCTTGATCCACCTTTTTTTTCGCATGTATACGTTGCCATCTCGTCCCGCGCGACGTTCTTGATGGGAGTATTTTTATATATATGACTTTTGCCGGCGATGGTTATAAGTCCTTTACAGGCCTATACTTATATTCGGCGGGGTCGGAAAAAAATCTGCGTGGATTTTGGCACAGAGGCTTTGGTTATACATAGATTTAACGAAGACCGGTTCCATAGAGCCTGTAACATCCTCTTCCCGCAGATTGATGAGCTGATGCTGGAGCGAGCAACGAAGTCGGCGGCCAAAAGAACTAGAGAAGAAAGTATGAAGTTATTGTTTCACTGTTATTGTTTCACGTTCCCAAAGAATGTAATGTATGAAAGTTAGGACAACGTGAAACATTTGACCGGACAAATTGAATACGGTACCGTTTAATGTGGCTCTGAACAAAAATCGCCGCCGTTTCAAAGGCGATGATTTGCCGGGAGGCGTGGCAGAGCGGTTTAATGCGCCGGTTTTGAAAACCGGTGTGGGCGAAAGTCCACCGGGGGTTCGAATCCCTCCGCCTCCGTTCGCCCGCCGGGCGAACAGCGCAGGCGAAACTGGAACAGGAGATCAGGAGAGCAAACCGTTGGAGAGGCTTGGAGAACAAGCAATATATCATGGATGAAACTTCTCCTGCTGCTGCGATTCGTTTTACCAACGTTGAATTTCTCCGGGATAACCGCACGATTCTCGCAGGTATTAACTGGGAATTGCCGACCGGTGCGTGGGGGGCAATTGTCGGCCCCAATGGCAGCGGTAAATCCACGCTTGTGCGCATGGCGGCGGGTTATCTCTGGCCCACGCATGGGACTGTCGATGTGCTGGGCCATCGCCTGGGGGAATATTCTATCAGTGATTTACGCCGGCAAATATCCGTCGTGGAGGCTTTGAGCATTTATCCCTTTGATGAGCAGATGACCGCCGAAGATGTGGTGTGCAGCGGATTTTTCGGTTCTTTAACTCTGGGTTATTATCAGCCCACGGCGGTGCATTGGACCCGCGTAGGAGAATTGCTGGTGGATGTGCGGATGGAATCATTTGCCAAACGGCAGTTCTGGACGCTTTCCACCGGTGAACGCATGCGTGTGCTCATCGCCCGCGCGCTGGTGCATGAACCTTCGCTGTTAATGTTGGATGAATGTACCTCCGGGCTGGATTTGCCGGCACGGGAAACGGTGCTGATGTTTCTGGGGCGTCTTGCGGAATTGCCCTCTCCACCGGCGTTGTTGATGATTACGCATCATCTTGAAGAATTGTTGCCCCAGATACGCCATACGCTGCTGCTTAACGGATGCGGCAAGGCCGTGGCCGAAGGATCACCGGCGGAAACCCTCACCGATAAGCTGATGTCACAGGCGTTTAACTGGCCGGTGCAGGTGGCCCTGCGTGATCGGCGATGGTATGCCCGCAGTGCGGGCTGGCCGCCGTCGCACGGCCCGCTATAATCCTCTGCATGTCGCGCCGGTGCGATCAAACTGAGGGATTGTGGTGTGTGCCGCAGCGGGATGCGGACCGCGCGCCGGTCAGATCACCGGATAATAATCCGGTGGCCGCTTGATGTTGATAAAAGGAAACCGTGTCATGGCAAAAATTGAACATGTCGTCATTATTGGTTCCGGCCCGGCGGGCTGGACCGCGGCGATTTACGCGGCGCGAGCCAATCTCAAACCATTGGTTATTGCCGGCGATGGCGCCAATAGAGAGCGTATGCCCGGCGGACAATTGATGTTCACCTCAGAGGTTGAAAATTTTCCCGGCTTTGTGCATGGTATAGACGGCCAAAAAATGATGGGCGTGTTGCAGCAGCAGGCTGAGCGTTTTGGCACGCGGGTGTTACAGAACTATGTCACGCGGGTGGACTTGAGTTCCAGGCCATTTAAGCTCTGGCATATCAATGATTTATCCGGTGAAGTGGAAACTCAAGTGCAAACACATGCGCTGATTATCTCCACCGGTGCCAGCGCTAATTATCTGGGCCTGGAAAGTGAAAAGAAATTTGAAAACAATGGCGTATCGGCTTGTGCGGTATGCGACGGCGCACTGCCGCGCTTCCGGGACAACCCACTGGTGGTGGTGGGGGGGGGAGATTCAGCCGTGGAAGAGGGTGCTTATCTAACTAAATTTGCCAGCATGGTGTATCTGGTGCATCGGCGGGATGCGTTACGAGCCAGTAAAATTATGGCGGAACGAGCGCTGTCCAATAAGAAAATTAAACCGGTGTGGAATTCTGCCGTGGAGGAAGTTCTGGGCAATGACGCCGATGGTGTTACCGCAGTGCGAATTAAAAATCTTAAAACCGGCGCCACGTCAGTTATTGAATGCCGCGGCATGTTTGCGGCCATCGGGCACACGCCCAATACCGGGTTTCTTAAAGGGCATATCGCACTGGATGTAAAAGGATATATTGCGCTGAAAGAACCATTCCGCTCTACCACCAGTGTGGAGGGTGTGTTTGCCGCCGGTGATTGTGCGGATCCAATTTACCGGCAGGCCATCACCGCCGCGGGCATGGGTTGCAAGGCGGCCATTGATGCCGAGCGCTGGCTGGCCGAACAGGGAATTCATTGAAACATCAAGCCCGACAACCTGCTGTGGACACTCGGCCGCCATCGGCCAATCCGGCGGTGAAATTTGATATTGTGTATGCCGATGATGATCTGCTGGTCATTGGAAAACCGGCGGGATTGGTCACGCAGCCCGGCTTGGGACATCTGAAAGATACGCTGCTCAATGGGCTGTTTGCCGGGTATGGGCATCAGCTTCATCAGCTTGGGCCCCGGCGTGACTGGGGCCTGCTGCACCGGTTGGACCGGCAGACCAGCGGGCTGCTGGTGGTGGCATTACGCACCCGGGCGTATGACGCCCTGCGGGAAGATTTTGAACAACGGCGGCTGGATAAGCAGTATCTTGCCCTCGTGGCCGGCCGGCCTGATCCGGCACAAGGCGTGGTGCAGGCCCGATTGAAGGAAATTGTCGCCGGGAAAAAAAAGGTGATTATTTCCCGCGCCGGGGAAGAGGCCATTTCCGCTTACCGTGTATTAAGCGTCTCGGATACGGCGGCACTGGTGGAAGTGCGGATTAAAACCGGCCGGCTGCATCAGATTCGCGCCCACATGATGTTTCTGTGCACACCGGTATTGGGTGATGATATATACATGCCTGATGGAATCTCACCCGGAAAAATACCACGCGCCGCGCGATTATGCCTGCACGCCTGGAAACTGGGCTTTCAACATCCAACAGAAAAAAAATGGCGTGAATTTGCGCAGCCACTACCCGCGGATATGCGTGCTACCGCCCGCCGCCTGGGCGTGGCAATACCCGTCGGCTTAACCGTCAGTGCTTCCCTGGGGATGCCGCCGCCAACTGCCACGTCGCCTTAACAGTAATGGCGTTGCCGGATCGGATGATCTGGTTGGTCATGCCGCTGCCATCGCTGCCCTTCAATGTATGAAGACCGTCGCAGCAGAGCCAGGGGCGTCCCCGAACAATCTCCGGCAGTCGCGAAAGTTCGCTATCCGCCATAAAATGCCGCCATGAAAAATTGGCTTTGGGATCGTGAAAGAATAAATTCGCATTTTATGGCGCAGGAGTTTTGGCTGTCGGCGAGGCGAGAGCGACGAGCATACCTCGCCAGAGGGTCTGTAAGGAGCGAGCAACGAAGCCGACGGCCAAAAGAACCAGCCAGAAAGTACGAAGTTATTGTTTCACGGTCCCTTAACAGCTTTGGCATGAATTGGATTCCTCTTCTCCTGGCTCTTATCGCCCTGCGCGGGAGCGGTGTGCAGGCTCTTGCGGCAGCCAAGCCCGTTGTCTCTGTTGCCGCACCGGCATATTCAGTTGCCGCGGCACCCGTACCGCCCAAAGATGCCGCATTCCGTCCGTTAATTGCGTTACCCCGGTTGCTGGCCGCCGGCAGCCGCGGACATTTATGGATGACGGTTCCGGCCAAACCTGCCAAAACGGGTGCCGGGCCGCAATTTATACTATTATCGCATGCGCTTAATGCCCGCCATGGTAATGCGGCCTTATGGCGGCAAGTCTCCACGGGCGCATTTACAGGTGATCCACTATGCGCACTGGCTGCGGAAAATCCGGAAAGCGGAGCCATGAAGCAGGGGATTTATCTTTTCTTTCAAAATGGTTCGGGCGTCTGTTTTAGTCTTAAGGAATCCGTGAGTCTGCCGGCGCTGGAGGGAGAATTTTCGCCGGTGGCGGTTGCGGGCAATAACGGCAATGTGTACCTGCTGGTGTATGGTATTCTTCATGGCGCCAAGCCGGACATAGCATCCCCTTCTCAAGAGTTGCTAAAACGCATAGCCATTCTTGATGCGAAAATGATGGCCCCCGCACCCGCTACAGTGGTTCCCGCCAGTACGCAACCGGCCAACGCTAAAAAGCCCGTTTCCGTACGGGTACCAACGGCGCCTGCGGCCAAAGTAGTACCGCTAAAATCCACCGGCGTACTGGAATCTGCCGCAGTCTCCCGGAACCCCAAAATAGCATCGGCTAAAATTGCGGCCTCAACAGCCCCGGCGATCCGGCCTCCTGTTGCACCGCAGCCCGCCTGGCATTTAATGCGGCTTCATGACGGTGCGTGGCTCACACTACCGCCGCCGGTACTCCCATCCAGCCTCTCCAATTCACTGGTAACTGGCCGCACCGTGATGCTGGTACTGGATCATCACCTGATTGTTTTCCATTTGACCGGGGCGCACATCATTGCCGTTCAGAGTATCGCGTTACGTTCTTCTTATCGCCATTGGTCAAGCCTGCATGATATTATGCTTTCCCAGCCCACCCATGTTCTGCTGGCGGCACAATTGGGCCGCCACGGCATCGTCGCATGGGCCTCAACGGGGGCTGCGGGCCGAACAGATATTGGCGGGATGCGCGTGGAAGCAAATGGAAACGGGCAGCTTCACATTACCAGTTGGACCAAGCCGCTTCTGGAACCCAAGATCGGCAGCGCCTTTGGTGATGTGGCCATGGGGCGTGATGGAGATTGCTTTGCTTTTTTGTTGCGGCAGCCGGGGCGTAAACTCACGCAGTACACGTTTAATCAGCGGGGCAAATTGCTGCAAGGCCCGGAAAGTGTTGTTCCTCTGGCCACCAGCACCGATCTGCCCAGTGATTATGAACGGCTTGTGCTGGCCGCACTTATTATACTTCTGGCTCTATCCGTCTGGCGGCGAAAAGAACCTTATGGATCCTTAAAGGTTACACCCAGGTTGCATGTGGCGCGGCTCCATCGCCGTTTCGCCGCCGCCGGAATTGATCTGGCACTGGCGGCATTGGTGGTGATGGTGGTGTTTCATCTTTACACCCGGCAAGACTGGGTAAAAATGGCCTCCGCATCGCTGGATTTGCTTTTTAATCCGCAGAATCTCATAAAGGCTCCGCAATTTTTATGGCTGCTGGCAATTTACGAGGTTCATGTCACAATTGCCGAATTAATTTTTGCACGGTCCATCGGTAAATGGATGCTGGGGCTGTATGTGGTGGATATGAATGGCCGGCGGGCCGGTTTTGTGCCGCTGCTGACACGCAATTTGTTTCGTATCCCGGAAATGATTGCCGTGGTGGTGCTGGTATTTATGTTTGTCTCCACCGATCGCCAGCGTATTGGCGATATTCTGGCCCAAACTGTGGTGGTGCAAAATTTATCCGATGAGTTCAAGAAACCCTGATAACATGGATGAACATGATGTTAACCATTGAACAATTTCAGAACCATATCCGTGAAAAATATTCCGCGCGCGATATTCAGCGCGGCTCGGCGCCCACGTTTATGTGGTTGATAGAGGAAGTTGGCGAATTGGCCACCGCGCTGCAGGGTGATGACCGGGCCAATCAGGAGGAGGAATTCGCCGATGTAGTGGCCTGGCTCTGCACCCTGGCCAATATCCATGGAATCGATCTGACCGCCGCAATAGAGAAAAAATATTTCAAATCCGGCGGCCCGAAGGGTTTTAAGTGACTGCCGCGACTTCAGAGGCATATTTTGCTATGATAATCATGCGATGGAAGTACTTTACCCCATATTTCTTGCCCTTCAATCACAACCCGTGTTAATTGTGGGCGGCGGGACGGTGGGGCTTCGCAAGGCGGAAGGATTGCTGGCCGCCAATGCTCATGTGACGGTGCTGAGCGTTGCTTTTCATTCCGGTTTTGATCAGTTGCCCGCCATTTACCGCATACCAGCGGTATATGAGGCGGGATTTTTAAGCAGGCCGGAGCATCCCCGGTGGCGATTGATATTTGCCGCCACCAGCAGCGAGGATGTTAATACTATCGTGTATGACGAGGCTGCGCGGCAGGGAATTTTATGCTGCCGCTGTGATGACCCAACAGCCGGAGATTTTATTGGGCCGGCGGTGCAGCGCCGCGGCCCGATTACCGTTGCGGTAACCTCCAGCGGCGCGGCTCCGGGATTATCCGGAGACTTGGCGCGGCAAATGGTGGCGGCCATAGATTCCGTATGGGTAACACAAGCGGAATTATCCCGGCGCTGGCGCAGTGAAGTGCTGGAGAAACTGCCCGCTGGAGAGCACCGCCGCATTCTTTTACAACGTTTATCAGGTCCGGAGATACGTGATAAAATCCAGCATGGTGGCGCGGCGGCGGAAGCGCTTTTTGAGAGTTGGCTTGTGCAGGCGATTGAGGAAACCGCACGCCGGCCCGGTACGGTTATGGATTCAAGGAAGTAGCGTATCATGATGCCCAACCCAGCCGAACCATCCATTCATTTGACCATCCTGCAGGTTTCCACTGCGGCGGCGGCGGCGGCGTCTTTTCTGGCGGCGTTCTGGTTTCAATTCCAGACTCTGGGACGTGAGAAGTTGGCAACGGATGTAAACGCTCCAAAAAGTCTGCCGTTTTCCCCCAACATCGCCGTTGCCAATGGCGTATTTCTTACCGCGCTTCTGCTGATAAGCCGCATGGTGGATGCCCATCGCCTGACCCTGCCATTATCAGATTATTTTGATGCATTTCTGCTGCTGGGAATGGTGCTTTCCATGCTCTGGGTATATTTGCAATGGACCCGGCATCTGCGGGCGCTGGCGGCATTTCTGCTGCCGATGATTTTTGCCTTGATGGTGGTGGGCATTGTGCTGGGCGTGCTGGGGTATCAGCATTTTGACGCGCATAACCCCTGGGTGGCGGCGCACATCGCCAGTGTGCTGCTGGGCCTGTCTCTTATACACATCT
>JABEBX010019870.1_pt1 | contig 20149 bp, 30 predicted proteins | sample 7245971 | NCBI WGS metagenome assembly JABEBX01 (sample SAMN14506365, study PRJNA622280) | hot springs metagenome | biome: hot spring [ENVO:00000051]|acidic hot spring [ENVO:00002120]; feature: spring [ENVO:00000027]|sediment [ENVO:00002007]; material: sediment environment [ENVO:01001048]... | reverse complement strand
ATGCAACTGGACCATCCTTGGATTCATGGCACACTCCTTATCCAAGAAGTATACCATCAGACTCCGGTCATGTCCCTTTATTTATACGCGGTTGTATAGGTCTCAATAAAACGTGCGAGCGTCAGTCTGAATGCGTGAAAACTGCTCTCCAATCGCTTGACCATCAGGATTTTCATGAATTTAGCCAGGTTCTGCTGCGCCTGGAACTGTTGCCCATCATGCCGGCCTTCAAAATAGAGCAACTGTTTGTACCGGGCGTACTTGAAATCGAGCGTGAGCATCCGAATAGTCGTATTGAGAATTCGGCTTTCTTTTTCATTAAGTTTGTAGAACAAAGGTTGTGGATCAGCCACCGCGGGAAATGTCAGGCCCTGCATCTTCAGATCGTCACCATAGTATTTGAGAACCTCTCCTCGTGTGCGGCGGATCATGAGGTATTTCAGAACACTTTCCCGTGTGGCTTTGGCATTGGCCTGCACGATACGGAAATATTGCTCACGGTCGCGCCTGCGGTCAAGTCCGCGCAGGTTCTTCTGGAGTTTAGCGAAGAATGCCGCGAGATTGCGGACATTTGGGATCGTACTATTGGCGCTGTTTTGGAATAATTTAATCTGGCTGAGGATATCGTGCGGCGTATTATTCAATGGGGTTGCCGAAACCAGAATCACACGTTTGCCCCGGCAAATTTGGGCGAGATTGACATAAGTCTGGTTGTCCTCATTACGGAACCGGTGCGATTCGTCGATAAAAACATTTTTGTACCGTTCCAGATCCCGCATGAGCAGGGAATCAAGTGTTCCGATGGATTCGAAATCAGTATGCGGCACGCGGAATTCCCCAAACACATTTCTCCATGAGCCGGGGTTGTCGGCATCAATAAGATGCGGCGGCGCCAGCACGAGAGACCGTCCGTCAAGTTGCTGAGCGAGCATAGCGGCCATGTAGGTTTTTCCCAATCCAACAACGTCGGAAAGGAAAACACCACCATATTCCTCTAGAATTTTCTTTGCGGTGAGCACCGCCTCTTCCTGATATTTGAGTTTTTTGAAGCCGCGCGGTACGTAAAGGTCCTCCAATTCTGTCGGTTGATTTACTTCGCTTCGGAAATATTCGTAAAGGAATTTCAGGTACAGCTCATAGGGGCTGAACTGGGCATACGGCGATTGCTGGAGAATGGCAGATTCGCAGGGTCTTGACACATCGACGGCAGACGCCCAGAGTTCATTGAATTTAGCGGCGGCATAGTCATAATCCGAGCGGTTCTTCAACTCGACATTAAATTCGAGATTGTCCTCCAAGCCGGATTGCGTAAGGTTACTCGAGCCAGTAATAACCCGACCCACATCCCGGTCCCCATCATGAAATGTCATAATGTAAACTTTGGCGTGTAAGTCCTGGGAGGGGTGTGCTTTTATTTCAAGCTTTCCGGATTGAATCCACTGGACAAATTTATGAACACCGGTTTCCACATCAGCGGTATAAGGCGACATTTCCAATTCACGGAGCATGTTAATCGGAATGCATTCCTGCACCACAGCATGGGATGGGAAGTTCTGGAGCAGTGGGCCAACCGGTTCTACAAAGCGCCCTTTGGCATCCCGCAAAAGATTACAGACGGCGAGGTCAGTGCTCAGCCCGACGAGGATTCGAATTTTCTGGACTTTTTCCAAGGTAGGGTAAAGCCTGTAAAAGCCGCTGATAAAGAAGTAGCCCACGAGGCAGTCGAATAAGCGCGTATCCGTGTTCAGCAGCGCTGCGAAACGTTCCCGCAACGTCCTGCCGGCTTCATTGCTGATAAAGGTCATGTCCGACTGTGACACGGAAGCCTCCATTCGAGTACGATTGACATCTGCGTAGGTCATTGGCGGTTATCCTCCTGGCGTGCCTGAATTGGGAGCATCTTCATGAGCACTTCCCTCTCAAGCTACAAAGCCAATGGTCAATTAGCTGTTTGTGGAACCGCCAATGCCGGCCGACTTTCTGGCCGTAGACTTTCCCCTCGGCGCATAACTTGTATAGAGCAGAGGTGGAGAGATTCAGATAGATCGCAAGATCGTCGATGGACGTCACCGGGTCGTGCTTCTGCTTGGCCATCTGTGTTCCTTCTGTCACCGGTGAAGAGGCAAAACTTTGAAATCGAGTCTGCCGGGCAGCGAGCAACCATTTCACGGTTATTTGCTATTTGTGTCAATTGTCGCGGTGATAATTCATAACGGTTGGATGCGGCAATATATTTTGGAAAACGCGACATTTGCATAAAAGACGCGCGGACCAAGGTTACGGGGCTAAAAGGGGATGCGAAGGATATAAATGTGGTGGGGAAGATTTTGATTGCAGGCGTTGTTCCGCGGTGTGATTGCGGTCACAGACCCTTAAATGGGGATACGCGCGGAATAAATTCCGCGGCTAAAACGGGGGGACGCGGCATTTTCGATCAGGACGCGCGGGCCAAGGCCACGCGGCTAAGCTAAAAGGGATATTGCGGTTCAGTGCCACGAACATTGTGGAGGAGATATGGATTTCCAAAATATATGGCTGCACCCTTAATCAAAAAATGTGCAAAAAGTAATTTGACACAAAACTGGGAATGGGTATACTACCTAGTCTTGCCCTTGACCGGCGGGTAAATTCCGTTGGTGGGGGCGAGGCAAACAGCTTGGCGGGCGTGATGTCCGCCGGTTTGAATGAAATGAATTTGACGCGGTAAAATCGCATAAAACGGATTGGATAGCTATGTCAGCAGCAGCGCCACATGAAAGAATTCGCATCCGTATGGAAGCCTACGATCACCGGGCGTTGGACTCCTCCGCCAAGGAAATCGTCGATCATGCAAAACGGACCAGCGCCAAGGTATTTGGCCCGATTCCGCTGCCGACACGCATAGAAAAATTTACCGTTCTCCGCTCTCCCCATATTGATAAAAAGAGCCGGGAACAGTTTGAAATCCGCACCCATAAGCGGATTATTGAGATAATGGAACCCACTCCCCGCACCATTGAAGCCTTGAATCGGCTGGTGGTACCGGCGGGTGTGTTTGTAAAAATCAAAGCGTAAAGCAAGCCTCTATCAGGGGGTTGGTTATACGCGGCATGAACGGTTAAATTCCGTCGTTCATCGCCACCTGAGTGATCTCGGGCAAGCCGGTTGCAATGTTCTTGTTGAACATTCACAGGTCTTGTCTCGCTAAGCCGGGGTAATCTGGACGTGTTACAGCGTTCAGATGCGACCGGACGGGATATCCGGGAGAACCTGACACCGCATTCGCGTGCGGACAACGGGTTCCCAGATGAGCGTAACGACGGCAGAGGTATGCCATGAGCGATAATGGTAACAATAATTTATTGGCCGCATTACTTGGCCGCAAGGTCGGTATGACGCAGGTCTCTGACGCCGCCGGAACAATCATTCCGGTTACGGTGGTGCAGGCCGGTCCGTGCGTGGTTACGCAGGTGAAAACCGAAGAAGGCAAAGACGGTTACAACGCCGTTCAGCTTGGCTTTGAAGACATTAAAGACCGCCGCAGCACCAAGCCCCTGATCGGCCACTGCAAAAAAACCGGCCAGACTACCGCCAAGCGGTTCTTCCGCGAAGTGCGTCTGGCCGCAAAGCCCACGGTGGCCGCCGGCGCCACGCTGGATGTTTCCACATTTGACGCCATTAAATGGGTCGATGTGGTTGGCACCAGCAAGGGTAAGGGTTTTCAGGGGGTTATGAAGCGCTGGAACTTTGGCGGCCAGCCGGCCTCGCACGGTACGGAGCGTAAGCACCGTTCACCGGGCGGTATCGGCGGCGGTCAGGCTCCCCGTGGTCATGGCCGGGGTATCAAAAAGGGCAAGAAGATGGCGGGTCATCTGGGTGTGGAGCAGGTGACGGCCCGCAATCTGGCCTTGGTGGGTGTGGATAAGGAAAAACATCTTCTGCTGATCAAAGGCGCTGTACCGGGAGCCAATGGCGGCTTGGTGTTTGTACGTCAGGCGAAGACGAAAAAGATTCCGGTGGCTGGTTAAGAACGTGTGATAAATGCGGGCCGGCTGAAAAGCCACGGCCCGGTAGAATCAGGTGATGGCTCATGATTGAATTGCCCATATATAACCAAACAGGCCAGGAAGTGGCGAAGTTCTCTCTGGATGAAGCGCTGTTAGGCGGACAGGTGCGCCCGGCACTGCTGAAGCAGGCGGTGGTCATGTACCACGCCAACCAGCGGCAGGGGACCGTCGCCACCAAAGACCGTGGCGAAGTGGTCGGCTCCACCAAGAAGCTCTACGCCCAGAAGCACACCGGCAACGCCCGCCGTGGTAATCTGCGGACCAACGTGATGAAGGGCGGCGGCATGGCGTTCGGCAAAAAGCCGCGTGAATTCCGCCAGAGCATGCCCATTCAGCAACGCCGCCTGGCCCGTAACAATGCGATTCTCGCCAAGATTCAATCCAATACCCTGAAAATTCTTGATCAAATAAGCGTTCCAACCTGCAAAACCAAAGTCATGACCAATGTGCTCAAGGCATTGCAGGTGGATCGTACGGTCTTGATCGCGCCAGTGGGAGTGGATCAGAATCTGTTGAAATCGACGCGCAACATACCCACAGCCACCATTAAACCGGCTGCGGAACTGAATGCCTATGACATTCTCCAATCGCGGACGCTGCTGATAACCCGCGACGCGCTGGAAGGTGTATTAAATGCCGCGAAACCGGCAAAGAAGAGTACGTAACAACGGCCTGGCAGTGGACCTATCATGGTCCGAAGTGATGTGAAAGAAACGAGACGTATCATGGAATTGGAATTAACTGAAGTCATCCGCAGACCGGTGGTTACGGAAAAGTCCGCCCATCTCGGTACTGCCCGCAACAGTTATACCTTTGAGGTTGATGACCGGGCGGACAAGGGATTGATCAAGAAAGCCATTGAGTCGCTTTATCATGTGCATGTTGAAGCGGTGCGGACGGTGGTGGTGGCCGGCAAGCCGAAGCGTACGCGCAGCGGCTATAAAATAACGCCTTCCTGGAAAAAGGCGATTATCAAAGTACACACGGATGAAAAGATCGATGTGTATTGAAATGTGCCCGGAATTGACGGGATTAGATCAGGAAATATCGCCGCCTGACAGGGCGGCTTGGATCAGCGAGTGAATTATGCCAATTAAACAATACAAACCGACTTCCGCAGGGCGGCGTTTCAGTTCGGTCAACGCATTTACGGAACTGACCCGCAACGAGCCGGAAAAGTCGCTTACCGAACCGAAGGTAAAAACCGGCGGACGCAACCATCGCGGCTGGATTACCTGTCGGCATATTGGTGGCGGCCACAAGCAGCTTTACCGCCGGATCGACTTCAAACGCAACAAAGATGGTATTGCGGCGAAAGTTGAATCCATTGAATATGATCCCAATCGTAGCTCTTTTATTGCTCTGCTGCTCTACGCTGATGGTGAAAAGCGCTATATTCTGGCACCCCAGGGCTTAAAAGTCGGTGATGCCATTGAAAGCGGCAACCGACCTGATATTGAAAAAACATCCGGCAATGCCATGCCGCTCGAAATAGTCCCAGTGGGTATTGAAATTCATAACATTGAAATGACGCCCGGTCAGGGCGGTCGCATTGTGCGCAGTGCCGGCGGAGTGGCGCGGCTCATTGGTAAAGATGCCGGCACGGCGACGATTCAGTTGCCATCCGGAGAAGTGCGGCAGATCAATTGGAAGTGCCGGGCCACCATCGGACAGATCGGCAATGCCGATTGGTTTAACATACGGTGGGGTAAAGCGGGCCGCATGCGTTATCGGGGCATCCGCCCGTCGGTGCGCGGTGTGGCTCAGAACCCGGTCAGCCATCCATTGGGTGGTGGTGAAGGGCGATCCGGCGGCGGCCGTCACCCGGTAAGTAAATGGGGCGTTCCGGCCAAAGGTGGAAAAACGCGGAATCCGAGGAAGAATTCATCCAGCAAGATCATGCGTCGCCGCATGACCGTGCGGTACGGTGAATCGGTATTACGCAGACGTTAAAGCTGTGTGACGTTGTACAAGGTCCGGGTGTGCTGATGCCGCCCGGTTTAAAGAAAGTTGCTCGATAGAGCGAGGAATTCATGAGTCGAAGCTCGAAAAAAGGTCCGTTTGTCGCGTATCACCTTCTGGAGAAGGTCAACCGGCTCAATGAGCGCAACGCCAAGGATGCGATCAAAACCTGGTCGCGCTCCAGCACCATTGTGCCGGATTTTGTCGGGCACACCTTTATGGTGCATAACGGCAAAACCCATGTGCGTGTGTTTGTGACTGAAGACATGGTGGGTCACAAGCTTGGGGAATTTGTCCCTACCCGCGTGTTCAAGGGCCACACCATGGTCAAGAAGGAAGAAGAGGCCGTCGCCTAAGGCCATCAGCACTGAACAGTCCGCGGTTCGCATGATGAACCGGGTCTTTTTGGAAAAGCAAAGAGGATATGGATATGTCTAACTTTATATCAACATGGCGTTTCGCCAAAATTGCGCCGCGGAAGGCGCGTTTGGTGGCGGACCTCATTCGCGGCAAGGCCGTGGATGACGCTTTTGATCTGTTGAAGTTCTCCAAAAAGCGGGCGGCGGTCATGGTGGTCAAGGTGCTGAAGGCGGCTGTCGCCAGCGCCGATGTCCAGCAGGTCAATGTCAGCGATTTGTATGTTGCCGAATCGTTTTGTGATGCCGGCCCGATTATCAAACGCATGATGCCCAAGGATCGCGGCAAGAGTTACCGCATTCTCAAACGGACCTGCCATATCACCATTGGAGTGGCATTGGGGGCTGAAGACCGGGCGAAAGCAACCGAAGCCCAGAAGAATAAGAAAAAGCCCCGCGTGGCGAAGGCGAAGGCCGCATAAAAGTGTAACTGAGCCTGGCCGGAGTAAGGCCGGGCCTTATGCCGCGGTGGCGAAAACCGAAATTGAGCGTACGCGCGAAGAATTAAAGGTCATACTGCACACGGCGCGGCCGGGTGTGGTCATTGGCCCCAAGGGCGCGGAAGTTGATAAACTCCGTGATGCCCTGGAAGAACTCACACGCCGTAAGGTGAAAGTGGAAATTGCCGAGATCGGTAATCCGGATCGGGACGCCAAACTGGTGGCGGAAGGCATTGCCGAGCAACTTAAGAAACGGGCCTCATTCCGCCGGGTGCTCAAGCAAAAGGCAGAAGGCGCCATGAATGCCGGCGCTCTGGGGATTAAGATACAGGTTTCAGGCCGTATTGGCGGTGCGGAAATCGCCCGTGTGGAAAAGCACATTGTGGGAAGTATTCCACTGCACACGTTGCAGGCAAGTATTTCCTATGGGCTGGTGCATTGTGAAACGCCCTATGGTGTTATTGGAATCAAGGTCTGGATTTATCGCGGCTTGTATGCCGATCTGGATGCCGCGGCTGAAGCGGCTGGAGCAGGCCGGGCGCCGCGGCGTCCGCGCCGCCGGTAACACGGGAAAAGTTGATGTTCAATCCGTGCCTGAATGGGTGCGGGTAATAGGAGAATGAAGCATGGCGATGATGCCGGCACGGGTAAAATGGCGCAAACAGCAGCGCGGAATCATGAAGGGCAATGCCACGCGCGGCAACAAGGTCAGCTTTGGCGAATACGCCTTGCAGTCCCTGGAGCCGGGGCGTATCACCGGCCGTCAGATTGAAGCCGGTCGTATGGCGTGCAGCCATTATCTGGCGCGTGAAGGCCGGGTGTACATCCGGATATTTCCGCATAAGAGCTTCTCGAAAAAGCCTCTGGAAACCCGAATGGGAACCGGAAAAGGTGAGCCGGAATTCTGGGCCGCAGAAGTAAAGCCCGGCACGGTGATGTTTGAAATCGCCGGGGTGGATGAAACAGTGGCGCGGAGAGCGTTTTCCCGCGTGGCGTGCAAAATGCCGGTACGTACCCGGTTTGTGCATCGCCGTCACACAATGTAATAAAAAGCGGACAGGCAAAGGTGACGCATGGCAACAAAAAAGAAACAGATGCTTGACGAGCTGCGGAAGCTCGATGAAACGCAGCTTAAGGCTCGTGAAGCCGAACTGCGGAGAAGTGTTTACGACCTGCGGGTGCAGCGCGTGAATGGCGGGTTGAAAAACACCTCGCTGTTTCGCAAGAACCGCAGGGAAATCGCCCGCATTCGGACGCTGGCGCATCAGCGGAGCCTGCAGGGGCAGGCCAGTTAAGTTGTGATTTTGTCAGCAGGATTTGATATGACCAGTGAAAGCAATACAACCATGAAATCAGCCCGCAGCCTCCGGTCCCGCATCGTCGGCGTGGTGACCGGAGACAAGGTAAACAAGACCCGCAAGGTGGTTTTTGAGTACCTGTCCCGGCATTCCAAGTACAACAAGTACATCAAGCGGAAGACCGTGCTGCACGTTCATGATGAAAAAAATGAGAGCCATATCGGCGATCATGTGGAAGTCATGCAGTGCCGGCCTTACAGCAAGACCAAGTCGTACCGGCTGGTACGCATTGTGACCCATGGGCCGCAGATTGATCTCTCGGCTATTCAGGGTGAGGCGTCGCAGATGTTTGAACGCCGCAAGGAACAGACGGATGCCGCGGCCCCGGTGGCCCAGGCTTAAGAGGTTTTACGATTGAAGGATTTTGTCCTCTCGGCTTGAAATCGACAGGACATCAATGCTGGTGCAAAGATGATTCAACAACAGACAAGACTGGATGTCGCGGATAACACCGGGGCCAAACAGGTCATGTGCATTAAGGTGCTTGGCGGCTCCACGGCCCGCGGAAAATTCACCCGTAAGACCGCCAATGTAGGCGATCTGATTGTCGTGGCCGTCAAAAAGGCGATGCCCAATGGCGATGTTAAAAAAGGTGAAGTGGCCAAGGCGGTCATTGTGCGCACCAGCCAGCCGATCCGCCGTGCTGATGGAAGTTACGTTCGGTTTGACCGTAACGCCGCGGTTATTGTGGACAACGAAAGTGCTCCGCGCGGCACACGCATTTTCGGGGCTGTGGCCCGTGAACTGCGTGAAAAGAACTTTATGAAAATTGTATCCCTGGCCAGCGAAGTAGTTTGAAGCGGCCTGTAAACGCCGTTGAAGGATGGTCTGAAATTATGGCAGCACGTATACGCAAAGATGATCTGGTGATTATTCGCTCCGGAGCGGATCGGGGCAAAACCGGCAAGGTGCTCGCGGTGTATCCAGATAAGCAACAAGTTCTCGTTGAAGGAATCAACGTGAAATGGAAGCACATCCGTCCGTCGGAACGCAACCGCCGCGGTGGCCGTATTCAGAAGCCCGCTCCGTTGCCGCTGGGCAAGGTTCAACCCATTGATCCGTCCACCAATAAAGGCTGCCGGGTGCAGTTTGTGGTCCGGGACGGGCAAAAGCATCGTATTGCCGCAAAAACCGGCACGGATCTGGGCGTGGTGGGACGGGCCTGATCCGGCGGCGGCATAAGAAAAGAAATACTGAGGTAAGTAATCATGGCAAAAGAAGAAAAAGAAAAGAAAGTAAAATCAGCTCCCACGGCGGAGCAGATTGAAGCGGCCAAGGCGGCCAAAGCCGCCAAAAAAGCGGAAAAATCCGGTGCCGCCAAAGAGGCGGCTCAAGAAGCGGTGGAAACTGGCGGCGGCCAGGCTTTTCCCGCCGGCTATACGGCCCGGCTGCTGAAAAGATACAATGAAGAAATCGCCCCGGTTTTGGCGCAGGAACTCGGCATCAAGAATCGCATGGCCATTCCGCGGATCACCAAAGTGGTCATCAGCGCCGGACTCGGCAAGGCGATTGCTGAAAAACCCCGTCTGGAAGCAGCCATTAAGGAACTAACCCAGATCGCCGGTCAAAAAGCTGTGGTATGCCAGGCGCGCAAGAGTGTGTCAAACTTCAAGCTGCGCCAAGGTATGGAAATTGGCGCCAAAGTCACGCTGCGCGGACAGCGGATGTGGGAGTTTATGGATCGGCTTATTACGCTGGCCATTCCCCGCGTAAAGGATTTCCGCGGTTTGCGCCCCGATGCGTTTGATGGCCGGGGAAATTATAATCTCGGTCTCACGGAGCAGACGGTATTTCCGGAAGTTCAGACGGATCGGATTACGTTTCACCAGGGATTGGCGATTACGATTGTTACAACCGCTGCGGATGACAAGGCTGGTTTTGCTCTTCTTAAACATCTGGGCATGCCGTTTCAGCATCCGGAAAAGGAGCAAGCCGCCCGTAAAGCGGGTTGATTCCGGATTGAAGATCAATCAACGGTCCGCCTGTGTGGGCGGTCCTGGAATATTGGAAAAGTTTACGAGTTTTTAAGTCAGGCATAGAATATGGCGACAACAGCGTGGAAAAACCGGTTCAAAAAGCGTCAGGCTCTGGTGGAGCAATATGCCGAGCTGCGGCGGAAGCTCAAGAAGGATAAGAACTATGTGGCGCTGGCCAAATTGCCGCGTGATTCCAGCGCATCGCGATTAGTGAAGCGGTGTGAAATCACGGGTCGGCGGCGCGGCTACTACCGGAAGTTCCGGGTATCCCGTATTGTGCTGCGGCAACTTGCCTCGGAAGGCAAGATTCCGGGAATGAGAAAGAGTTCCTGGTAACGCAAAGATTGAATTGAAGTGTTGGATTTGAACGGCGAAAGCAGAATCAAGAGGACATCATGACCGATACGATTGCGGACATGCTCACACGGTTGCGGAATGGCGCTCATGCCAGGCATAAAACAGTGGATGTAAAAAATTCACGAATCTGTGAGGGTATTGCGCGCGTGCTGAAGGAAGAAGGATTCATTGTCGATTACAGCATTCTCGATGATGGAACCCGCCAGGGCCTGATCCGCCTGACGGTGAAGTATAATACGGATGGGCAATCTCTGATCCGCCACGTCCAGCGCGTCAGCAAACCGGGTTGCCGGGTATATCGCGGCGTCTCTGAGTTCCCGCGCGTGCTGGATTCAATGGGCATTGTGGTGCTATCCACAAGCCGTGGAGTACTAAGTGATCGTCAGGCCCGCCAGCAGAATATCGGCGGCGAGCTTCTGGCGACAGTGTATTGATAATTGCGGCGTTGGCCGTTCAAGGTGGGTTGGAACATCCTGGTGTTCCGAACCATGAATAGAGCGGCCCGCAGCCGAAAATGGCGAGGTTAATATGAGCCGAATTGGAAAATTACCTGTAACTGTGCCGCCCAACGTGAAAGTTGCGGTGCAGGGAAATGATGTCCGCGTGGAAGGGCCAAAAGGCAAATTGTCTCTGGCGCATCATCCGAATGTCACGGTAAAGATGGAAGCGGGGAAAGTGCTGGTGACGCGGATCAATGATGAGAAGCTAAGCCGCAGCGTGCATGGTTTGACCCGTATGCTGATTGCCAACATGATCAAAGGCGTGACGGACGGATTCACCGCGGATCTGGAAATTCAAGGCGTTGGTTACAAGGCCGAGTTGCAGGGCAAAGTCGTGGCGCTCTCGGTTGGATATGCCAATCAAATTAAGATTGCCGTTCCCGAAGGTGTAGCGGTAAAAATTGAGGGTCAGGGAACCCGCATTAACATTGCCGGATCTGATAAACAGGCGGTGGGACAACTGGCGGCGGATATTCGTCGGGTGCGCAAGCCCGAGCCCTATCTAGGCAAGGGTATTCGCTACGTAGGCGAAGTGGTTAAACGCAAGGCCGGCAAACAGTTTGCCGGTGCCGGTGCGAAGTAATCGCCGCAGCTTGGCGTTGGAGCACCGGATTGTTTTATCCTGGTGTTTGTTGAATGGAAATCAGACGCGGCCCGCCGCGTAAAGTTAAATCTAAGGTGCAGTCATGAGTTCAATCAGTGCGATCAAACAAAAGCGTCAGGATCGGCGCAAGGCCCGTATCCGCGCCGTGGTGCGTGGAACCACCGAGCGTCCGCGGCTGTCTGTATTCCGGAGTTTGAAAAATATCTCCGTGCAGATTGTTGACGATACCACGGGGCGCACGCTGGTGGCGGCTTGTACATTGGAAAAGAATCTGCGCGGCACCACCGGCAGCGGCGGCAATATCAAGGCCGCCGTCCTGATCGGCAGGCAGATTGCCGAACGGGCCAAGGAAAAAGGTATCAATAAGGTGGCGTTTGATCGCGGTGGTTATCGTTATCATGGCCGGGTAAAGGCTTTGGCGGATGCCGCGCGTGAAGGTGGCCTGCTGTTTTAATGCCGCGCCCGTTGAGGTGCGGTTGCCGGGCGCGCCAGCATGGTAACGCCTGGGTAAAAAAATGATAGTAATGTGTTTACGGAAACAGGTATAGACGGGTTCGATTATGGCAGAACGCAATAATTTTGATGAAGATCGTGGCCTTGAGTCCAGCACTGTCGGCGTTTTCCGAAGCGCCAAAGTGGTCAAGGGCGGCAAGAACTTTTCCTTTGAGGCGCTGGTTGCCGCGGGGGACCGCAATGGCAATCTGGGCTTGGGTTATGCCAAGGCCAAGGAAGTGCCGGCCGCGGTTGAAAAGGCCACCAAAGATGCCCGCAAGCATATGGTGCAGATTCCTCTTAATGGCGGCACGATTCCGCATGAAGTGCTTGGCCGTTTTGGCGCCAGCCGCATTAAGCTTGTGCCGGCCCGTCCGGGAACCGGTGTGAAGGCGGGGCGTTTTGTGCGTCCGCTGCTGGAGCTTGTTGGGATTCGTGATGTGTTGACCAAGGCCTACGGTTCAACGAATAAGAAAAATCTTTGCCGGGCCACGCTCTCGGCGCTGGAGTCACTGCGTACCAAGGAAGTTATTGAGCAGAACCGCGGCGTTACAATTGGCTGATGCCGGGGATATGCGCAGATTTGGCGGATCGGGTTAAGCCGGTCCGCAGGAGAACTACATTATGATGATTCATGAAATTACCGCTCTCGCCGGTGCGCATAAAAAACGTAAGCGCATTGGCCGGGGCGAAAGCAGCGGCCACGGCAAAACCTCCGGCCGCGGTACCAAAGGCGGCGGCGCCCGCGCCGGCAGCGGGCCTGCGTTCGGATCGGAAGGCGGCAATTTGCCGTTGTTCCGTCGGCTTCCTAAACGCGGTTTTAACAACAATTATTTCGCGCAGAAATTCAGCGTGGTCAATGTCAACGATCTGAACCGTTTCTTCCAGGATGGGCAGACGGTGGACTCCGCCGCCCTGATTTCCGCCCATCTCATTCGCGATGAAAAATTGCCGGTGAAAATTCTCGGCGATGGGCAGTTGTCGCGCAAACTTCATGTAATTGCCGGAAAATTCAGCAAGCAGGCGGAAAAGAAAATCACGGAAGCCGGCGGCAGCACCAGGACGCTGGAACTGGACCGTAACAAGGATAAGGTAAATCCGAAGAACGGGCGTTTTCGTCTCCGCCACGCTGAGGTGGAAAAGAAAGCCTGATAATTCCACCGGAATGCGGATTATGTAAACCTGGATTTGGTTTCATCCGCCTCCGGAGGTTAAGATACACTGCCTCGACGGCGCTTCAGAAGCGCGAAGGTGGTGTTTAAGTTTTCAATGCCGAAAAGGGCATATTTAGCGGTGAGGTTGTTTTGTTCCGGACCATTCTGAACATTTTCAAAATACCCGAGTTGCGAAACAAGCTGCTCTTCACCATCGGATTGTTGTGTGTCTACCGCATCGGTTTTTATATTCCGCTGCCCGGTGTTGATACCCACGCATTAAGTTCCTTTGTCAGCAGTTCCAGCACATCGCCGTTGGGCCAGATCAGCAGCTACTTAACTCTGTTTTCCGGCGGAAACCTGGGATTAAGCACCATTTTCGGCCTGGGCATCATGCCGTACATCAGTGCGGCGATTATTTTCCAGTTATTGGGCACCGTCATTCCTTCTCTGGAAAAGCTCCAGAAAGAGGGTGAACCGGGTATGCGAAAAATCAATGAGTGGACCCGCTACGCCACGGTGGTGCTCTGCTTGATCCAGTCATTTGTCTGGATGGGATATTTAACCCGTTCCTCGGCCAGCAGCCCGCATGGATTTCTGTATGCGGACACCTATTACAACCATTACACCCTGTTCTGGATTTCCGGACTTGTCGCCCTGACCGCGGGCAGCGTATTTCTGATGTGGCTGGGCGAGCAGATTGACGCTTATGGTATTGGTAATGGTGTATCGCTGATTATTATGGCCGGTATTGTGGCCCGTATGCCCGCGGCTATTCAAGATGTGTGGGATCAATCCTCGTTCCGGGTTTCGTCAGCGGGATCGCATCCGTATGGGATTGGCACGGTGCTGTTTCTTGTGGCCTGTTTTGTCCTGGTGTCCGCGGGCGCGATAACGTTGGAACAAGCTCAGCGCCGTATCGGCATCCAGCAGGCCAAGCAGATGCGCGGCCGGAAAATGTACGGCGGCATGAGCAATCAGTATCTTCCGCTGCGGGTCAACCATGGCGGCGTGATGCCGATTATTTTCGCCAGTTCTCTGATTTTAATACCCAATGTGCTGCTGGGATGGCTGGCTCCCCGCTTCGGGCAGTTTTATGCGTTTCAGGTGATTCAGGAAGCGCTGGAGCCGGGGCACTATATTTATATCCTGGTGTACATATTTATGATCTTTTTCTTCTCCTACTTCTGGAACACAGTACAGTTCCGGCCCAAAGAAATGGCCGATCAGTTGCGTGATTACGGCAGCTTCATCCGCAACCTGCGGCCCGGCCCGCGCACGGCGGAATATCTGGAGCAGGTGATGACCCGTATTACGTATTGCGGCGCGGCATTCCTGGCGGTCATTGCTCTGATGCCAACCATTGTCGCCCGCTACATGGGCGTGAGTTTTATGATCACGCAGTTTTTGGGCGGCACGGGTCTGCTTATTGTTGTCAGCGTATTGCTGGACTTTATTTACCGTATTGAAGCCAATCTGGTCATGCGTAATTACGGCGGTCTGCTGGAGAGCGATACTTCGGTGGCGGCACGGCGCAAACCCTCAAGCACGCAGGGGGCAACCAAGGCTCTTTCCGGCCGCGACAATATTAAAGGGTCAGCCGCATGAGACTGGCCTTGCTGGGACCCCCTGGGGCGGGTAAGGGCACGCAAGCCGTCCGCATTGCATATAGACTTAAAATAGCCCATTTATCCAGCGGCGATATTTTGCGATCCGAAAAGTCCGCCGGTACGCCGCTGGGCTTGAAGATCCGCGATTTTATCGATCATGGCAAGCTCGTGCCTGATGATCTGATGATCCGCGTTATGGAAGATCGGGTCGCGAAAGTCCATGGCGGATTTGTACTGGATGGTTTTCCCCGCACCATGGTACAGGCTGAGGATTTGGCGGGATTTCTGGATTCCATACACACACCACTGGATGTTGTGGTAAATTTTGTGCTGGATGAAAAAGTCCTGAGCCGCCGCTTTGAAGGCCGCCGGGTATGTCCGGTCTGCGGTTCAGTCTATCACTTGGACACCATGCCACCGGAGGTGCCGGGTTTGTGTGATCAGGATGGACAGGCGCTGGTCACCCGCCCCGATGATCAGCCGGAAGTGGTGCGGGAGAGAATAAAGACCTACCGGCGCAGCGTGGAGCCGCTGGCGGAATTTTATACCAAACGCGGGATTCTGGTAACGCTGGACGCGACGGGTGCGCCAAATGACGTTACCACGGCGGTATTGGGTCTGATTCGGGAACATGCCGGAAATAAACGGCATAATGGTGGATGATGATAATGGCCTGTCCGGCCATGGACTTGAGAAAATGGTAATGAAAATAGCACTCAAATCACGAAGTGAAATTGATCAGATGCGGGCGGCGGGGCGTCTGGTATTTCAGACGTTGCAGCGCTGCCGGGAGGCCGTGTGTCCAGGTATCACAACGGAATCCCTTGATCAGATTGCGCTTGCTACTTTCACCGCCGCCGGGGGAGAGGGACTGTTCAAAAATTATCCAACGTATGAACCGGGGAAGGGCTTTCCCGGCAACACCTGCATCAGCGTCAATGAGGAAGTGGTGCATGGCATTCCCGGCCCGCGTGTGCTGATGGGTGGAGATGTGGTGAGCGTGGATTGCGGTATTCGCGTGCAAGGCTGGTGTGGTGATTCGGCAATTACTGTGGGTGTGGGGAGCATATCGCCGGAGAATCAAAAATTGATTCGCGTGGCAGAAGAGACATTGCAAATTGCCATTGATACCATCCGTCCGGGTATGCCATGGTCGGCGGTGGCCCGCAAGATGCAGGCACACGTTGAAGGCAATGGATTTGCATGTGTGCGGGAATTTGTCGGCCATGGAATTGGCCGCCGGATGCATGAAGATCCCAAAGTTCCGAATTTTACATCGCGGGAATTTGAACGCGTGGGAGATTTTTATCTTCAGGCCGGGATGGTCCTGGCGGTGGAGCCGATGGTGATTGCCGGCAAGGCGGATGTGGTGGTACTTGATGACGGCTGGACGGTCATCAGTAAAGATGGCACGGCGGCCGCGCATGTTGAGCATACCTTGGCGGTAACGCCCGGCGGCTGTGAAGTATTGACAAACGGTAGCTGATCATGGAAGATGCCGGGTTTATAGAGGAAACGAATGCCTAAGGAAGATGCCATACGCTTGGAGGCCTTGGTTACCGAGGCCCTGCCGAACGCGATGTTTCGCGTGAAGCTGGAAAACGGTCATGTGTTGCTGGCTCACATTTCCGGGAAAATGCGGGTTAACTACATCCGCATTTTGCCGGGGGACAAAGTGATGGTGGAAATGTCGCCTTATGATCTGAATCGAGGGCGGATTATCACCCGGAACTAAATGGCGGGGTATCAGGAAGGGCCTGATGGAGCGTGGTCGGTCTGTTGTGTTGATATGATATTGAGAGCACTGGATTAATTTAAGATTTTTGTTATAATAAAGAGTTTGCCCCTCGGCTGGAGAGTTCCACCGGGTGGAAGCGAGTATGGAGCACACGATGAAAGTGCGATCGAGCGTTAAAAGAATTTGTGAACATTGCGTCGTCGTGCGCCGAAATGGTGTATTGCGCGTGATCTGTAAAGCAGACCCCCGGCATAAACAGCGTCAGGGTTAAGTGTGCGGTTGGCGTGTTGTTGTGCCGCAAAATGCCGCACACAGCGCAGCGCAGTGTTTGCGCCGGATTAAATCGGTTTGGTTGGCGGCTGGCCGCGGCTGTCTGATGCCGGAATGTATCTGGTGAAGAAGTCAAAAAAGCCTGTTGAGGAGTTTATATGCCCCGTATTTCCGGTGTGGATATTCCGCTGGACAAACCAGTTCGCATTAGTTTGCGATATGTATATGGCATTGGACCGGTCAATGCCATGAGTATTTTGAAGGAAGCCAACATTGATCCGCAAAAGCGGGCCAAAGAGCTTACCGAAGATGAAATTGCACGGATCAGTAACATTATTGACCGCAGCTTTGTGGTGGAGGGTTCTCTGCGCCGGCAGTTGCAGCAGAATATCGCCCGGCTCAAGGATATTCAATGCTATCGCGGTTCGCGCCATCGGCGCAGCCTGCCGACCCGCGGCCAGCGCACCCGTTCCAATGCCCGTACCCGCAAGGGTCCGCGCAAGACGGTTGCCGGTAAGAAGGGCGTTAAGGAACTCCACGGCTAATAGCCGCGGCTAATATTCCGCCGGTTGACGGCAATGACCGCCGGGCTTTTTAATGAATGAGGTTACATTATGGCAAAAACGGGTAAGAAGAAAATACGCAAGAATGTTGGCCGGGGCATCGCCCATGTCAAGGCCAGCTTCAACAACACGCAGGTCACCATCACGGATGTGAATGGTGAAACCCTGGCGTGGGATTCCGCTGGAACCGTCGGATTTAAGGGTGCCCGCAAGAGCACACCTTTTGCCGCCACGCGCGCCGCGGAAAATTGTGCGTCCAAAGCCAAAAAATTTGGTGTTCAGGAAATTGAAGTGCGGGTAAAAGGCCCTGGTTCAGGCCGTGAGTCGGCCATTACCGCCTTGCAGAACAGCGGTTTGAAAATTACTTCCATTGAGGACAACACGCCGCTTCCGCATAATGGCTGCCGGCCGCCGAAAAAGCGGCGTGTATAATATCGGCGGCGCCGGACTGGACCGGCGGCATTCCTGGGCGTGATGTCCAGAATGGAATTTCCAGTGGCCCCGGAGTCTTCGGGGTTACATGAATTTGAAGCGTTATTTTGTTTCCGTGGTGACAGATGCCTTGTGGCGATAATCCCCCGGAATATCAGTCAGGAGATTTTTATGAGAATGCGTTGGCGTGGCCTTGAACTCCCAACCAAAGTTGAAATCGACAATTCCATTGTTTCCGATACTTACAGCAAATTCATTGTCGAGCCGTTTGAACGTGGTTTCGGAACCACAGTGGGAAATTCCCTGCGGCGTATCCTGCTAAGCTCGTTGGAAGGCGCTGCCGCGGTTTCTGTGCGCATTGCCGGGGCGGAGCATGAATTTGCCCAGATTCCCGGAGTGGTGGAGGATGTCACGGATATTATCCTTAATGTGAAAGGTCTGGTGGTATCGCTGGAAGGGGATATTTCCAAAACCCTCAGTGTGCAGAAAAAAGGCCCCGGCACCGTTACCGCCGGAGACTTGAAGGGTGACGCCACCCTGACCATACATAACAAGGATATGGTGCTCGCCACACTCAATGCCGACACCAGCTTTGATATGGAACTGGACATCCATAAGGGCCGCGGTTTTGTCACCGCATCGGAAAATACTCCCGAAGAGCAGATTATTGGCGTCATACCCATAGATTCCATTTATTCCCCGGTTACGCGTGTGCGGTATAAGACCGAAGATACCCGCGTGGGTCAGAAGACCAACTATGACCGTTTGCTTCTGGAAATATGGACGAACGGTACTATTTCACCGGAATTGGCGCTCGTTGAAGCCGCTAAAATTCTCCGCAAGCACCTCAACGCGTTCCTGCTGCATCTGGATCTCGGTGATGAGATTGATGCTCCGATGGAAGTTGATGAACCCACCAAGCCCGTGGAACTCAACGATGAATTGAAGGGCAAGCTGGATCAGCCGCTGTCGGTCATGGAGTTGTCCGTGCGGGCCAGCAACTGTCTGGAATCCGCGAAGATTCACACCATTGGTGATCTGGTGAGCCTGACCGAAGGCGAATTGATGAAAGTCCGCAGCTTTGGCAAAACCAGCCTGCGCGAAATCAAACGCAAACTTCAGGAAATGGGCTTCTCACTTGGCATGGAAGTGCCCGAGGAGAAAGAAGAGGAACCGAAAGCAGAAGCTGAGGCTGCCGCTGAAAAGGCATCCTGAGCTGTCCCGGTTTAATTTTTTGTTAATCCCGCGGCTCCGGTATCCGGAGCCGCCTTATACGCGAGGAACTTTCCATGCGTCACCGTGTTGTTGGCCGAAGACTATCCCGTACCGCAGCTCACCGCAAGGCCATGCTGCGCAATCTGGCTCAATCATTGTTTGAACATGGGCAGGTTGAAACAACCTTACCCAAAGCCAAGGAACTGGTCCGGTTTATTGAACCGCTGATTACCCTGGCCAAGAAGAATACACTCGCCGCCCGCCGGCTGGTGATTTCCCGCCTGCGGGATCGGCTTATGGCCGATCCCAAGGATCAGGACCTGTTGCTGGACGACACCGTCGTTCAGAAGCTATTCAAAGACATTGCACCTGTCTACGCCGATCGGCATGGCGGATACACCCGTATCATCAAAACCGCCAAATGGCGCATCGGTGATGCCGGTGATATTGCCGTGGTCCAATTGGTGGACATCGCGAAAACCCGGACGCGCTCTTCCGCCAAACCCCTGGCCGCCGCAGCCACATAAAAAAGCCGATAGCGTCAACCTGAATTACAACCCCCAAAACCCGCCGGTCCCCCGGCGGTTTTTTTTGATGATTTTACAGTGTTGGCCATGTACGCAGAGTGCGTGAAGGTTTCGGCGGGTGACGTTTCCCATGGGCACGCAAACCACCGCATTAGTCATGCGGTGCTCATTGGATATCAATGCGCCATGAGCACCGCGATGCAATCCGGTGGTTGATTTACTGATGTGAACACACCACCGCATTAGTCATGCGGTGCTCCAAGGGTTGCGTTTTTCGTGAGCACCGCATGGCTAACCCAACCTTCGCACTTTGCGGCAGTTTTTGATAGCAAAAAAAAGAATATGGCCCTGGCGCTATCGCCAAGGGGTATTTTATCCAAAAACGCGCATGGTACAGACCTACTTGGGGGAAATTCACTGTCATTTTGGGGTCTGGTTTGCGATATTAGTATCCATGTTCATCTGTGCCAGCAAGCGTTGGAAGAATGG
>JABEBX010018009.1_pt1 | contig 20304 bp, 19 predicted proteins | sample 7245971 | NCBI WGS metagenome assembly JABEBX01 (sample SAMN14506365, study PRJNA622280) | hot springs metagenome | biome: hot spring [ENVO:00000051]|acidic hot spring [ENVO:00002120]; feature: spring [ENVO:00000027]|sediment [ENVO:00002007]; material: sediment environment [ENVO:01001048]... | reverse complement strand
CGCCTGTACGGGCGGCATATTCGCCGGGAGTTATGCCGTTGTCGGCGCGGTAGAAAAAGTGCTCCCCGTAGCCGGGCAATGTCCGGGCTGCCCACCTACACCCGAAGCGATTCGGCAAACATTGGTTCAGGTAGCCCGGCAGACACGATCCTGACGGGATTGGTGGGAATTCGTATTTTAAGGGGAATCCGTATCGCGCTGGCAACGGTTGCCCATCAAAACCCAGTGTCAGTTGGGTTTGTGGGTGCAGTGCCGTGTACAGTCTGCATTGCCCTGAAATGGGCGCACCGTTTATCGACACCTGTTATTTGCTCGGGATTTTGATTCCCACCGTGCTCGGCGCACTACTCGGGAAAACATTGTTGCGTTGGTAATGCGCCTGTTGCCGCCCAACCCCCAGGGGGCGGTATTGGGTAGCTTATTGGTGTCAGGTGTTTCCGTTCGGAAGCTTCTGACCAGAAAAGTATGCACCACACCTCACAGCCAAAGTGTACGAATGGGATACTGCCTGATAGCGGGGTCAGGGGTGACCAAGGTCAGTCCACGTTCGATGGCCTGACAAATCAGCATGCGGTCGAAAGGATCCCGATGAATGGGCGGTAGTTGCGGAAGATGACGCAGGTCGGTATCCGACAGCGCTATGCGTCGAAAATCCACTGCCTCGATTTGGCGGAGCAGGCGATATGGCTGCGCGCTGTAGCCGGAATCTTTTCTGTCTGTGCCAACCACCAGATCAGGGTACAAGTATCCAGCAGCAGCATCAGGTTTTGTCCGGTCTCGCCCCGCTCTCCTGTCCATTTGGGCGCCGGCTAAGCTATTGGAGTTATTGACAACTTCATTCAGCGCAAATGAGGTATCTTGAGTCTCGAGATGTGACCGGGAACGCTCGAAGCCGACCAGTCGCAACGGGTTACTTGCGCTGCGCTATTTTTTACAGCGGTTCCGGTATTCCCGTCGCGGCCTTTAGCCAGCGCCTGGCTATGTTCGAATCGATGGCTTTGCCGGCGGGCAAATGTTGGTTGAGCCAGTCTGTAAAGGAGCCTTGGACCTGCTCGAAAGGGCGATCGGTCATTTGCCCGTAAATCTGCAGGTAATCATGTCCGCCATCATGGCCCAGTAACCAGGGTTGATCGACAATCAGGACCGGGGTTCCTGCCGGAACGCGCGCAAATAGTGCTTCGATATTTTCTGGATAGAGGCGGATGCAGCCGTGACTGACGCGCATGCCGACCCCCCAGGGCTTGTTGGTGCCGTGCAGCAGGTAACCGGGAATAGCCAGGCGCAGGGCGAACAGTCCCAGTGGATTGTCTGGACCGGCAGGAACCACTGCTGGCAAAGGATCTCCGTTTTCTGCATGTTCCTTGCGAATGCTTTCCGGTGGTGTCCAGCTGGGATTTGCCACTTTGGCGGTAATGCGGGTCTTGCCCAGGGGTGTCCCCCAACCTTCGCGACCTATGCCGATGGGATAAGTGATTACTTCCGGGGCCTGTCCAGCGACAGTGGGCGGATAATAAAACAACCGCATGGCCGCCAGATTGATCACTATGCCCTGACGCGGGGCATCGGGCAGCACATATTCGCTGGGAAGAATGATGCGGCTGCCAGCGCCGGGTAACCAGGGGTCCACCTGTGGATTTGCGGCAGTAATCTGGTCATAACCCAGGTCATATTTACGGGCAATGTCGGAAAGTGTGTCTTCATGTCGGGCGCTGATGCTCTGGATAGCGCCGACGATATTGTCTCCAGGGGGTGGCAGCAGATACGTGCTGCTCCAGGCGGGAGCACTCAAGACTGTCAGCATTAAACCCAAAAAAGACAGGATAACTGCGGAACGATTTATGGGCATATGTCTGTCCTTGAAAACAGGGTGTAAATTTTACCATAGCGCAAAAAATGACTGCGCTGCTGATGTGGAAACAGTTCGCCCATGCCGTAGGCCCCCAGCATGGGCAAATCGGGATATTGCTCGCGCCAGATACACAGATCTTGATCTTCCTGACCAAAAAATGCCGCATCCCGACCAATGGAGCTGGAAATCCAGGCAAAGGTGGGCTCTTGGGTGCTGGCGGATAATTGTTCCAGAGCAATGCGGGTGTCACGCTCGGCAATGGCCGGATCGCGCAGGCTGAGAAAGGCTCGTGAGTGTTCCGCCAGTGGTCTTTCCAGCCAGAGCCCGCTTCGATTCAGGTCGGTGGCGCTAATGTGCAGTAATTCCGGCGGAGCTCCAGGGGCAGCATCAGCGCGAATCTCCCCCATGAGCAGGCGCTCCAGGGGCAGGCGACTGTCCTTGCGGATACTGACCGGAATATTCTGGGCCAGCAGGGGGAGCGCCAGATAACGTTCCAACTGCAGCAGCAAGCTGCCCTCCTGAAGATGGACCGGGAGTGGGGCACTCAGGGTGCGCAGTCCTGCGGACCAGACGCTTTGGGATGGCTGGATGCCCTGAAAGGCAATTTCCAGAATATTCCGTGGGCTAGCTTGATACCAGAAGCGCCCGCTGCGACTGCTGAGACTGCCAAAGCGCGGTGATTGCTGCAACCATTCGCCCTGGAGCTGCTCCAGTCTTCCCCAACTGAATGTCACCAAGTCGGGGTCGGGAATCTGGGGGGTAAAACCCAGCGGCGCGCTCAGGAGGAGAACGGCACAGGCATTTTCCCCCAACGCCGTATCTCTTTCGGTAAATATCCCCGGAAAAGTCCCTGTCGCAATTTGCAGGCAGGACAGTGCACGCATCTGGGACTGCAGTAATGCTGGACTCACCGGAGCAAGGGTGGGGCTGAACAAGAACAAAGCGGCAGTGATGGCTTCACCGGAGAGTTTTTCGCGGGCCTCGGCAATGGCCGATTGAAGGAGTTCTCCGGGTGGCCGGTTACCGCGCGCGAAGCCGCTGGCTACTGGCTTTGATGGGCCCACAGTACCTTGTCAGGCCATGCGCAGCAACTGAACAGCGCGCAGCGTTCACAATGAGGGCGACGTGCCGTACAGGTATAGCGGCCATGCAGAATGAGCAGATGGTGAGCATCCTGAATATATTCAGCGGGAACCTTTTTGAGTAGAGCCTGTTCTACGGCGAGAGGGGTTTTACCCGGAGCAATACCAATCCGATTGCCTACCCGGAATATATGGGTATCCACGGCGATGGTGGGTTGTCCAAATTGGGTATTGAGTACCACATTGGCGGTTTTGCGGCCCACGCCGGGGAGTGCTTCCAGAGCGTGACGATCTGGGGGTACTTCGCCGTGATGCTGAGCAATCAGTTGCTCGGCCAGGCCATGCACATGACGGGCCTTGGCATTGAAAAGTCCGAGGCGACGAATATGATTTTTAATGCCCTCTTCACCGAGTGCGGCCATGCTGAAGGCATCGGGCGCCTCTGCAAATAAAGTCGCCGTACACAAATTGACCACCTTGTCGGTGCTTTGGGCGGAAAGAACTACGGCTACCAGCAACTGAAAGGCGCTGGCGTACTGCAATTCGGTTTTGGGTTCGGGGATGCTGGCGCGGAGCGCGGCAAAGCACTGCTTGATGTGTTTGGCATCCATAGCGCTAATTTGGAAATCGGGGGCTGAACCGGTGATCCGGCCCCCGATTATTGGGCTCAGACGTGACGATAACGACCGATTTCGGGCGCTTCGGCACGGGGATGGTTGGCCGCTACGGCATTGGCTGCGGCAATCCATTCTTCATGATCGTGTTCCAGAGCATGCAGCATATCATGGTCCAACTTGGGCAAAATGCTGCCTTTGATGAGTTCGCCCAGATCCAGCATGCGCGTGGCAATGGCATAACCATGCAGGTGGAAGTCATGATCGGCGTGGGTGCCGAAATGATCACTTGCGAAAAGCACACCCTTGGCGGCGTTGAGATCGGCGTCGTTCATGACGTAATCCTTGGCCCATTTGTACCATTCTTCAAAGTATTTTTCCTGGGCTTCAATACTCCAGTTGTGGGCTTCAAAAAAGGCAAAAACAGAAACGCGGTTGGCTTTACCGGAAAAGGGAAAATGACCTGACATCGTGCGACTCCTCATGCATGTGGGAAAAAAGTCATCGGAGCATTGTAGCGGTTTATGGCTACGGTGCAACGCAAAAGCTTTTTTGTGGGGATAATGATCTCCAATGACCCCTTGATTATTCTCAAAATGAATAGGCCAGAATTTACTGCGCAGATTTGCGGCGCTCCAGAATCTGGCGATAAAGCTCCAGGTAGGACAGTGCAGCGTGTTCCCAACTGTGGTTCGCGGCCATGGCCTGTTTCTGGAGATGTCGCCATGCGGCTTTTTCCCGATGCAGCGCTGCAGCCCTGAGGACGGCATGGTGAAGATCATCACTATGGGCAAAGCTGAATACGAAGCCGTTACGTTCTTCATCCCGGGCAAAGTCGCCGGCATCGACGACTCACCTGCATCCCACGCTGGAGGAGATCGGGCAAAATATCCAGAACCATATCGACGCCTTTTTGCTCTACCAGCCGACTGATCATGCCCAGCAGAAAAACATCGGGTTGGGCTTCAAGCCTGAGACTTTGCTGTAGCTGGGCTTTGCACTGACTTTTTCCGACCAGGCTGCGGGCATTGTAGTGCGCAGGAAGATAAGGATCAGCATGGGGGTTCCAGTGGACTTCATCTATTCCATTAAGAATGCCGGTGAGTTGCGCGGAGCGCTGCTGCAGGAGACCTTGCAGTCCCATGCCAAAGGCCTCAGTCTGAATTTCCCGGGCGTAGGTAGGACTGACTGTGCTGATCTGGTCGCTGTAGATCAAGCCCGCCTTGATGAAGGAAAAAGCCCCGTACAGTTCAGTTCCCTGCCAATGAAAATCTTCGGCAGGAAGATGTAATTCTGCCATGATGGCGGGATCAAAGCGGCCCTGATAGGCGAGGTTGTGAATGGTGAACAGTGTGGCCGGTCGCGGGCTTCCTATTCGGGTTTCAAGATTCAGCAAATAAGGGACGAGGCCGGTCTGCCAGTCATTCACATGGACCAGATCGGGCTGCCAGTCGAGGCCGGATACGCGACCCTGAGCCATTTCAACGGCTACTCGATTCAGCAAAGCGAAGCGGCGCGGATTGTCCGGCCAATCCTGACCCTGCGCATTTTGATAGGGTCCACCATCCCGCTCGTAATAGTCGGGATAACGCAGAAAAAAAATACCGGGCCGGTTCGGCGTTATCCAGAGTTCGGCAGCTTCCTGGCTATAAGGCGTATTCACCGAACAGAACCAGTGCATTTCATGCAGATCCGGACGTCCATACCAGGGGACCAGTATCCGTACATCAACGCCCAGTTGCTGCAAAGCCAGTGGCAAAGCGCCTCCGACGTCGGCCAGGCCGCCAGTTTTGGAGTAGGGAACCATTTCGGAGAGCACGAACAGGACTTGCAACATAGAGGTTTCAGGTTCTTCAGTGAGTGACTTGTTGCTAACATATCACAAAACACTTTTTGAATGATGGCTTCAGGTCGCCTATGATCCTCCAATACATAAATCTGCAGGTAAGGAGTGCGTAGTATGGAATGGTGCGAACGCTTTAAGGAATATCGGGATCGGGGACGCTGCGTGGTGTATTTTCCCAACTTGCACGAAGGCGAGGACGCCGAAGCCTACGGAATTTTTCTGTCCCTGATGCGGGTGAAAATGGGCATCATGATTCTTGCCCCAGATCGTGAAGAGCGTTATGAACCAGTATACCGCGACGCGATCAAGTATCATCTCCAGACTATTCGCCACAGCCGCCTGTTTACCAGTTATGTACCACTGAAGACGCGGGTGTATTTCGTAGAAACAGCCGATGTCCGCGATGCCTTTTATCCCTGCGCCGATTTTTGTGTGCCCGGAGGTACGCTGATGGGTGGAGCTGTGGACCTTGCCAAACCCATTGCCGATGGCTGCCCGCTGATTCTGGGTCCAAAAATGCCGGATAATGCGTTACGTCAAGGATTGCTGGCCGCAGGTGGAGCCGTTTGGGCGCAGGATAATAATCAGTTGATTGACCTTGCCAAGGCATGGCTGACTGATCCCGCTGCGGCAAAAACGGCGGCTGAAAAAGCGCGGGAGTGGTGGCAGCAGCACGGTTAAGGATATTTCAGGATGGCTGCCTGCTCATCCTGCTAGTGAAAACGCCATCTTATATCGGTGGACCAACTGATCATCCACAAAAAAATGAGTTGAAAAACGAGCCGGGCATTGAGTATCCAGGGAGCTATATCTGGGTATTTTGATGTATGCATTGCCATATAAACATTGGCCGGTGTCACGGCAATGGTTAAACAAAAAAGACCAAATCCGGCATAGGGCCTGGTCTTTTTTGATAGCAACCCCAAGGCTCCGAGCATTTCAAGAAAACCGCTCACATAAACGTCGGCCATATGCCAGGGGATGTAGTCCGGAATTATTTTTGCTTCGCTGCCTGTAAAGATAAAATGTGCCAGGCTGCCGATAAAAAACCATATAAATACAAAACTCAAAATTATCTTTTTCACCAATGCCCCCTATTCTGGTGGTTTTTTCAGGCCAGATAGTCATATTTCTGTCATGGCGATGATTACGTGGAATATACTGACCTGGATGCAAAAAATCCTGCTGCATCCGTCTGCACAAAAAATACGTATTCATCTATGTTGAGGCTGTTGCCTCCCTGTTGAATCTGAAAACGGTGTTAAGGAGAATTTAATGAAATATTTTAGATCAGGAGTTGCAGTGTTGATGGCAGGATTGGCGGTGAGCCTCGTGGCGCCTTTGGCTCAGGCCGCTCCGAGTGCTGCATCGGTGCAGCGGGCAGATATCAAAATGCCGATTCAAAATCATATTGATGCTTTTGGTGGCAAGTCCGGAGTTAAAGCGCTCATTAATACGTTTGTTGGTTATGTGGCGGCAGATCCCCATATTAATTATTATTTTGCTCATACCAACATCAAGGCCCTGAAATATAATCTGACGCAACAGGTTTGCGAAGTGGTGGGCGGACCCTGTACCTACACTGGCCCGACCATGACTGCAGCACACAAAGGCTTGCACGTTACCACAGCAGCATTCAATTATCTGGCACAGGATATGATCAAGGCGATGGATCAGCGTGATATTGCCAAACCGGCGCAGAACTATCTTTTGGCGCAACTGGCAGCCATGGAACCACAAATTGTTACGGCCAATGGTCCGTTGGGTTAACACACGAGAGATTGGTTATTCATTCAGGTCCTGAAGACTGGGTTTACTTTTAAATTGTCGGTATTTTCTGTGGATGACCAATCATGTCCTTAGCTGTGAGAATGAGCAAATTATTCATTGCCGGGATGACGGGCGTTCTTTCCGCCTGTTCTCCGCTACAAATTATCAATCGTCTTACCCCGACAAATACCTATAAGGTCACTCAGGGTATTCGTTATCAGCATCAGGCACGCGGACATCTGGATGTATATGAACCCGTTGCCAGGGATGGTTATCCTGAACCGGCGGGAGGCTATCCCGTGGTGCTGTTTATTTACGGCGGTGCCTGGGATAGCGGCAACCGGCAAGAATACAAGTTTGTAGGGGAAGCCCTGGCAGCCCGTGGTTTGGTGGTGGTCATACCCAATTATCGCATTTATCCACAGGTACGTTATCCTGCTTTTTTAAAGGATAATGCACGTGCTGTAGCCTGGACTTATCAGCACATCGCCGCTTTCGGTGGCAATATCCGGGATTTTTATATCATGGGCCATAGTGCAGGGGCCTATAATGCCGCCATGTTGGTGATGGATCCGCGCTGGCTGCAGGCAGTGGGACTCAAGCCGGATATTTTTAGTGGCTGGATAGGATTGGCGGGACCCTACAATTTTTATCCAATTACTTATAAACCGGTCCGTCCCATATTTTTCTACCCGGATTATCCCCCCAATAGTATGCCGATTGATTTTGCCAATAATGCGGATATTCCCCGAACTTTTTTAGGGGCTGCAGTGCATGACAATCTGGTGAATCCGAAAGTGAATACTGAAGTATTGGCGGCCATGCTGAAAAAGGCGGGGGTCAGTGTCGAGTTGAAAATGTATCGCGGTGTAAACCACGAAACCTTGATTGGCGCTTTTGCCAAGCCATTACGCTGGATGGCCCCGGTGCTGGACGATGTGGTGGCTTTCATCAAGGAGGGTCACGATCAGCGCATCCATCCATAATCATTAAAAAGCCCCGATCTGACAACAGACCGGGGCTTTCATGAAGCCAGAATGATGAAATACTTAGCTGGCTTTCAGTGACTTCATGAAAATCGTCGCAAAACGAATGAAGAATTTGAGCAGGTACTGGGTGTCCTTGGCGAAGACGATTTTCATCAGGCCAAAAATACCGCCACCCTTGTTGGCTTCATTCTGCATTTCGGTTTTGGTCAGTTCCAGCGCCTTGACAGCCTTGTCAACGCCTCCTGCAAACACTTCATCAGAGGGGATCATGGGCACAACCTTGCTCATGACCATGTTGATTTTGCCAACCAGACCGGCCTTCTGCAGGTTGCCGACCAAGGCAAATACTTCAGGTAACATGTCGATCAGATGGGCATCATGGAGGCCCTGAACAATCCCCTTAATCCGATGGTTGATGCTTTCTGCATCCCCCTTGAGTGCTTTGGCACCAATCTGGGCAATTTCCATCCAGATCAGGGCACCCTGACTGATGGTGCTGCCAATGTGCTGGATGGTGCCGTCATGCCACAGTTCGGCAACAAAATCTGCACCGGTACCGAAGGCAATATTCAGATCGCCGCGCGGGGTCAGGATTTCTTCCAGACGGATGCCCTTGGCCTCCAGGGCCTTGGCGGCAGCCTGCAGGGAACCCCCTACTGTTTCGGCCACTTTGAGCAGTGAGCCTACGCGATCGGCAAGGCTGTCTGCATCACCCTGGGCTAGATCTTTGGCGCGCATGGCAATTTTCAGCCATTTTTCGGCCTCTTCGGCAATATCATCCAGTTTGTCCGGAAGATCGAGGTCGGAGATGATGCCTTTAACGGCACCAAGGCCATCTTTACCCGCCTGCACAAAAAATCCGGCACTGGCCGCATAACCGGCCAGATGTTCTACCTGATCCAGCAGACCTTCAACCCGACTGACCATGTCCACGGAGCCGTCACCCTGGGTTAGATGCTTGACGCGCATGGCCACCTGCATCCAGCGGTTGCCGCCCGAACCGATGCTGGCCAGCGCATTGCCCATATTGGCGCTTTCCAGAACTTCAGGCATGGTGTCGCGCAGGGTGCCAATGGCAATATTCATCTGCCCGCCCAAAATTTCCGCCATGTCGAGCATGCCGCTCAGACGGGTCTGCAGATCGGGAGCATCACCCTGAATCAGGCGCTGAGCACGCTTGGCCATCTGAATCCACTGGTCGGCCATTTCCTGGATTTCATCAAGACGATCCGGCAGGTCCAGTTGACCAACCATGTTGCCAACAACGCTTACACCCTGCTTGGCGCTTTCTAGCCAGTACTGGATGGTGGCCGTACTGCTATGGATTTTCTGGATCATTTCTTCGGGATTTTCACCGATGATGGGGCACTTCAACTCGGCGCTGAGGGCGGCCATGGAGCTGAAAAATCCGGAGCGTTGCAGATTGCCGAGAAGTTGCAGGACTTCCTTGAGGGTTTTGTCCAGTTCGGCCTGCTGGGCGTCATTGATGAGCGCACGCAGGCGATCCAGCGGTTCTTCATCGGAGTTGCCCTTGACGAAAGATTGCAGGGATTCGGAAATGCCCTGCAGTTTTTCCATGTAGGGCTGCATGGTTTCCATCAATTTGTCTGTGTCGATGGCCTGAGGGAGCTCATTCAGGACGTCGCGCAGCATCTGCAGCATGTTTTGCACCTGCAGGGCGGCTTCGCCGACTTTTCCGAGCCCTTCCCACTGGCGTTCGTTGAGACTTACTACTGCTGCTGGTACTGTATTCGCGTTGGCCATGTTGCGCTAATCTCCCGCTGAAATAATGCTGTGATAAGTGCTTTTAATAGAACAAAGCAAGCTTTGTTAAGACTTGCCTTATTTACCACAAAAAGCGTCCCTTTCCTACCCATGTCAATGTGCCCTATCATCGTCAACGAGGCTTTTGCAGGCTAATTATTATGCTTTATGGCAGTAAACGAGAAACATATCGGCAGGTATTTCTGGACAGTTGGCAAGCTTTTCGCGAGGGGCGGCCCCTCGAAGGCGTGCAGACCAGGATTGTGGCCGCTATTCTGGATCACCCCGAGTATCAGCCCTTGCTGGAAGATGCCGAACGAGGATTGTACCAGGACTTTTCCCCTGAACAGGGGCAAAGCAATCCCTTTCTGCATATGTCTCTTCATGTGGGGCTGGCAGAAATGTTGGCAATGAATCAGCCACAGGGTATCGTCCATCTTTACGCGACCGCCTGCGAAAAACGGGGTGAACATGATGCCGAACATCTTTTTGTCGACTGTATGGGCGAGATGATGTGGCAGGCACAAAGGGCGGGGGTGCCTCCGGATATGGGTGCCCTGCTGGCTTGTGTGCGGCGCGGACTGGCGTTGCCAGATCCGGCTTGATACGGCCTTGAGGGGCATTTGGGAGAAAATTCATGGTAAAAGCAGTGCAATCGACAACAACCGGCGCTGAAAGTATTCACTGGCGTTTACAGGACCTTTATGCGGGTTCGGATGATCCGCGCCTGGAAGCCGATATGCTTTGGGCCAGCAGCGCAGCAGAAGATTTTGCCCGGCAGTATCGACCGGGTTTGGGTGATCTGGATGCGGCTGCCCTGGCCACAGCCATGCAAAGTCTGGAGGCCATTCGTCAACGGTTGGGTCGGGTAGGGACTTTTCGTTATCTGAGTTATGTCACCCATGCCGACCAGCCCGCGTATGGGGCGGCGTTGCAGGCTTATGAAGAAGCCGCGACTCAAGTCAGCAATCAGTTGATATTTTTTGATATTGCCTGGAATGCAGTCGATGAGAATCGTGCTGAACAGTTACTTCAGGATCCTGCTCTCGCCCACTGGGCGCATCTGCTCCGCAACTGGCGGCAATATCGCAGTCACCTGCGCAGTGAGAGCGAAGAACAGATTCTTTCGGAAAAGCGGGTAACTGGTCGGGCACTCTGGGAGCGCCTTTTTGACGAAACGCTGACAGAGATGCGTTTCAATCTGCGCGGTAAGGCCATGACCGAGCAGGAAGTGCTGACCCTGCTGTCCAATCCTGACCGGACATTGCGTCATGATGCGGCAGAATCCCTGAGTACGGGACTGGAAAGCCGCCTGCACACTTTGACCACCTGTTTTAATGCCATTCTGGCCGATAAGGCCCTGGACGACCGGCTGCGTTCTTATCCCCATTGGCTCAGTGAGCGCAATCTGAGTAACGAAATTTCCGACAGCATGGTCGAGGCCCTGGAGGCGGCCGTGGTGTCCCGCTACGCTCTGGTGGCCCGCTATTATCGACTCAAGGCCAAACTGCTGAGGGTAGCGCCGCTGATGGACTATGACCGCTATGCGCCCATCTCCAGTGCAGCGCGGTGTTACGACTGGGCGGAATGTCAGCGTATTGTGCTGGCGGCGGTCCATGATTTTTCGCCGGAGCTGGGTGCCATCGGTCAACGTTTTTTTGACGAACACTGGATTGATGCGGCTCTGGCACCCGGTAAACGGGGTGGGGCTTTTGCTCATCCGGTGACTCCCGACGTACATCCTTACCTGATGGTCAATTATACCGGTACGGTGCGCGACGTGATGACCGTGGCCCACGAACTCGGGCACGGCATCCATCAGTATCTGGCGCGTGAGCAGGGCTATCTGAATGCCGATACGCCGCTGACTACAGCGGAAACAGCCTCGGTGTTCGGAGAAATGCTGACTTTTGAACGGCTGATGCGCGAGGAGCAGGACCCGCAGCAACGTCTGACCTTGCTCTGCGGCAAAATTGAGGACACCTTTGCCACGGTATTCCGGCAGATGGCCATGCATCGCTTTGAGGTGGTGATGCACAATGCCCGTCGCAGCGAGGGGGAACTCAGCAAGGAAAGGCTCGCAGAGCTGTGGATGCAAACCCAGACCGAGCAGTTTGCCGACAGTATCCAGTTCAGTCCCGGATACCGCTGGTGGTGGAGTTATATCCCCCATTTTATCGGCTCTCCCGGCTATGTGTACGCTTATGCTTTTGGTGAATTGCTGACTTTGGCTTTAATTCAGCGTTATCGGGAAAATCCCCAGGGTTTTGTGTCGGGCTATATCGCCATGCTGAAGCTTGGGGGCAGCAAAACGCCTGCCGAGGTGGTGGCAGAAACGGGTGTCAATCTGGAAGATCCGGATTTGTGGTCAAAAGCCCTGGATTATCTTGCCAGTATGGTGGATGAGGCGGAATCCCTGGCCGGAGTCCGTTGAGCATGCGTCAGGAAAAAGACAGCATGGGTCTGGTGGAGGTGGAAGATGCCGCACTGTGGGGGGCGCAAACCCAACGCTCCCTGAATTACTTTGCCATCGGCAGCGAACGGATGCCCATGGCGGTCATTTATGCCCTGGCCAGAATCAAGCGTGCTGCTGCTCAGGTCAACCACGAATTGGGTCTTTTGGGTAAGGATATTGCCGATTATATTCAGCTTGCCGCCAGCGAAATCATCGATGGACGCTGGGATGAACAGTTTCCGCTGCGGGTCTGGCAGACGGGTAGCGGCACCCAGAGCAATATGAATGTCAATGAAGTGATTGCCAATCGCGCCAACGAGCTGGCTGGTCAGGTCCGGGGCACGAAAAACCCCGTGCATCCCAACGATCATGTGAATCTTGGTCAGTCTTCCAATGATACTTTTCCGGCGGCCATGCATATTGCCGCCGCATTGGCGGCGCAGCAAAATCTGCTGCCCGCGCTGATCCATCTGGAAAGCCTGCTGGCGGCTAAAAGCCAGCAATTTGCGGCACTGATCAAGGTCGGACGCACGCATCTGATGGATGCTGTTCCGCTGACCCTGGGTCAGGAATTTTCCGGGTACCAGGCGCAGTTGCAGATGGGGATTCAGGCCATTGAGCAGGCTTTGCCCGGACTGTACGGACTGGCTTTGGGGGCTACGGCGGTGGGCACGGGTCTCAACTGTCATCCAGATTTCGCCAGACAGGCTTGTGCGCACCTGCATGCTGAACTGGGCTTGCCTTTTCATCCGGCAGCCAATTTTTTCGCGGCGCTGGCGGGCCATGAAGCCCTCCAGCAACTGAGCAGCAGTCTGCGCCTGGTTGCCATGTCCTTGCTGAAAATAGCCAACGATATTCGCTGGATGGCATCCGGCCCCCGGGCGGGTCTGGGCGAACTGCAGCTTCCTGAAAATGAACCGGGGTCTTCCATTATGCCCGGCAAGGTGAACCCCACCCAGGCTGAGGCGTTGACCATGGTTTGCGTGCAGGTTTATGGAAATGACGCGGCCATTGCCTTCGCCGCATCCCAGGGAAATTTTGAGCTGAATGTTTACAAGCCGCTGATTGCCTTCAATATCCTGCAGTCCATCGAGCTGCTGGAGGATGCGGCCCGGTCTTTTGCCGAGCATTGTTTGCAGGGGCTGGAGCCGGTTACTGAACGCTTGCAGGAAAACATGGAAAAATCCTTGATGCTGGTGACTTCCCTGACCCCCGTGATGGGTTATGAGCGCGCGGCGGCCGTGGCCCAGCACGCCCACCGCAATCACTGTACACTCCGGGATGCGGTGATTCAGTTGGGTTTCCTCTCGGGAGAAGACTTCGACGCGCAGGTGCGGCCGCAGGACATGCTCTAAAAGCCCCACTCAGGCAGGCCGAGAAGGGACTGTTCTGGAGGATCATCGCCGGATCATGTTATCCTTTGGTCCGGCTAATCCATCAGCATTCAGACAGCGCAAGAGGACTTAGAACATGATCCTGATTTTAGAAGCAGATCTGGCGGAGCAGTCGCCCATTTTTCAACAGTTGCTGACCCGTCTCAAGGCCATGTCTGATATCCAGTACCGGATTCATCAGGAACAGGGCGTCGAGCAGTTGCTCAGCGAAATTTATCTGATTGGCAATACCAAATCGTTGCGGGTGGAAGACATGGAAGCCTTGCCCGGCGTGAAGCAGGCTATTCGGGTTTCCAAGGAGTATCGGATGCTTGGGCGGCATTCCGGCGATCATCGCAGCCAGGGTTTTGACTACAACGGCGTCCATTTTGGGCAGGATAACCTCAATGTATTTGCGGGTCTCTGCGCGGTCGATACGCCCGAGCACGTTGAGCAGATGATGAAAGCACTCCAGGAAAACGGTCAGGTCTGCACCCGTATGGGGGCCTACAAGCCACGCACCAGCCCTTATGCCTTTCAAGGACATGGCCAGGCCTGTTTACCCTATGTATTTGAGCTGGCTGGCAAATATGGAATGCGGGTGATTGCCATGGAAATTCTCCACGAGTCACACATGGATGAGATCCGTGAGGTTTTGGAAAAAACCGGACATCCAACCGGAGTGATGCTCCAGATTGGCACCCGTAATACCCAGAATTTTGAACTCCTCAAGGCCGTGGGAAGGCAGACCGAGTTTCCGGTGCTGCTCAAGCGTGGTTTCGGCATCACGTTGGAAGAGTCCCTCAACGCAGCAGAATATCTGGCCTCAGAGGGGAATACCAAGGTGGTGTTTGGCTTGCGTGGCATGAAAACCAACCTTGGTGATCCCCATCGCAATTTTGTGGATTTTGCCCAGGTGCCCACCGTGAAGCGTCTTACCCGGATGCCGGTCTGCATTGATCCCTCTCACTCCGTGGGCAGTCGTGATGCCGGGCCGGACGGAATTCCTGACGTTTTTCATGCTACCGCAGAGGGGGTTGTGGCGGGGGCCAACATGGTTCTGGTGGATTTTCATCCGGATCCGGCAACTGCGCTGGTAGATGGTCCTCAGGCCTTGCTGCTGAAAGAGTTACCCTGGTTTCTGGAAGATGTCCGTCTGGCCCGGGAAACCTACGAAGAGCGGGTGCTTCTGGCCGCCGCTCAGGGTGTCGCGGAGTAGGGTCGCAGCCCTACTTCACCCGCATGCCGGGTTCGGCGCCGGCATCTGGAGACAGGAGGAAAGGCCCCCCCGCCGGACCACTGGCGGCCATGACCATGCCCTCAGACAGGCCAAAACGCATTTTACGCGGCGCGAGATTGGCCACCATGACCGTCAGACGTCCCACCAGGCTGGCCGGATCATAGGCACTCTTGATACCCGCAAACACCGAACGGGTTTTTTCTTCGCCAATATCCAGGGTTAGATGCAGTAACTTGTCCGCACCTTCCACCGCTTCCGCCGCAACAATCCGGGCAATGCGCAAATCGATCTTGCTGAAATCCTCAATACTCATGGTGCTGCTTTCCGTGCCGGGCGCAGCTGCTGCTGTTTTTGCTGCCGCTTTGCCGTCATGTTCGGGCTTCGTTGCTGTACCTTGGGTACCGGGTGTTTCTGTGGGGGATTGAATCAAGGCGTCCACCTGGGATTTATCCATACGTTGCAATAAATGGGTGTAGGGCTGAATGTTGTGCTTCAACAGGGGTTGGCTGAGTCCCGGCCAGCTGAGCTCCGTTTGTAAAAATGCCAGCGATTTGCGCGCCAGTTCGGGAATGACCGGGCTGAGTAAAGTCACCAGAATGCGGAAGCCATTCAGAGTCACAGTGGCAACGCGATGTAATGCTTCGCGCTGTTCAGGATTTTTGGCCATCGCCCAGGGGGCATTCTGGTCTACGTAGGCATTAATCTGGTCGGCAAGCGCCATAATGTCGCGCATGGCTTTGCCATATTCGCGACTTTCATAAGCCTCGCCAATCGCTTCCTGGCTGTCCAGCAGACTATCGTAAAATGCCTGATCGGATCCCAGTGATGGGGCCAGTTGCCCGGCAAAAAAGCGATGAATGAATCCTGCCGCCCGCGAGGCCAGATTGACGACCTTGCCAACCAGATCCCCGTTGCCTTTCAGCAGGAAATCTTCAAGGTTGAGGTCAATGTCTTCGACATGACTGTTGAGTCGGGTGGCAATGTAATAGCGTAAAAATTCGGGATTGAGATGTTGCAGATATTGTCCGGCAGTGATGGAAGTCCCCCGGGACTTGCTCATTTTGGCACCGTTTACGGTCAGGTGTCCGTGAGCAAAAATACCGGTAGGCAGACGATGTCCGGAGCCCTTGAGCATCGCCGGCCAGAACAGGCCATGAAAATAAATAATATCCTTGCCAATGAAATGATAAATTTCGGCGCTGGCGTCGGGTCCCCAGTAATCACTGAAATCACGACCATGACTGGCACACCAGTGGCGGGTGGCTGCCATGTAACCGGGCAGGGCATCCAGCCAGACATAAAAAAACTTGCCCGGCGCATCGGGAATGGGGATGCCGAAGTAAGGTGCATCGCGGCTGATGTCCCAGTCGGCCAGCCCAATACTGAACCACTCATCCAGCTTGTGGGCGACTTCTTCCTGGAGGGTGCCGCTGTGAATCCATTGTTTGAGGAACCCGGTAAAATCCCCCAACTGGAAAAAGTAATGCTCGGATTGGCGACGTTCGGGTACTGCACCCGATACGGCAGACACCGGATTGATCAGGTCGGTGGGGCTGTATGTAGCGCCACAGACCTCGCAGCTGTCTCCATATTGATCGGGTGCCTGGCAACGGGGGCAGGTCCCGCGTATAAAACGATCCGGTAGAAAGATGCCAGCAACGGCATCATAAGCCTGTTCGATTTCGCGGATGTTGATGAAATCGGCACTGCGCAAAGCCCGATAAATCTCCTGCGATATCTCGAAGTTTTCCGGTGAGTGGGTGCTATGGTACAAATCAAAACCGATGCCAAAGCCGGTAAAATCGCGCAGATGCTCTTCATGCATGCGTGCTATCAAGGCTTCCGGAGTGATGCCTTCACTCTGGGCGCGCAGCATGATGGGCGTGCCATGGGCATCATCGGCGCAGACGTAAACGCAATCATGACCCCGCAGGCGCTGATAGCGGGCCCAGATGTCGGTTTGGGTGTATTCAACCAGATGGCCAAGGTGAATCGGACCATTGGCGTAGGGCAGGGCGCTGGTAATCAGGATGCGTTTAGTCATAGTAGCCATAAATTACAGGGGAAGCGCTTGTCAGGCAATGCTGTTGAACGATTTTTGATGCTGGCAGTCACTGCTGATCCATGGTATAAAGGGCGCCATTTTTCAGGGAGATTTATCTGATGTCCAGAGTTTGCAAGGTGACCGGCAAAAAGCCTATGGCCGGAAACAATGTTTCGCACGCCCACAACAAGACCCGTCGGCGTTTTCTGCCCAATCTCCAGTATCATCGTTTCTGGGTAGAAAGTGAAAATCGTTGGGTGCGTATGCGGGTGAGCACCAAGGGTATTCGTACCATCGACAAAAAAGGTATTGATGCGGTTCTGGCTGAACTGCGTGCTGCCGGCGAAAAAATCTGAGGATTTAACTGATGCGCGACAAAATCAAATTGGTTTCCACGGCCGGTACCGGTCATTTCTACACCACGACCAAAAACAAGAAGACCACACCGGACAAGCTGGAAATGAAAAAGTACGATCCCAAAGTCCGTAAGCACGTGGCTTACCGGGAAGACAAAATCAAGTAATTTTCTGTGCCTCCCTGCGGTCTGCCCTGAATCTTCAGGAGAGGCCGGTTGGTTCTTTGCTCAACCATCATTATTTTGCTAAGTTATTAGCACTCCTGATGGTTGAGTGCCAAGGACCCCATTCCAATCATATGTGCATCGTCCACAATTTCTTGTTCTCCGGATATTCATGCGGCCTGGCAACAGCACAGGATAATCTCGTCTGTTGGGGACAAATCTGATGGCTATGGATGAACGTGCGCGGCACCTGCTCAAATCCCTCATCGAGCAGCATATAGCCAATGGTGTACCGGTCGGCAGTCGCCAGTTGGCCAAGGGCGCCGGTCTCAATATCAGTCCTGCTACGGTCCGTAATGTCATGGCGGATCTTGAAGATGAAGGTTATCTGATTTCCCCCCATACTTCTGCCGGACGCATTCCTACCCATGTTGGTTACCGCTTTTTTGTGGATGCGCTGCTGCGGGTGGTGCCGCTGTCCCCTGAGTCCCATCAACTGCTGATTCATCGGTTGGGGCACTACATTCCGGATACCGAGCAGGTGCTCCATGCGGCCACGGAGGTGCTTTCGGAATTGACCCACATGGCGGGGTTTGTCCGTGTGCCCCGACGTGCCAATCGAACGTTGCGCCATGTGGATTTTCTGGCACTGCGCGAAAAGGAAGTGCTGGCCATTTTTGTGACCGATAAGGGCGATGTCGAAAACCGCCTGATTCGCACCGAACACGCCCTCAGTGCCGCTGAACTCAATCAGGCGGCCAATTTCTTCAATGAAAGTTATGGTGGTCGCCCCTTGCAGGAAGTCATCCAGCATTTGCAGCGCGATCTGCAGCAATCCCGTCACGAAATGGACCGCATATTGCGCAGTGCCATGGAGCTGGGTGAGGAAATGCTGGAAGAAGATCAGCAGCGCATGCTTATTGAAGGGGAGTTTCAATTGCTGGACCTGCCGGAACTGGCCGGTAGTGAACGTCTGCGCGAGTTACTCAATGCGGTGCGGCAGAAGCGTGACCTGGTCCATCTTCTGGATGGCAGCATGCGCGGCAGTGAAGTGCGCCTCTTCATTGGTGAGGAATCGGGCTTTGCGCCCTTGAGCGATTGCAGTGTCGTTTCAGCGCCGTACGTGGTGGATGGCGAGGTGCTGGGCGTGCTCGGCGTGATTGGACCCATGCGTATGCCCTATCAACAGATTATTCCCCTGGTGGATGGCACCGCCCATTTACTGGGGCGGGCCTTGTCACAATCTTGAGTGGCTTGCGTAATTATGCCGTAGACCGCTTTGCCCGGGAATTGCTGCCGGTTATCGACAGTCTCGAACTGGCCCTGGCGACGCCCCTGGAAGGCGATGAAGCGCTCACGCAGTTTCGCCAGGGTATTGAAAATACGCTGACTCTGTTTGCTCAGGCCTTGGGAAAAGCGGGTATCGCCCCCATAGAAATGGGCGAAGGGCGTTTTGATCCGCATCTGCATCAGGCGATTGCCATGGTGGAATCGGAAGGAGATGCAAACCGGATTCTTGCGGTGCATCAGAAAGGTTATCTCATGCATGACCGTCTGCTGCGTCCCGCCATGGTTTCGGTGTCCAAGGCACCCAAAACTGCGTAATCATTGTTGATATAAACACAAATTTTTTAATTCAGGAGAACATATAATGGCTAAGGTAATTGGCATCGATTTGGGCACCACCAATTCTTGCGTCGCCGTCATGGAAGGCGACAAGGTCAAGGTCATTGAAAACAGTGAGGGCAAGCGGACGACGCCTTCCATTGTCGCGATCACTGAAGAGGGCGAGGTGTTGGTTGGCGAAGCGGCAAAACGTCAGGCAGTCACCAATCCCGAAAACACTATTTATGAAGTAAAGCGTCTCGGCCTTCATTTTGCAGAAAATGAAAAAGACGGCGGAAGATTATCTCGGTGAAACGGTCAGTGAGGCAGTCATTACCGTCCCTGCCTACTTCAACGATGCCCAACGTCAGGCTACCAAGGATGCGGGACGTATTGCCGGTCTGGAAGTGAAGCGCATCATCAACGAGCCAACGGCAGCGGCTCTGGCTTTTGGTGAAGACAAAAAGCCCGGCGACAGCAAAATTGCGGTTTATGATCTTGGTGGTGGGACGTTTGACGTATCCATCATCGAAATTGCCGAAATGGACGGTGAGCACCAGTTTGAAGTGCTGTCCACCAACGGGGATACTTTCCTGGGTGGTGGTGACTTCGACAATCGCATCATCAATTATCTGGCGGATTCTTTCAAAGCCGAAGCCGGTATTGACTTGCGCAGTGACCGTCTGGCCATGCAGCGTCTGAAGGAAGCGGCGGAAAAAGCCAAAATTGAGCTTTCTTCGGCGCAGCAGACGGACGTCAACCTGCCCTTCATCACCGCCGACCAGAGTGGTCCCAAGCATCTGAACATGAAGCTGACCCGGGCCAAGCTGGAATCTCTGGTGGAAGACATTATTGACCGCAGTATGGCCCCCTGCCGGGTTGCCATGAAAGACGCCAACCTGTCCACCAGTCAGGTGACTGATGTGATTCTGGTGGGTGGTCAGAGCCGGATGCCCAAGGTTCAGGAAAAGGTCAAAGACTTTTTTGGTCAGGATCCGCGCAAGGACGTGAATCCTGATGAGGCGGTGGCCATTGGTGCGGCCATTCAGGGTGCAGTGCTGTCTGGCGACAAAAAGGACGTGCTGCTCATGGACGTCACCCCCCTGTCTCTGGGCATCGAAACCCTGGGCGGCGTAATGACCAAGCTGATCGA
>JABEBX010018388.1_pt1 | contig 20335 bp, 12 predicted proteins | sample 7245971 | NCBI WGS metagenome assembly JABEBX01 (sample SAMN14506365, study PRJNA622280) | hot springs metagenome | biome: hot spring [ENVO:00000051]|acidic hot spring [ENVO:00002120]; feature: spring [ENVO:00000027]|sediment [ENVO:00002007]; material: sediment environment [ENVO:01001048]... | reverse complement strand
AGGAATTTTTTATAGAGAAGCGTATAAGATTCCCCTGATCTGTTCCTGCCGAAAATTTCTATGATTGGAACTCCATTGTCCTGATAATATGATGATGATATAACTCTTATCTCATCTTCCATTATCATCTCATGGAATCAGTGCATTAATATTTTGACTTAGGATACATTGGATAAAGATTAATATCCGAATAGATTAAGAGATATGCACTATATTGTAATAACTGGTGGAGTCATTTCGGGTATTGGAAAAGGCACAATTACTTCTTCTTTGGCTTATATATTAAAAGCAAGGGATTTCAAGGTAACAATAGTGAAGATTGATCCTTATCTTAACTACGATGCTGGTACTATGAATCCATACCAGCACGGTGAGGTTTTTGTGCTTTCCGATGGAGGGGAAGTAGATCTTGATCTTGGAAACTATGAAAGATTTTTAGATACTGATTTGAAAAGTGATAATAACATCACAACAGGAAAAATTTACAAGAAGGTAATAGAGAGGGAGAGGAGAGGGGACTACCTGGGAAGCACTGTGCAGATAATTCCTCACATCACAGATGAAATAAAGAGACATATAAGAAAAGTTGGAGAAGAAAACAGGGCAGATATTGTGCTGGTGGAAGTTGGAGGAGTTGTTGGGGATATAGAGTCAATGCCATTTCTCGAAGCACTGAGGCAGCTGAGACTTGAAGAAGATGGCAATGTTTTCTTTATTCATGTTACATACGTTCCTATGCTTCACAGCCTTGGAGAGCCAAAGACAAAACCCACACAGCACAGCGTCAGAGAGCTAAGAAGCATAGGAATTCAACCCGACGCCATAGTTGCGAGAAGTGAGATAGAACTGGACGAAGAGGTAAAGAAAAAGATCGCCCTTTTCACTCAGGTGGACGAGAAGGCTGTGATAGGAGTTCCTGATGTTTCAGATATTTTCACAATGCCTATTTATCTCAATGAATCAAAGTTACCTAGCTATATTTTAGAAAAAGCTTCCCTTCCTTTAAGAGACAGCAATCTTGAAAGGTGGAAGGGTATTGTGAACAATATTGTAAATCCAAGGGAGAATGTGGAAATAGCTATCGTTGGGAAATATGTGGACCTGAAAGATTCATACATCTCCCACGAGCATGCATTCATGCACGTTACAGGCAAGACGGGCATAGGTGTGAAAATAAGGTGGATTAATTCTGAAACTGAAATGGATAATTATGATAAAATAAAAGGTGTTCATGGTGTTCTAATCCCAGGAGGATTTGGAAGTAGAGGGATAGAGGGTAAAATTAATGCTATAAAATATGCAAGGGAAAATAAAATACCAATACTGGGTATCTGCCTCGGATTCCAGCTTGAAGTTGTTGAATATGCAAGAAATGTTCTTCATCTAAAAGAAGCAAATTCCACAGAATTCAATCCTGAAACGAAATGCCCTGTTATAGATATTCTGCCTGAGCAGATGGATATAAAAGACAAGGGAGGTACCATGAGACTTGGCGACAAAAAAGTTCTAATAAAAAAGGGGACAAGAGCATATGATTTATATAAAAAAGAAGAAATATATGAGAGGCACAGGCACAGATATGAAGTGAATCCTAATTTCATAAAAGATCTGGAAGAGGCAGGGATGAAATTTTCTGCAACTGATGAAGAAGGCATAAGGATGGAGATTCTTGAGTTAGAGGGGAACCAATTCTTCATGGGTTCACAATTCCATGCTGAATTCAGGAGCAGGCCTGAAAAACCTTCTGTCCTGCACAGCGCTCTCGTTATGGAAGCGTTGCAATATAAGAAAATTTCTGAAAAGAGTTAAATATCATGAGGAAGAATTACGAAATATTTATATAGTTTTTCATAATATCTAAATTCTATGCCTGAGACCCTTAAAAAGATAGGTAATGTATTGGGGGGGAGGGAAGGTAAACTCATAGCAAAAATTGAAAGGGAAATACCATTTTCCACTGTTATTTATGATAAAAAAGGAAACAAGATAGGTAAGATTTCAAGGATATTCGGACCTGTGAAATCCCCATACATTGCCATTGATGGTAAGGGATCTGAGGCACAGGAAATTTATATGAGGTGGGATAATGGAAGAGGAGAAGAAAAAAGGGAAAAAGGATCTACTGGAAGAGATAACAAAATGCCCGGAATGCGGGTCAACGCATCTGGTGAGAGACTACGACAGGGGCGAACTGGTTTGCCAGGACTGCGGCCTAGTCATAGACGATAGTTTCATAGATCAGGGACCGGACTGGAGAGCCTTTGATTCCGAGCAATCTGAAGCTAGGGCCAGGACAGGTGCCCCTATGACATATACAATTCATGACAAGGGACTTAGCACAGAGATTTCATGGAAGAACAAGGATTCGTATGGAAAGAGCATTCCTACGAAGAGCAGGGCGCAGCTCTACAGGTTAAGAAAATGGCAGAGGAGAATAAAAGTATCAAATGCAGCGGAGAGGAATCTTGCCCAAGCTCTTCAGGAGCTTGAGAGAATGGCTTCCAACCTTTCACTTCCAAAGGATGTGAGAGAGACAGCCGCAGTAATCTATAGAAAAGCTGTGAAGGAAAATATGATAAGAGGAAGGTCTATAGAAGGTGTTGTTGCAGGTTCAATTTATGGAGCATGCAGGATGATGGGTGTTCCCAGGACTTTGGAAGAAATAGCGTCAGTTACAAGAATAAAGAAGAAGGAGATTGGTAGAACTTATAGAATGATGTCCAGGATATTACAACTAGGCATATTCCCGTCAAGACCTGAAGATTATATTAATAGGTTCTGCAACAGGCTGAGGCTTTCCAATGATTCTAAGAAGAAGGCTATGGAAATACTCAAGCTCGCAGAGAACAGGGATCTAACTTCAGGAAGGGGACCTACAGGAGTAGCTGCAGCCGCAATATACATAGCAAGCATAGCTCTCAATGAAAGGAGGACGCAGCGTGAAGTTGCTGAAGTGGCTGGAGTTACAGAAGTTACAATAAGGAATCGATACAAAGAGTTAACAGAGAAATTGGGAATTAATGTTGAAGTCTGATTTTTAATTTTTTCTTTTTTAGGCTCTACATCTCAACAATCTTTATATTTTACTATTTTATTTGGACGAGGGGCCCGTAGCTCAGACAGGTAGAGCATCTGGCTTTTAACCAGGTGGTCGTGGGTTCGAATCCCACCGGGCCCGTTTAATATATAGATAGATACATTCTCAAAAATCAACTTTACCTCCATTGAAAAATTCATCTTTAAGATTGTATCTCTTGCAGCATATAACATAAAAAAGAACTAGAAAATCTACAATTATAATATGAGTTTATTTATCTAATATTATTAAAAAATATTTAGTCCCAATATAATGTAGTAAACTCCCAATCCCAACATAGTTATGAACATAATAAATACTAGACTAAAAAGTGCTCTAACTGCATTTCTTTCTCTAAAAAATGGGTGTAAAACGTGATAGTGTTCTAGTTTTCCTGAGAAATTTTCACCCTCTTTTGTGGAAACTGGTATTGGATCTATATTATAATTCCTTTCTATACGTTCCATCCATCTTACTCTGACATCTTGCATTATTTATATTATGAAAGTACAATTAATAGAGCAAAATTAAAAGAACTTCCGAACATCATAATTATACCAATTATTATATAATTATTTCTTATAAATTCGAAGGAAACACTAAAAATTACACTTGCAATTGTGATACTAATATTTAGAAGTTGCCAAATCAACTGGTCAAAATGTCTATAATCGTATGACGCCCTAGCATATTGTTGTATTATCAATTGATTTTTCACAGATTTGTCATCATTCTCTATTGACATTTTTGAATATTATAAACTTTTATATAATTTTTTTTTAAAATATATGTATATGGATATTACACCTAATGTAAATCTAGGTTTAAAATGAGTAACTTCTTTAAACTTACGAAAGAAACGGTTGTTGTTCTAAGGTTAACCTGATGTTATAAACTTATGACGAAAGTTCTACTGTCCTAAAAGTCACATTAAAAATATTGGTATTTGAAATAATGAATATGCGAAAGTAGCGATGCATTTTTTGTAAATAATTATTCACTTTACTCATTGCTTTTAGAAAATCATCAATCTTTTAATAAGTTTTATTTGCTCACACAATGCTCACACAAAATTATTATAATTATCTTAAAACTAAATATAATGTAAAATTCACTCAAATTTTAAATATTTGTATGTTCATACTTTATATATGGATAAAAAATTGATCACTATTATATTAATATCAATAGTAATCTCCTCAGGATTTTTTCTCCCTTTAACCGGGGCAAATAGCATAGAAAAATCATCCCAACATTCTTCTTTAATAAATGATGCTTATACAGATTTTCAAACAAACAAAAATATTGGAAATTTTACGATATATCTGGGAGATGTTAATTCCTCTTATCTTCAAAACATATTAATTCCTGTATATATACGCAATGGTTCAAATTTTTCTAACTTAATTCAAATATTTTCATTTGATTCATCACTTGTTAAATTTGATGGAATTATTAACAATCTAGCTTCCCAGAATGTTAATTTTTCATATGTTAATCTATCCAACGGAATAATTAGGGTGTATGGAAATGGATCTTTTGTTATACCTTTTTATGAAACAGTCCTTTATTACTTAAAATTCACATCTTTAAAACAGGAACAATACATTACCACAGTTCTTCTGGATAGTTCTACATTAAATGGAAATACATTTAATACAATATCAGAATCACACTTAAGAATTGTTCATGGATGGACAAATCTAGGTCCAAGAGATGTTTCCAAATTTGATCCCTACACATCTAGCGGTAATAATACTACTTTTCTCGCAGGTACTGTTCCTGCAATTGGCTACAGTCCTTACAACTTGTCAATTCTTTATGTCACATCGGGTCGTGGGGGACCATGGCAAGGTAATCTCTACAAAGGAGAGGATGTGAGCGGATTTGGAGGGGTTTTCAGATCCAATGATTCGGGTAAAACATGGTATCCCGTTGATAATGGTTTAAATTCCACTGAAGTAACTACTATTGCAGTTGATCCTGATAATCCTAATATTGTTGTTGTAGGAACAGGAGGAATAGCATCAATAGTGGGTGGGGGTATATATAAAACAATAAATGGCGGAATGAGCTGGCAGGAAACTTATGGAATGGGTGCAAATTATATAACGTATTATGATGGAAAACTCTATGCTGCTTCATATCACGCAATTCTTGTATCTTATAACTTTGGAACAACCTGGAATGTTATAAAGAGTTTCGACAGTACTGTTACAACTATAGATATTTCAAATAATGGGTCTACGATCTTTGTTGGAATTTATAATCCTTATAATGTATCAATTTTGAGGTCCACAAATGGCGGAGAAACTTTTTCTACTGTTTTAACTCTTAAGGGCTACTACTCTGTAAGTCAGATACAGACAGATCCATCAAATAACTCAAGAATGATGGCTTTAATTGAACATGGATATACCACTTATCCAAATCTTTTCAATTCTTCAGATAATGGGGTCACCTGGAATCCAATCAATGATAGCAGAGTAGGAATAAAGTACGCAATATTTACTGGACCCGAATGGTCTAGTGGAGTAGCAGAGGCACCACAATATTTCACTTATGATCCTTTAAATGGTAATATCATTTATGTGATTGGCCCAGGTTATATATATAAATCCACAAACTGTGGCATACATTTCTATCCTGTAAATACAAGTGATACATCGGTAGATTCTCAGGCTGTTGGTGGAGACAACAGAGTGATGAGCATAGATCCATTAAATGATAGTATCATGTTTATTGGAAGTGATCAGGGTTTGTACTGGTCTAAGGATGGTGGATATAATTGGACAGATCTTGATAACAGGTCTGCAAGTATGGTCTATACTGTAGCTGCATCGGGAAGCTATATATTTACCGTTGTACAGGATTGGGCCCCTATTTTTTCCAATAATTATGGAAATACATGGTTTACGGCACCAGGAAGTGAGGAAGGATGGGCAACGGTGGATCCCTATAATAATTCTACAGTGGTTGTGGAAAGTTCTGATGCAATGATAGTGTCAAACAATGGAGGAAAAACATTCTTTTATCCACAAATAAATAATGAATCTTATTTCGGTTATACGTCAAAAAATGTAAATGGTATAGTTTATGCTAAGAATGGTACGATATTTGCTGCTGAAAACGGTGGAATTTTCAAAAGCAATGACAACGGACATATATGGAATCTAATTCCCAATTCTCCATCATCCATGGACGCTATAGCTATCGATCCTATTAATCAGAATGTATTAATTGCCTCAGGTTCTACTGCAGGTTGGATCTCACCTGGAACATATGAATCTAAGAATGGAGGGTTAAGCTGGACAAAAATTAATGATATAGTATTTAATTCTATAGCCATCGATCCTTCGAATGATTCAATAATCGCAGGAGTATATTATACAAATGATTATTTAGGAAATCTCATGATGAGTTTTGATGGTGGAAAAACTTTTCAAAATCTCAATTTTACTACCATAAATATGTTTGTTGCTTCTCCACAGATATTCTTCCATGAACAGAATGGAAAAACTTTTATGATATATACAACAGATCAGGGTATTTTTGAATCAACCGATTTAGGTAAAACATGGACAAACATAACATATAATATTCCAACATCTGTGATAAGCGATCTATTCATATCAAATAACAATTCTGCCTATGTTTCCACCTATGGAATGGGTGTTTGGTACGATCCTGATTTATTTAATCAAACTTTTTTTGAAAGTCCACCAATTCTCACAGGTTACCTTCCAGATAATGAGTCTATGATTATAAACGGAAATACCATTTACGGGCGTGGATATTTTTCAATAGCTGTGAATAAAGGCATTAATACCATTGCCAGTCCATTACTGCGTGAAAACATATACTTAAATGGGACAGATGGATTATTATATTTCCTGAATCTTTCATCACCTAAACTTCCTTTAATATTCAAAGAAAATGGTCTTCAAAGAAACTTAATGTTTACAATCTCAATAAATGGAATAAGCTCCATATTAAGTAACAATTCTATTTTGTATTTACCTCCAGGACTTACGAGCATATCATTTTATCCTGTAAGCAATGATTTTTCAATTTTTATGCCAGAAAAAACCATTCTTGAAATAAATATGAATATCATTCCCCAAACAGTCACCATAAATTACACTCAAAAATTCAAGAATTATTTTACAAACTTAACATCAGAAATGATAGGCAATATTTGGACAACTAATATAAACTACAATAAAGGAAACATAATATTTGCCGGAGCGGGTAATAACATAATTTTAAATATTTCAACAATGCAAATTAAGCAAGTTTTTCCTTTTTCTCTGGGAATTATTACAGCAATACCATTTGGTGATGGATTTTTACTTGGTGGAACTGAGTGCTGTTCAAATAAACCAGCCCTATTTTATTACAATTTAAGTACTGGAAATGTTTCAAACTTGACGTATATTTTACCTCCATCTTGGAACAGTCAAATAGATAATTTATTTAATATAAATTCAACAAGCTTTGGATTGGTGGGAGGCAATACTTCAACAATTTATTTTGGAATAATAAAAAACAATACATTTTATAATCTTTCTAAATATATACCTTCATATTTTCATAGTTACTATTATTCCGCTGCCTACATTTCCACTTATAACTGTATAATAGTTTCTGATGAAGAATATATTGGAATTTTTTATTTAAAGAATAATACATTTGAGGATATATCTTCCTTGTTTCCAAATAACTATTATGTTGGACCTGATGTATGGGCACCTTCATATTCATATATTGCAACCAACGGTAACGAAGCAATGATTATAGGCACATTGTTAAACGGAAATATTTGTGATCAACCAATGGTAACATTATTCAATCCAAAAAATGGGGTAACTGATCTTTCAAACCTATTCTCAGGAACTGGAATTATAGATAGTGTTTATTCGAATGGAAAGGATTTTGTTTTGACTGGTATGACCCTGAATGGTAAAAATCCACCCATATTTATTTACAATCCTAATGAAAATTCTTTAACTGAAGTAAATACCACATATTTTGGTAATTTTTCATTAATAGACAGCGCAATATTGGTTAACAACTCTATTTATTTCACAACATTTAATTCAAAATCAATACCTAATGCAACATATGTATTGGATTCTTCTTACTATGGATTAATAAACCTCACTCCGGTTGGTAGTGCATCAATAAATACTAATGTAATTTCAACTCTTAAAATAAACAACCAGACTTATAATGGAAAAGAATTTAATATTCCTTTATTTAGTGGGAACTATTCTGCAAATTTATCCTCACCAGGATACAAAACCTATAATTTCACGGTTTCTATTCTTCCCTTTAAAACATCATATTACAATTTGACTCTGATCTCTTCAAAGGAATATAACATCACATTTAATGAATATGGTTTACCATTAGGAACTAAATGGTTCTTAAATCTAAGCAATGGACAATCATTTTCATCAACAAACTCAACGATAACATTCAAAGAGCCAAATGGATCTTATTCATACACAATAGCAACAAATAACAAGATATATGCACCTATCCAGTATTCTGGAAATTTTATTGTTAACGGTGCAAATATAAATGAAACAATAACATTTAAGACCGTAACTTATAATGTCACATTTGTTGAGAATGGTCTTCCATCCGGAACAGTATGGTCATTAACAATAAATGGAACAACAATAACCACCAATTCAACAGCAATAACATTCCATGAGACAAATGGATCATATACCTTCACAATTACACCAATTAATGGTTATTCTATTACTCCAAACAGCGGAACAATATTAGTAAATGGTAATAGTGTGAATACTCAGGTAACATTCACAGTTTTAACTTACAATGTAACATTCACAGAATCTGGATTATCATCTGGAACAACCTGGACAGTTATGTTGAATGGAAAATCATTTAATGGAGAATCAATAAATAAAACATTAAATTCTTCAGGAAATACAATAATATTTAATTTACCAAATGGATCATATTCATATTCAATCCAAGGCATATCTGGATACAAAGCTAACAATTATTCTGGTAGTGTAATGGTTTCAGGCAATACAAATATACAAATCACCTGGACAGTTATAACATATCCATTAACAATAACACAGACTGGAATTCCAAATGGAACTGAATGGTCTGTCACATTAACAGGAACATCATTCAACGGACAGTACATTAACACAACTCTAAACTCTACAACAAACACAATAACATTTAATGTTCCAAATGGAACATATTCTTATAAAATACACCTTCCATCAGGATATCAGGGTACTGACTTAACAGGTTTAACATCTGTTACCGGTACAACAGCAAACATACCTATCAGAGCACAAGCTCCCACCAATTACATGCTTTTCATTATAATAGGAATTGTTGTAGTAATAGTAATAATAGTAGCATTTATAGGAATAAGAATGAGAAAACCAAAGTCAAGGAGACCAGAAGAATTGAAACCTGAAGAGAAGAAATAAAATTTTATCTTCCGCCATAATTTTTTTAATTTCATTTGATAAATTTATTTATATTTAATGTCTAGATTTTTTACTTCCCTTTCTCCGAGTTTGCAACATGATAAGATTAGTCATCTAATGAGGGGTCATTTTTGTCTTTATCTGAAATTCCCGGTTTCAATGGCGGAAAACTGGTCAGAGCCTACTGAAATTCCTATTATTAGAAGAAAGTATGAGGCATCAATTATCATCTTTCTAGCCTTTGGGAGAGTTCAGACCTAAAATCTTCCATTTCTTTTTCATTTACTTTATGCGATTTCTTCATCCTTGACATTTCGAGAAGCTTAAAGTAATCACTTCTCTTTTCCTTAAACCTCTGATTGATAACTGTAGATATATGCTTTGCATCGTCAGATTTTTCAATGCTTTGCCTAACAGGCTTTTCGTATTTTTCGTGATCTAGGGCGATGGTTTTGCGTTTCTGCACGTTAAAATTAATAAATATAGACACTTAAGCTTTTAGCTCTTTTTTCTAGTTATCCAATGAATCTATCCCTCTCGTAATGGCTCAATTCAGTGTAAATCAACCTTGTTGCTGTCTTGGTAATACCATACAATGATACCGTTCCCACGGGCAGCGGGTACTATTTCGCTCCATCATTATTTTTTGAAAGGTGTCACCTATTACTGAACATTTCAATAAAAAAAATTACAGAGAAAGTTTACAATGTCCCTGTTTTCACAGAGATGCATCCTGAGAACTTGAAAAGTGGCGAAATATATCGCACCTCAATCCCTTCTAAAATATTTTAAAGATCGTCTAGCGTAATGAATGTTTTTAATAACTTTTCATTTCTCGCTAAAGGTCTCCAATGTCAAATGATACGTTTATTGAAACAGTCAACGGAGTCTCATGTCTAACTAACCTTTGTATTCATTCTTCACTGAATATTTATAGTACATCTCCTGCACATCTCTCATCGTCCATGAATATTTTGTGTGAAAGCATTCATAGCTCTGATGCCTGTCGCACCACAGCCTTGGAATTCCGTTCTCGTCGTTCTTAAGAAGTAACGTTACCCTGTCGTTTATCGATGCATCTTCCATTATCACGTGGTCGTCGTACGCCTTCGCCTTAACGATCTGGGAAGCCTTTTCCATGAAGTCAAGAAAATCATGCTCAACCTTCCCTGTTGACAAGTCTATTGGCAATAAGCTCCCCTTAATTGCTTCTTCAGCTTTTCTAATCTTCGCTGCAACTGACCTGCCTTTCTCTGTGAGCGATATCATATAGCTCCTCTCTATAATGACTTCCTCCCTTATGTTTAACAGCCTCTCCATTTGCAGAAGTAGAAAGTTTCCATCATTGTAGAAAAGGTCGATAAAAAACTTGGAGCAAACATATTCCTAAAATTTAATTTCTATCGTTTGATGGATTTCATAATATCATTAGGATAGGATTTCAAAGTTTTAATAATAGATTCTTAAGGTGATTAATTCTTAAAATCAATACAATTGACACATCAAATTATAATTACGCTATATTTATATACTCAAAATCGTTAAATTCAAACATGAGCACTAAATCACTACAAGTAGTGGTAATAATAATGGCACTTTCTCTTTTGTTCATGGGGCTTTCCTCAATGTACAATGATAACTCAACACACATTTCTCCTCCATCTAATATATCGGATCCACCTGTAAACGTTATTTCTGGAAATATTACCTTTACTGGAAATGTGTCAAATAACTTTAACGGGCATCTTATAGCTACTAATACTAATAAATCTCCTTGGGGAGCAGAGAACAATATCTCACAGTTATATGTTTCTTTCAATAATTCGTATTTGTTCCTAGGGGTTAATGCGCTAGTGGAAAATAATGGTATAATTATATTTTTGAGCAATAATACCGGATCAAATTTAGGTACCTTTAATATGACCAAGTCAAGTGCCTGGAATAGAAACATAACCTTTACATCCCCTATAAATTATTTTACCGCCGTCTGGTTTAGTGGGACCAATGAAGCTAATACCGATCCATCAGGTCCGAATGCCTATCTTGTAAGCAGTCCATTAAGTGATAGCAATACGAGTACGGAAGCCGTACCTATATCAAACAATTTTGATTACGGACCATCTGGCATAGAATTTAGCATTCCATGGAGTGGGCTATTTCCTTATGGGCACATCGGAAATCTTGTTATGAGCATTTCAACCTTTATTATAGGAAGTAGCGGCCCGTGGGTAGGCATAGGCATTCCCTATGCTCAGGAAGGTGTTTACAGTAATGGCTCACAAAGTGAGTTTATTGTGAACAATACAATACAGCTAAATTTCGGAGTGGTAAACGTAAATCATTTAACTGTTCCAGTAAAATATGGAAATATATCATTTACAGGTAATGTAGTCAATGATTTCCAGGGACATTTGATATCAACCAATACCCACGCATCTCCCTGGGGTCCTGATAATAACATATCTCAACTATATGTTTCATATAACAATACCTATCTATTCTTAGGAATAAAGGCTACAGTTGACGGTAATGGTCTAATCATTTTCCTCGAGAATAATACTGGATCCGGCTTTGGAACGTTTAACATGATGAATCTTAACGTCTGGAGCAGGGCAATAGATTTTACCTCACCAATGAATTACTTCGCAGCTGTTTGGTTCCCTCAGTTGAATTCAAATCAAACAGGGGAAAGTGCTTATCTCATTAACACACCCCTGAGTTCTAGCGATACTTCGCCTTATGCAGTTCCAATACCAAACTATTATGTCTTTGGAGGATCAAACGACAGCACAGAAATCAGGATACCGTGGAGCGGAATGTTTCCCAACGGAATCCCTGAAGGCTTAACAATGGGTATATCCGCACTTATAATCGGTGGTAGTGGTTCATGGGTCGGTACCGGGGTACCTTATGCACAACAGGGCACTTACAATGATGGTTCTCAGAATGAATTTACAGTAAATAATACAATTGATTTAACATTTAATCTATATAAAGTAAAATTTACTGAAACAGGATTATCTAATGATGCAAAATGGTACGTTGATCTGAGCAACGGGCAATCGATAACGTCATCCAATTCATCCGTAACATTTTACCTTCCTAATGGATCATATTCTTATCAAATAGGATCAGTTGGTCCGAATTTTGAGCCAATAAAGTATAAAGGATCATTTAATGTCCAAGGGTCAGGGATATCAATTCCAGTTTCATTTATCGAATTGTATAAGATTTCATTTATGGAAAGTGGGCTTCCTACAGGGAATTACTGGGGGGTAATTCTAAGCAACAATCAGACTTTCACGACATACAGTAACACAATCTCATTCTACTATCCAAATGGTAGCTACGGATATTCCATTTTCTCGAATAATTTCCTTTATACTTCTTCACCTTCGTATGGCTCATTTACCATAAACGGTTCCTCCTATAGCCAAACTATAGTATTCTCAATAGCAACATATCCGGTTGAGTTCATGGAAACAGGTTTGCCGATCGGTTCAGTATGGTATGTAAATCTTACTAACGGGCAATCCTTCTCCCAAACAGTTACATCACCAACGTCATTTATTTCGTTTTCTGAATTGAACGGAAGCTATTCTTATTATGTCTCATCGAATGATTCAAATTATAAAGCCTTACACTACTATGGGACGTTTAATGTTAACGGAAGTGCAATCTCTGTACCTGTGAAATTTTATGAGGTTACATATGCTGTGGTATTCTTTGAAATTGGATTACCCTCAGGAGTCTCGTGGTATGTGAATTTGACCAATGGGCAGTCATTTTCATCATCATCATCTATTATAATCTTTAGTGAGCCCAATGGATATTATTCATACAATATAAGCGCCTCCGGTGAAAATTTCTTAGCATCTTATTCTTCAGGTTCATTTATCATCAATGGAAGTGTTTATGTTAAGATAATAGCGTTCTCTCCGGAATCAACTTCATCATCTGTAATCAATACTATGCATAATTCAGGATTAGGTAGTTTTGCACCTATTAATCTATTCAATGATCAGACACTCTTATCGACAATTCGGAATAATAAATCCAGTGCAATAAATTCCTTGTGTATGAAAAATAACTGATTTTAATTTCTAATTTTTTATTTTTTATTAATAATTATATATTTTGGAACTTCATTCCTTAAATAAGATATTTACAAAATATTTAATTAGTTATATGATTGCATTCTATAATTATGGCCAATACGCAATGATTAATTTATAAATTTTGTGACTTGATTCTTGATATTGATTCAAACTGTTGAATTGTACGTCATTGAAAATTTTTTTAGACTACATAAAGCATTAAATATCAGTATTTGATAAAATCATCTGTGGACAAAAGAATACTCAACTTAGTAGTATTATCAATTTCTGTAATTATTTTAACCCAAGCTTTATGGACCGGCGCATGCGCACAAACTCAAACAAATGAATCTTTTTCTTATTCTAATCTTCTTGATGTGTCTCATGGTAATATCACCTTTACGGGAAATGTAACAAATGACTTTCGTGGATATTTAATCGCATCAAATTATCATAGCTCCCCTTGGGGTTCGGATAATAATATATCTCAGTTGTATGTCTCTTTCAATCAAACTTATCTGTTTATCGGTATCACAGCTATAGTAGATAAAAATTCACTTATGATTTTCTTAAGCAATAATACTAAATCATTTTATGGGACGGATAATATGACTAAATCGAATGAGTGGGCCAGAAATATTGAATTTAGATCACCAATAAATTATATTGCAGCAGTTTATTTTGGAGGTGTTAACTCACAAATAAGCGGTCAGGGTGTTTTTATGGTAAGCAGCCCATTGGTTGATAGCAATGATATATCAATGGCAGGGGAAATTTCTAGTGGATTCTTTTTTGGAGGGAGTAATAATTCAGTGGAATTAAAAATACCATGGAAATCAATGTTTCAGTACGGGCATTCAGGGGATTTGGTAATGAACATTTCCACTTTTATTGTTGGTGGTTCTGGGCCTTGGGTGGGTATAGGCATACCCTATGCACAAAAGGGAATTTATAATAACGGTACTCAATCAGAATTTATAGTCAATAATACAATAGCCCTAAATTTTGGTAAATTGAATATATCATCATCCGCTTTCCCTGTATCTCCTGGAAATATTGATTTCAAAGGAAATGTGACAGAAGATTTTAATGGTCACCTCATAGCGGAAAATATTCATACTACACCATGGGGTTCAAGTAATAATATTTCAAAACTGTACGTATCGTATAATGAAACCTTCTTATTTATAGGAATAGAAGCAACAGCTGATAATAACGGTCTAATGATTTTTCTAGGAAACAATACTGAATCTAATTACGGTACTTTCAACATCACAAAATTAAATGTATGGAACAGGAATATAGTTTCCACATCTTCAGTTAATTACCTAGCTGCAGCTTGGTATAAATCTAGTGATAATTTAAGTGGACCATTACAAGTTTATAAAATTAATAGTCAGTTAAACGAAAGTAATGAAGCTCCTCACGCTATATCGATTTCAAATTATTCAGAATTTAGTGGCGTAAATAGTTCCATGGAGATAGCTATACCGTGGAATTCGATGTTTCCGCTAGGACATGGTGGTAATATTATAATGGATATCTCTGCTTTTATAATAGGCAGTTCAGGCCCATGGGTGGGTATAGGAATTCCATATGATCAGGTGGGGTCTTACAATAGCGGTTCGCAAGCAGCTTTCATTGTAAACAATACTATTTCTCTTGATTTTAAATTCTTCAGCGCTCAGTTCGAGGAAAGAGGGTTACCAGTCAATACTACATGGTATCTTAATCTTACAAACGGTCAGAATTTCCAATCTAATAATTCAACCATAGTGTTTAATGAACCAAATGGAACTTATTACTATACAATAAGTAACCAAAATAATTCTTATAAGCCATTATTGAAAAGCGGTGAATTTAATATTACCGGAAAGCCATTTTATATGATAGTAAATTTTACAGAGGTTAAATATAATATAAGCTTCCAAGAAAATGGACTGCCTCCTGAAACATTGTGGTTTATTAATTTAAGTAATGGTCAAAGCTTCATATCAAACAATTCAACAATTTTAATTGAAGAACCGAACGGAACCTACTATTTCACTGCGGCTAGTTCGAATAAAACATTTTCACCATCTCCTTCAGAAGGATCATTTATCGTTAACGGCACTTCAATAAGTATAAGGATAGAATTTACTAAAGTGGTATATAAAGTAACTTTCATTGAAACGGGATTAAAGTATAACACTAGATGGTTTGTTAATATTAGCAATGGCCAGTCATATTCTTCCATAAATAACACTATAGTTTTTTACGAGCCAAATGGGACATTTTATTATAACATTGCTACTAATGGTAATTATTTAATTTCTCCTCAATCAGGAGAGTTTATTGTCTATGGAAATTCCACAGTGATTAAAATCAGATTTTATGAGCTTTTTGAAATCGACTTCATTGAAGCGGGGCTTCCGAATCATAGTGCTTGGTTCCTTAATCTAAGCAATGGCAAAACATATGAATCATATAATTCCACAATAATAACATATGAGCCAAATGGAACATATTCATACCAAGTAGCATCAGAGAACAAAACTTATTCACCGGTGCAGCCAACAGGAATAATAACAGTCAATGGGTCATCAATTTCAGTTTCAATAAAATTTACAGAGATAACCTATAAAATTATTTTAAATGAGTCTGGTTTGCCTTTAAATACAATTTGGTACGTTAATCTCAGTAACGGCCAGGTATTTTCAAGTAATTCAACTAGTATAATATTCTATGAACCTAATGGTAGTTACTCATATTCTGTGTCTTCTTCGAACAAGATATATTCACCATCAAATAGCTATGGTCAATTTATTGTCAACGGTACGTCAGTTAACAGGACTTTTATTTTTCACGAAATCACATATACAATAACATTTGAAGAACAGGGGCTTCCACAGGGATTTATATGGGATATCAATTTAAGTAGTGGCCAAAGCATGCATACAAGTAGCTTAGCAATAAATTTTTCCGAACCAAATGGCACTTACGCATATACAGTTTCTTCAAGTAATAGAAGTTTTGCTCCAATTAACACAACCGGTACGTTTGTTGTGAATGGTTCAAATGTAAAAATAAGCATTTTATTTAGAGAAATAAAATATAATATAACTTTCATTGAAAACGGTCTTCCAAATAACACAATATGGAAGGTTTTATTAAATGGAGTATCTGAATCATCTAATACTCAGGAAATAATTTTTACTATGCCAAATGGTTCATATACCTTTGAAATACAAATAGTAAATGGTTACTCGATTAATCCCAGCAACGGCTTAGTTAAAATTGATGGAAATAGTACCACTATACACGTAACATTCTCCGTATTAAATTATAACATAACTTTTGAGGAGACAGGATTGTACTCTACAACAACATGGAGCATCAGCCTGAAAGGAGTATCATTCAATAACGAAGCAATAAATATTACATTGACCTCATCATCAAACGAAATAATATTTTCAGTACCAAATGGAACTTATAATTACTATGTTTCAGGAATAAATGGATATTTGGCTAACCATTATTCAGGTAATATAGACGTGGCTGGAGCAAAAGTCTATACCCAGATTGATTGGACAATATTAGAATACCCATTTACAATTGCGGAATCAGGTTTACCGAATGGCACAATGTGGTCTATTTTAGTAACGGGAAGAGAATTTACCGGGCAATATTTTAACAAAACCTTCAATTCCACTGAAAACATAATAATCATTTATTTACCAAATGGAACATATTCATATAAAGTAAGTCTCCCATCTGCCTATACCGGAAGCAATCTAAGTGGGTCAATTTCTATCATAGGTAAGCAGTTGTTTACAAAAGTTTCAGTCAAACAACATACGAATTATTTTGAAATTATCGCAATTCTTTCAATTGTAATAATAATCATAATTATTGCTATCGTTGCTATTTTGTTTAAAAGAAGAAAAGCAAAAAAATGATTGCTTAGTATTTTTTTAATTATTTTATTATCCTAATTATTTCTTAGTTTTCAAAGTTGAAGATTCTTATAAATATATTAACAACGTTCCTTCTCTCATTTATCTTTTCTTTTTCAACTTTAAAGACCATATCCTAAAACTATTGTCCTTAAGAACATTACATATCATCCTGATATTTATATTTAGAATCTAATATATGCTTCTAGAGGAATAGAACCCTCTGACGAGTATCGTGGATATATCCTATCTTATTGAGGATAGTGATTTTTCACAGAAATATCCTTTTTCAGAAACGTTTCCGTTATTGGTGCAATGAAGATAGGGGATAGACGCCTTCCATTTTTTGTTAAAGAGTTATGCATACACTTCTTAAAATTGTAATACTTATCCATTATCAGGTTATTTCGATGCTATTATCATTGAAACATTAACCAATTATATTTGTCATTAAAGTATTCTTAAATTATCTATGGATGAGAGCTTCCCTGGCATTGAGTTTCAATAAGAAAAACCAAGATTTTTCAACTATTCCATGCAACTGCAAAGCCTAGATGTGCTCGTTTTAGTAATCGCAAGGAAATCAAAGCTTGTTCCTATAAGGTAAACACTTCCCCATACTACTTTAATACTTGCCTTCAGAAATTGTGAATACTCCATCATAAGTATATCATTTCCCAGATTTGTGAGAGTATAATTAGACTCTATCGTGTCAAAAATCTTTATACTCAAATGTTTCCAGACACCTTTATATTTACTATGAAAGTTTTGATCTTCTTATTGGCTTTCACATAAATATCATTGTCTCCTTAACTGATTACCCTTTGTTTTCCTGTGGATAGTTCAATATTGATTAGCTCTCACCTAAATGGTTTTTGGTATTAACTCTCACGAGATTCATTTATTTCAAGCTTAGCCATTTCATTTACTGAGAAGGTATAGACCAACCCACATAAATCTGATACTTCAACTAGTGGAGATATAGGATATATTAGCTATAAGTAAACTTGAACAGGGCATGCTCAATGTTTAGTAGGTCAATAAGTATAATATTCAAATAATGCCTTTCTGTAAATTTGGATTTTGTTCATTGCGAATCACACAAAGATATATGTTAATCTCCTACAAAATCAATCATCAATGATATCAACATCCACTTAACCCGTGATTTATTGGTCATACAGCTATCACTATTGCATATTAATTAGTTTTAATTAACAGATCGAGGTATTGTCATATATATATCTGACCGACATATGACAATAAATGAATTTTTTTCTTCAGCATAACAGAAAATATTGCCAAAAAATGTTAATTTTTCAAATTTTTTCAATTCTCTTAATTGTTCAGACATCTAGAAAATTAATTCAAAATGTATTTATATTACAAAATCTAACGTATAGATGGAGGTTAAACTCTATATGTATAATAGAAAAAACAAATTTATGGCAATCGCAATCGTATCCGTAATGATTCTTTCCGCATTTGCTTTCATACTTCCTATGACATCAGCGCAATCAACGTCTTCAACTCCCGTCGGAACAGTAACTCTTAATCCATCTTCAGGTGCTTTTCCAGGTCAGCTTGTGACATACACTTGGACAGGTGTCCCTACAGATCTGGTTTCACCTGTTTACGTGACAGTATATCTTAACGGTGCACCTTATTCGACTGGTGTAGCGACATATAGTAATGGTGTCCTAACTGGAACATTTACTATGCCAAATGATCAACCTGGAACTTCTTTCAGTTTATCGTTTAGCTTCTCACAAATTATTCCATGTTGGAAAACTTCACTGGTAAATATAAATACCAGAACATTTATGTAAACGCCACTACTCTAAATGGCGGTCAAGCTATATTGTCTCTTCCTGCAACTGCCAAGTATAATTCAAATTTTACCTTTGGTAGTAGTTCTATCTCTGGAATAACATTATATACGAATATAAGCACTACTTGGAACGGTAAGGTCGTATCATTTGTTCTTGAGGGAAAATATGTTGGAACTATTTCAAGTGCTGGAAATTATTCATTCTCTGGAGCGATAAGGGCAACAAGTCCTTCATTATTGGCTAATACATTTACTGGATCATTCTCCGCTTCATACGATATCGTTAGCTTTGGCGTAGCTTCTAATGGAACTCATTATGTAAATTATACATTATCTACAGCACTCACTGGGCAAACAGCTAATGCAGTAGTAACTCTTTCAGCACAGTACCTAAATGCAACTTTGAATAAAGCCTCATCAAATAAAGCATACATAAATTCGACAGATTCTCTTACAGTTCAATCAGGCTATAAATTCCAGAGTGAATACATTGATATTGAGAACCCTGGAATAAATGGAACATATCTTAACAACTTTTATCATGGAAATAATTACACAGGTAATTTAACTTTCACGTTTAAGAACTATACCATCGCGACCAGTTCCGCTCTCTCCACCCTAGTGTGGTATGATAACATGAGTGCTTCAATGAAACTTTCCAATCAAACACTTAAAGGATACCTTAATTTGACAGTCAATACAACTGATTATTCACCCGGAGTCGCTGATATAAGCGATGTTGTATGGGAATTCAGTCTAAGTTCTTTGCTACATCTTAATGATTCTAATGGATTGCTATTGGAAGGTTCAGGTTCAAATTCCTCACTATCCTATTTCTATCCGGGTACAAACAGTAGCCATTACAATTATATTACTGAGGTAAATAATATTAGCCTAGAATCCTACTT
>JABEBX010016042.1_pt1 | contig 20343 bp, 22 predicted proteins | sample 7245971 | NCBI WGS metagenome assembly JABEBX01 (sample SAMN14506365, study PRJNA622280) | hot springs metagenome | biome: hot spring [ENVO:00000051]|acidic hot spring [ENVO:00002120]; feature: spring [ENVO:00000027]|sediment [ENVO:00002007]; material: sediment environment [ENVO:01001048]... | reverse complement strand
AAATATATTGGAACAAACTCAACCCCTGCACCTGGGCAAAGGCCTTTTGGGAGGCCTGGAGGGCGGTGAGGCTTTGCTGGTATTGGGTGATGACCTGGGGATAACTAATGTCCGCCAGGTTGCCCTGCTGGGTCTGGAATTGCAGGGTGAGGCTGCTGTTGAGGCTGGACACGCTCTGCGCCTGCTGCAGGCGGGCGCCGATGCTGGACTGGGTGCCGAGGACCTGGGTCTGAGCCTGGTTGAGGTTGGCCAGGACGTTGCTGATGGCCTGGGCACGCTGGGTGTTGGCGCCGGGACCACTGCCCGTCGAGCTGAGAGCCTGCTGAAGGTCGCTGAAGGTCTGGAAGATGCTCTGTGGCCGGGAGGCGGCAATGGTGAAGCTGTCCCCTGCGGCGGGTACACCCTCCACGGGCACGCTGAGGAAATTCACCCCCCCGCTGGTGGCGGGGATGCCGATGCTCTGGCCGGGGGTATAGCTGGCGCCAGATACCACGGTGCCGGAACTGGCATTCCAGCCTGCGGAGCCCACGGTGCCGGTGCCGCTGGTGATGCTGTAGGCAGTGCCGGATGCGGCAAAGGTGATCTGATACTGGCTCTGCTGGACAATGAGTTGCTGGCTGGCGGCGCCGGGGTCCAGCACGCTGCCGGGCCCCATGGTGGCGGTGCCGCTGCTGCCGCTGTTGGCGGCGGCAGCGCTGACCGTGAAGCTGCCATTACCCGCCGGGACATCCATGAATACCGCGCTGCCCGCCTCGGAGACCGGCATGTTCAGGCCTGGTCCGATCATCAGCGACTTCTGCGCGCCGTCGCCCATATATTGCACGTTGCCGTTGGCCTGCAGTTGAAAGGGCTGGGTGCCGCTCTGGGACCCGGCAAAAACATATTGCCCGTTGGCATTCTGGGTGTTGGCGAGTTGCACCAACTGCTGCAGGTTGCCGGACATGGCGGTGGCGGCATTCTGGCGGTCTTGGGCGCTCACCGTGGCGTTGTTCATCTGCACTGCCAATTGCTGTACCTGGCTGATGAGGCTGTTGACGCTTTGCAGGACGCTGGAACTGAGTTGCAGGTCCTGCTGGCTGCTCTGATTGGCCTGCTGGTAGGCGCCCAGATTGGAGAGCTTGGCACTCAGATTGAGCACCTGGGCATTGGCTACGGGGTTGTCGGCGGGATTGCCAAGGGCATTGCCGGTAGAGAGCTGCTGGCTCAGGTTGTTGAGGGTGCTCTGCTGGTTCAGCATGCCGGTGAGGCTGGTGCTGTAAAACTGCTGGGTGCTGACGCGCATAAGTCCTCCTTACAAGGCCTGAATCAACGACTGGAACAGGCTGTTGCCCACCTGTATGGCCTTGGCCGCCGCTTGGTAGGCTTGCTGATACTGGATGAGATTGGCCGCCTCCTGGTCGAGATTCACCCCCGAGAGGGACTGCTGCGCGGCCGTGGCCTGCTGCAAGACCGCTTGCTGGCCCGCGGCGCTGGTCTGCGCCTGTCCGGCCTGGGTGGCTACCTGCGTCACCAGTTGGGCAGCGGCGTCATTGAAGGTGACGGTGCCGTTGGACATGGTGCCGCTGGTGGCCAAGGCGGCCATGGCGGCGGCGTTGCCGTTGTTGCCGGGGCCGGCCTGGGTGAGGGTAAAGGCATCGCCGGATGCCGCCAGCGTGCCGCTGAGATTGACTTGCCAATAGCCGCCGGGCGGGTTGCTGGCATAGGGGATATCGATGTTGGTCCCGGAGCCGCCGAGGCTAAGGGTGCCGGTGGCGATGATGCCGGAGCTGCCGATACCGCCCGAGCTGACCTGAAAACCGACACTGGCGCTGCCGGAGCCGCCGCTGGTGAGGGTGATCTGCAGGGGCGTAAGAAAGGCCGCGCCGCTGGCCAGCACGTCGCTGCTACCGCTGGAGGAGACATACTGCCCGGCGGAAAGGGTGAGGTTGCCGAGGTTGCTGTTGACGATGGCACCGCTGCTGAGGATGCCGGCGTTGCTCACATAGGGACTGGCAGCGGCGATGCCCGAGGGGTTGCCGAGCACCGCCTGCATGGCGGTGGCCCCCAGCCGCGTCGGTTCCACCAGAAAACTGTCGCCGGAATTGGCGCCCGAGACTGAGACCTGCACCCCGGCAAATGCCAGCGTCGTTACGGAACCCGCCACCCCGCTGGTGAAGGTGCCGTTGCCCACGCTGCCGCTGGTGTAGGCCAGCGCTTGGCCCGTGCTACGGTTGGTCACGGTCCAGGTGCCACCATTGTCCTGCAGCAGATAATCCGAACTGGTGAGCTGATTGGCGTTGCTGATGCTGCCGCTGATGGTGGCGGTGCCGCTGTTGAACTGGCTGGCGAAGATCTGCACCGGCCCACTGGCAAAAAGGGCCTTCCCCGCTTGGCCATTGAGATCCAGCCCCTGACTCTGCTGCGCATTCAAGGTGGCGGCCATGGCATCGGCCATTTGGCCGAGGGCGTTTTGGGCCGGATTGAGGGACTGGTTGCGGAACTGGATGAGGCCGCCCAGGGTGCCGCCGGTGATGTTGGCGGTGATATCGGATCCGTTGCTGGCGTAACCAACGTCCATGGTCTGGCCATTGTAGGGGCTGGCCTGGGCCTGAAGCTGGAAGGCCTGGCTGCCGGCTACCAGCACCTGGCCATTGCTCAGGTAGACATTGGTCTGACCGTTGCTCTGCTGCAGCACATTCACCCCTACCTGCTGGTTGAGCTGGGTAATGAGCTGGTCCCGCTGGTCGAGGAGATCGTTGGGCGAGCCGTTACCCAGGCCCTGCAGACTGGCGATCTGGGTGTTCACCTTGGCGATCTGCTGGGTAAGGGTATTGATCTGGCTGACGGACTGGCCGATCTGCTGGTTGACGCCCGTGGCGATACCGGCCAGTTGCCCCCCCAGCACCTGAAAGGTCTGGGCGAGGGTCTGGGCGTTGGCGAGCATGGCCTGGCGTGCCGGAATGTCCGCAGGGCTGGCGGCCACCTGGGCCACGCCGGAAAAAAACTGGCTCACCTGAGAACTCACGCCCCCGGAGCCATTGAGCAGGCCCAGGACCTGCTGCAGGCCGCTGGATAGGCTGGCCTGGCCGCTGGCCGCTGCCGTGGCCGACCAGACCTGTCCTTGCAAAAAGCTGCTGTAGGCGCGTTGCACCGTCTCCACCTGGGTGCCATTGCCCAGGAATTGCCCGCCGAGGAAGGTCGGGCTGATGGTGCTTTGCACGATGCTTTGCTGGCTGTAGCCGGGGGTGTTGACATTGGCAATATTGTCACCGGTGACCTGCAACGCATTCTGGGCCGTCAGCAGGCCCGTAAGGGCATTATTGACGACACCGCTGATACCCGACATATCAAACCCTCCCCAGGGAACGGCCGGCCCCGGCGCTGCCGCCATAAATAGACGGCTTTTGCGCCTGCAACAGGGCCAGGGCCTCCCGCAAACCGCCGCTGGCCACGCGCAGGGCATGGTCCAAGGCGAAGTATTCCTCCTGCAAGGCCAGCACCGCCTCCCGCAGTTGGGCATCAGCGGGGGCAGCCGAACGCCCCCGGGCGTATTCCTGCAAGGCCACGATCAGGGCGTTGCGCCGTTCGGCAAAAGGGGAGGAATCGGCGAAGCTGACCCGCGCCAGCCAGTCACGCTCCTCGCGCAGCAACGCGCTGAGGGCGGTTACTATTGCACGCTCAGTGGTCTGACGCCCTGGTTGATCCATGTCACCCCCATTGAACGCTGCGGCAAGGAAATCCCGATGTACTCGTCGCCCTGATGCAGCCGAAGCCGGGCGGCTGACTGACTCGCGGCGCCGAGTTTGCGTCAACGGGACGAAACACGCCTTGCACAAAACTTCGCTGCCTTTGATAACGACACAAATGCCCAAAAACTGTAGTCATCCCCCACCCAAGGACAGGCCCGCCGTGGCCGCTTGCATCAACGGGCTCTGGGCGACGGCCACGACCTTGCTGGCATATTGGGGGTCCGTGGCGTAGCCCGCCGCTTGCAGGGCCGAGGCAAAGGCCCCGACGTTATCCCCCTGACCCAGCGCCCCCTGGTAGCGCGCATTACTGAGCAGCAAACTGGCGTAATTGTGGACGCTGGCGGCCATATTGTCGTAGGCGCGAAAAGCAGCCGTTTCTGCCTGGGAAATGCCGTTGCGCGCTTCATGGGTCAATTCCGCCAGGGATGGTCCCTGCCAGCTTCCTCCCCCCTTGATGCCAAAGAGATTATTGCCGGCCACATGGGCACCCCAGCCGGTCTCCAGGGCCGCCTGAGCAATGATAGCTTTGGGGGAAACGCCGAGCCGCTGGGCTGCGGCCTGCACGGCCGGCAGGATGGATTCGACAAAAGTTCGCGCCTGTTGCACCAGACTTTGCGTCGGCTGTCCCGGAGCAACGCCGACGGACACAGGAGGCGCCAACCCGGCATTGCGCTGGGGGGCGGCGAAAGCCGTGGCGGGGGGCGCTTTGCCATCCGCCCCCTTACCGCCCCATTGCAGGTGATAACGGCTGGCCATTTCCTTGGCCAGCACCTGCGCCAGGCCGATCCCCTTGCCCTGGGCCACACTACTGGCAATCTGCTGGTTGAACAGGGACTGGAACATGGGCCCGGCATTCTTCCCGGTCAGGTCCGAGCCGAAGGAGGTCGCATCCATGGCACTGAGCATCTGCTGCAGCAGCACCGCCTCAAATTGTTTGGCCGTGGCCAGGATGGATTGGGGATCCTGGGCCTTGGCCTCGGCCTTGAGTTGGGCGAGCCCCGCAAAGTTGAGGGCGTTGCCGGCCGTCGCGCTGGACTGGGCATTGCCGAGGGTGAGCGCCTGGGTACTGGCCGAAAGATTCACCCCTCCGCCAACGGCAGGATGTGGAGTCATATCACCTCCAGTTGGGCGTGCAGGGCGCCGGCGGCCTTCATCCCCTGAAGGATGGCGATGAGATCCGTCGGGGTAGCGCCAACGGCGTTGAGGGCGCGCACCACGGCCTCCAGGGTGACGCCGGGCTGGAACATCAGCAACTTGGCCTTGGGCTGGGTCACATTCACGTTGGCCTGGGGCGCCACCACGGTTTGTCCGGCACCCAAGGGGTTCGGTTGACTGATGAGGTATTTCTGGGAAATGGTCACGGATAGATTGCCATGGGCCACGGCGCAGGGACCCAGGGTCACATTCTGTCCAAGAACCACGGTGCCGCTGCGGGCGTCGAAAATGACCTTGGCCACCGGGGTTTCCGGGGTGACCTGCAGGTTTTCCACCCGGGAGAGAAAGGCGACGCGCGCGCCCGGCGCGCTGGGTGCCTGCACCTGCACCACGCCGGCATTGAGGGCCTCGGCGATGCCATAGCCCATCTGCTGGTTGATGGCATCGGCAATGCGGCTGGCGGTGGTGAAACTGGGCGTATGCAGTTCCAGGCTCAGGGGACCGCCGCCCTGATCAAAGCCGCTGGTCACGGAGCGCTCCACATTGGCGCCGTTGGGGATGGTGCCCGCCGTCGTCACGTTCACCTGCGCCGAGGCGCCATTGCTGCTGGCGCCAAAGCCACTCACCACCAGATTACCCTGGGCCACGGCGTAGGTCTGGCCGTCGGCGCCCTTGAGGGGGGTCATCATCAAGGTACCGCCGGCAATGCTGGTGGCGTTGCCAACGGCGGAAACGGTGACGTTGATGGTCTGGCCGGGACGGGCGAAGGGCGGCAAACGGGCGGTGACGATGACCGCGGCCACATCCTTGGGCTGCATGTTGCTCAACACCGAAGGAGGTAGATTGATGCCCAGCCGCTGAAACATATTGAGCATGGACTGGGTGGTAAAAGGCACCTGCGTAGCCTGGTCGCCGGTACCGTTGAGCCCCACCACTAGGCCATAGCCCACCAATTGGTTGCTGCGCACTCCCCCCACCCCGGCCAGATCCCGCACGGCCTCGGCCTGGGCCATGAGCGGCATGGTGCAACAGAGCAACGCCATGAACAGGCTCAATAGCGGTGTCCAAGCCTTCGCCCATCCCCGAAAACAGCGTTCCATGCGCATTTCCCCAATCCTCAAAATGGCCACAGCGACATGAAAAAACGCGCCAGCCAGGGCATTTTGGCGGCCTCGTAGATACTGCCATTACCGCTGTATTCCACCCGCGCATCGGCAATCTGGGTGGATAATATCGTATTCTGCGAGGTCACGTCGGCAGGCCGCACCACACCGGCGACGCGGATGTATTCATGCCCGCCGTTGAGCCGCACCTCCTTGGAGCCCTCCACCACCAGATCGCCATTGCCCATGACCCGGACCACCGTCACCTCCAGGGTGGTGCTGAAGGTATTGCTCTGGGTGGTAGCCCCGGTACCGCCAAATTTCTGGCTGCTGGTGGCATTCATGCTGGGGCTGAAGGCATTGCCGGCCACACCGCCGAAGGCCGGGGTGATGCCGAAAAAATTGCTCAATGCCGCCCCCAGGGTGTCGGAGCGGTTGATGGCGGTGTTGGTATTGTTGGAAGCGCTGGCGTTTTCCTGAATGAGCACGGTGATGAGGTCACCGATACGGTGCGCGCGGTTGTCCTCGAAGAGGGAAACATTGGTCCCTGCCTGCCAGATGGCGCCATTGGCCGGATGGGCGCTCAGCGGCTCGGGCTCGGCGGGGATAGGCAGCGGTTTGAGGGGCTTCAGATCATGGTGACCGGTAAGGCTGGCACAAGCGCTCAGATCCAGCGCGAGAAAGAGCGCGCAGCCCAAGCGCGAGCAGCGCATGAGACCGGCCTGCACCCCTCCCATCCTGTTCCGCTCCTCGCCCGTTCGCTGTTTCATCGCCCTATCCTCAGAGGTTCTGGGTCACGTACTGCAGCATGGAATCCGAGGCCGAGACCGCCTTGCTGTTGATCTCGTAGGCCCGCTGGGTGGAGATCATATCCACCAACTCCGATACCACATTAACGTTGGACGACTCCAGATAGCCCTGCTGCACCGCGCCAAGGCCGTTCAGGGTCGGCTGGCCCGTCTGCGGCGCGCCGGAAGATCCCGTCTGCAGGTAGAGATTGTCGCCGATGCTTTGCAAGCCCGTGGGGTTGATGAAATTGGCGAGCTGAATGGTGCCCACCTGCTGGGGCTGGGCCTGATTGGGGAGGACTACGGAAACGGTGCCATCGCTGCCGATGGTGATGCTCTGGGCGTTGGGCGGGATGGTGATGGGGGGCTGTAGGAGATAGCCGTTGGAGGTGACCACCTGACCCTGGTTGTTGAGCTGAAAAGTGCCGTCCCGGCTATAGGCGATGGTCCCATCCGGCTGCATGATCTGGAAAAAGCCCTGGCCGTTGATGGCCACATCCAGGGAGTTGCCCGTCTGCGTCAGGTTGCCCTGGGTCATGAGCCGTTCCGTGGCTACGGGACGCACCCCGGTCCCCAACTGCAAGCCCGAGGGATACTGCGTCGTCTGGGACGACTGCGCCCCCGGTTGGCGCAGGTTCTGGTAGAGCAGGTCCTGGAAGACCGCCCGGGACTGCTTGAATCCGGTGGTGTTGACGTTGGCGAGATTGTTGGCAATCACGTCCATCTTGGTCTGCTCGGCCTCCAGGCCGGTGGCGGCAACAAACAACGATCGCATCATGACAGGCTCCTTGCCGTGGGATTCATGCGCATCAAGACAGGATCAACAACTGGTTGGACGCCAGCTGATCCTGGCTGATGGTCTGCATGAGTTTGGTCTGGGTTTCAAATTGCCGGGTGTCTTCCAGCATCTGAATCATGGTACTGACCGGGTTGACGTTACTCCCCTCCAAGGCCCCCACGTCGAGGGTGAGACTGCCAGCGGCGGGCACGGGACCCTTGCTGTCGGTAAACAGGCCATCCGCCCCCTTCTGCAAGGCGCTTTCCGGGGGGTTGACCAGCTTGATCCGGTTGAAGACCACCACCGCATTGGGCTGGCTGCCCGTGGGCACACCGGAAACGGTGCCGTCGGCGCCAATGGTCACCGACTGCAGGGACGGCAGGGAGATGGGTGCGCCGCCGTTGCCGATCACCGGATGGCCGGTGGCAGTCATGAGAATGCCTTGACCGCTGATCTGCAGGTTGCCGTCACGGGTATAGGCCTCCTTGCCATTGGGCCCCTGCACCGCCAGCCAGCCCGGTCCTTTTACCGCCACGTCCAGGGGGCGGCCGGTGCGCACGATGGGCCCCTGGCGAAAATCCGAGCTGACCTCCTGGGTGGCCGTGTAGACGCGGGTGGGCAGGCCCTGACCAAAGACCGGCAGCGCCCGGAATTCGGCCTGGTCGGCGCGAAAGCCGGTGGTATTGACGTTGGCCATGTTGTTGGCGGTGACCGTCTGCCGCTGCAGAATGGCCTTGGCGCCGGTCATGGCGATGTAGAGGGTATCCATGGCTCAGATCCTCAGAGGCTCAAGAGGGTCTGGACGACGGTGTTCTGGGTCTTGATGGTCTGGGCGTTGGCCTGATAGGCCTGCTGGGCAACGATGAGGTTGACCAGCGACTGCGACAAATCCACATTGGACTGCTCCACCGCTCCCGACTGCAGGACCCCCAGGTTGGTATTCCCCGGCGTGCCCGTCAGAGGCTGGCCCGAGGCGTAGGTTTGCACCCAATAATTGTTGCCGATGTTCTGCAAGCCGTTGTTGTCCGGAAAGCGGGTGAGCGTGATCTGCCCCAGCACCTGCGATTCGCCATTGCTATAACGGGCAAAGACATTCCCGCTGGGATCAATGGATAGACCGCTCAACTGGCCCACGCCATAGCCATTGCTGTTGGCGGTAATGACGGCGTTGCCCGCATTGTAATTGGTGGAGCCGCTGAAGTTGACGCCGATGGTGCTGGCACTGGCGCCATCCGCCCAGGTGACAGGGCCAACGCTGCCGCTGCTGGTGCCGCTCACCTGCCCCGTGGAACTGAATTGCAAGGTTCCCAGGGTGCCCGAGGTGATCCCGCTGGCGCCGGTGGTGCCGGTCACCGAATAGGCCGTATTCCAGGTTTCCCCCGACCCGCTGGCACCGCTGCTCAACTGGTAGTACGTCGTGAGCAATTGCGGCGTGCCCAAGCTGTCATAGACGGTGCTGGTGGTGGAGTAGTTATAGGAAGCCGGATTGTTGATGTCGATGCCCCCGCTGATGGGGGTGCTGGCGGAATTGAGGTTGAGCCCCAGACTGAGACCGGAGGTGGCCTGGGGGGGCAAGGCATTTTGACTGATCTGCAACGGCCCTTGCGCGCCCGTGAGCTTGCCGTTGACCGCCTGGGTCCCCATCAACACGCCGCCGGCCCCATCCACCACGGTTCCGCTGGAATTGATCTGAAACTGGCCATTACGGCTATAGACAGTGGCCCCATTGTAATTCATCTGGAAAAAGCCGTTGCCGTTGATGGCCACATCCAGGGGATTGCCCGTCGTCTGAATGTTGCCCTGAGTAAACTGTTGGGCGATGGTTTGCACCTGCGTCCCGATGCCCACCTGTCCTGCCGTCGGCGTCGAATTGGCCATGGCCGTGGCATAGGCGTCGGCAAACTGGGCATTGGAGCTCTTGAAACCCACGGTATTGGCATTGGCGATGTTGTTGCCCAGCACCTGGAGGTCGGTGGAAGCCGCCTGCAGCCCGCTCAGTGCGGTATTGAAAGATCCCATGGCACCCCCCTCAAAGAATATTCTGTACGGCGCTAAAGGGTACTGCGCCACCCTGGCCCTGCAATTGCAAGACCGGTCCTGTCGTACCCAGGGTCACGCCGTTGACCACTCCGGTCATATAAGGCGAGGCGGTGACGCTCTGGCCGTTGCTGCCGGCGGCCTGCACGGAGAACTGATAGGTGCCGGGCGGCATGGGAGCGCCGTTGGCAGCGGTCCCGTTCCAGCTAAAGCTTTGCAAGCCGGCGGATTGGGGCCCTTGGGGCAGGACCGCCACGGTCTGTCCGGCGGTATCGTTGACCAGCACATCCACCGCGCTGGCTGCCCCGCTCAGGCTATAGGCCCCGGTGCTGCTGCCGCCGCTCAAGGTGAGGCTGTTGCCCGACGTGGTCACCGTCTTGCCGATGAGGGATGCCGCCTGCAGGCCCTGGTTCTGGTTCAACTGCTGCATGAGCGAGGAGAGGGAACCCTGGATGGCCTGGACGCCGTTGGCGACGCTGAATTGCGCCAACTGCGCGGAAAGGTCCTGATTGCTCAAAGGATTCAACGGATCCTGATTGGTGAGTTGGGTCACCAGGAGATTATAGAAGGTGCTTTCGCTGGCCAGACCGCTGCTGTTGCTGCCGCTCGTAGCGCTGGTGGCGGCGCTGCTGGTCGCGTTTTGCAGACTGGCGTAAAAAGGATTGGTAGTGGATGGTGTCAATGCGTTGACGCTCATGGCTGCTCCTTCAGGCCCCCAGAGTCAGGGTCTTTTGCAAAAGGGTTTTGGTGGTATTCATCACGTTCACATTGGCCTGATAGGCCCGGGACGCGGAGATCATGTTCACCATCTCATCCACGGGGTTGACGTTGGGCATGGCCACATAACCTTCCTGGTTGGCCAACGGATTGCCGGGCTGGTAGACCAGCTTCATGGGCCCCGGCTTTTCCACCACCCCCGCTACCCGCACCCCATCCCCCCCCGCCGGACCTCCGGCGCTGCCCAAGGGTTGGGCGGCAAAAACCACCTCGCGGGCGCGATAAGGCTGGCCGGTGGAACTCGTGGCAGAATCGGCATTGGCCAGATTGCTCGCCACCACATTGAGGCGATAGCTTTGCGCCGACAGCGCCGAACTGGCTATATCCAGGGTCGAAAACAGGGACATCGTAGCTCCTCCTTACACCGTGGTACCCGTTACCGCCGACAGCAGGGTCTTGATCTTGCCCGTGATGAAGGTCAGATCCGCCTGATATTGCACGCTGTTCTGCAAGAAGCCGGCCTGCTCGCGGTTCATGTCCACGCTGTTGCCGTCCAGCCCCACCTGATTGCCGCGCTGGTACTCCACCGCCGCCGCCAGACCCAGATCCGCCGCCGCGCCGGGCTGTTGCCGCAGGGCGTTGGTCTGCAGGGGCAGGCCGCCGCCCTTGCCGGCCTCCACCGCCTGCAGGGTCTTCGCAAAATTCAGGTCCACCGCCTTGTAGTTGGGGGTGTCGGCATTGGCAATGTTGGCCGCCAGCAACTGCTGCCGATAACCTCGCACTTGCAAGGCATCGGCCAGTGGTCCCAAGCTTCGATCCAGCATCCCGGTCATGGCAAATCCTCCTCTTGGGGATACCAAAGCAAGGACCATGCCCGAATAAAAGTCAGCAAAAGGGCATCTTCCGCGTCAAAGTGGCGGCAAGAATGGCAATATTTTGCCGCCGGAAGGGCATTGCCATTGCCTTACCGCCAACAAATCGGCGCTGCGGGGAACGTAATGGGCCGCGATTCGGCGGTTGGTGAAATCTGCTTACTCATCCACATTCTGGCTTAATTCTTGCTTGAGCCTTTGCCAGAAAAGGCATGGAGGAGATTACAAGGTGTTCATCAAGGCAAAGGGATCACCACCCGGGGCAGGACGCAAGCCTCGCCAATGCGGCAGGCCAGGTGTGGCGGCTTCCCTGACGGCAGGCCTGGGCATCATGTTGACCACAACCTTGGCCCAAGCCGACGGCTCCTGGGAAAACCCCGAGCAGATTCGCGGGGCCGTGGCGGCCTTCGTCAAGGCCCACCTGCCGGGCAATGCGGCCCAGGCGCATGTTGCCGTCCAAGGGCCCGCCCCGGGGTTGCGCTTTCCCGCCTGCAGGCAGATGCGCATGGGCTTTTTCGGCTACAGCAATCCTTATGGCAACCAGACCGTGGCGGTGACCTGTACGGCCCCCTCGGCATGGACTATTTACATCCCGGTGCAATTGGTCATGAATCAGGCCGTGGTGGTGGCGGCTCGACCCCTTGGGGCGGGGACGGTTCTCGCCGCCGACGATCTCAGCGTCATCCGGCGCAACGCCAGCAATCTGGCCAGCAGCGCCGTCGTCGACCCGCAGTTGGCGGTGGGGCAGGTACTGCGCTTTGGGGTAGCGGCCGGCCAGCCCATCCTTGCCTCCATGCTGGATGCCCCCGAAGTCGTCCATGCCGGGCAGGAGATCACTCTCATTGCCGAAGGGAGCGGGGTGCGCATCTCCACCATCGCCAAGGCCATGGAAAACGGCCGTCCTGGCCAGACGATCCTGGTGCGCAACAACAGTTCGGGCAAGGTGATCCGTGGCACCGTGGATCAGGCCGGTGCGGTGCTGGTGCCCTTTTGAAGGCCAGATTCATGTGCCATAATTTCAATGACGGCCGTTGGCAAGGGCGTTTCGCCGGGGCCACATGGCGGAAAGCAACCCGGTGTCTACAAATATGTCACGCCATTCCCCTCAAGTTTTCGGGGAAATGTGTCGTTATTAGGATATGAGCATTTAGGGAGCCACTCCATGAACCCCATCAACTCCCATCCCGCCTTGACCGGCAATGACCTGCGTCCGGCCGATGGCACCAAAGCCAGTGCCAAAACGGCCGGCGGCCAGCCCGCCGCTGCCGCCGGCCAGCAAAATCCGCCGGTGCCCCAGGATCAGGTCACACTGTCGGCAACGGCGCGTAGCCTACTGGCGGCCCAGACCGCGCCCACGGGTGGCGCACGGCTAGGCGAGATCAAGGCAGCACTGGCCAATGGCAGCTACCAGATCTCTCCGCAACGCATTGCCCAGGGGATGATCCAGGACAACCAGCAGCTATTGGTCCCTGCCCCGCCAGCGGGCAAAGCCTAAGCCGTGTCCTCTCCCGCTGCCGCACCCGACACCCTGCTCGTCGAGCAGATCTCCCTGCTCCGGCAACTGCTGGAAAAACTGCAGGAGGAGCGCCGCATCCTGAATAGCGGAGCCGCCCTGGAGCTCCCCCCCATCACCGCCGCCAAAAGCGAACTCTATCGCGCCGTCGCGGAGCTGGAGGCGCAACGGCGGGTACGGCAAGGATGCGGCACGGCCTTGCCGGCGGACCCGGCGGCAGATCGTGATGAACTCCTGCGCCGCATCCTCCGGATCAATGCGGAAAACGGCCAGATCATCGATGCCCTGGGCCGCTTCACCCAGGGGGCGTGGAAGCTGCTTTTTGCCACCGAGGACACGATCTATACCCCCGACGGTATCGCCGGCGCCCAACGCCCCAGCGGCCTCATCGGCAGCGCCTGACGGTGCTCGTCCTTACCCGCCGCCGCGGTCAGGCCATTTGCATTGGTGAGCACATCCGCGTGCTCGTCACCCGCATCGGCGACGGACAGGTGCGGCTGGGCATAGAAACCCCCCAGGGCGTCCCCGTTCTCCGTGAAGAGCTGCTGGACTCCGTGCGCAAGGCCAATCGGGCCGCCCGCGAGACCGTTCCCGATGATTTCACCCACTGGTTACAGGTCCATCGCCCGGCGCTGGACCACCCATCCCCGGAGGAAGCGCCATGAGCATGCAAGCGACCCGTTTCGGCCCCTTGGATATCGATGATGAGCAAATCTGGACTTGCGCTGCCCCCATGCCGGGCTTTGAAGACCTGCGTCGTTTTGCGCTCCTCCATGTGGCCGATCAGGGCCCTTTTCTCTGGTTGCAGTCCCTGGAAGAGCCGCTCATTTCCTTCCTGCTCGTAGAAGGGCGGCATTTCGCCCTGGATTACACCGGCAGGCCACCCTTCCTTCGGGCCGAAGGGAGTTGCACCACCCTGGTCATGGTCATTCTCCCCCGGCAGCCTGATGAAGGCCTGCAGGCCAACGCCCTCGCGCCCCTCTGTTTCCAGCCGGAGAGCCGCCAGTTTGGCCAATGGATTGTCGATACCCAGCAAAGCGGCACCGCAACGCCGCCCGTCCACGGGAATACACCCCCCCTGGCCCTAGCGGGACATATCCTGCATCTCATCGCTCAGCCCCTAAACCCCTCCAGCCAGGTTACCGCGGGGGCTGCGTAAGTGTTGGCGATTGCGTTGTAAGGTGTGCTGGATGATCTGCTCGCGCGCGGCCTCGGGCAACTCCAGAAAACGCACGCCCAGCACCTGACGGGGCTCCGTTCCCGAGCGGCCCATGGCACCCATGCTGCAGACCTCTCCCGCCACCGCAAGCACCTTGCCATTCAGGCTGAATTGCACCGCCGCGAGTTTCTCGCCTACATAAAGTGGGAAATCCCGCGGCGGGCCGATGCGCACCCGCATGCCCCCCCCGCCAATGTCCGCGCAAAGACCGTCCAGGATGCGCGCCCCACGGCGCTGCAAGGTTACGCGATTACCCTCCCCCAGTACCGGCGCGGCCCGCAGGAATGCCCGGCGCTGCAATTGGAAAACCGCCGGGGGCAAAGCCAGGCGCAGGGCGCCGTAGCGATTCCAGATGATATGCTCCTGCACCTCGCTCTGAAAGCCGGTATACACCCCCTGCACCCGCCCCACCAGGAGCAACGGCATCCCTGCCAGCGTGCTCCCGGCATCCGCTTCGGGCTGCAGATCATCGATGATGGGCGCCCCTTCGACCCCATCCACCGCGAGGATCATGGAGGTATGGGTCTGAATTGCATGGCGCAAAATCACCGTCACCAGATCGCGGCTCTCCACCAATTGCCGCAGCGTCCGCTCTACGGCAGACGGCAATTCGAGTTTATACTGCTCGGAAAACAATAAGTTGATCGTTTCTTGCAGATTGCCCATACGCTTTATGACCTCGCTTTCAACCTAGATTCGGCAGTTTTAATGATCAACCCTTGGCCAACTTGAAGTGATTGATCAAACCCTGCAGATGCTCGGCCGTAGCCTGCAGGGTCTGCGCCTCGCCCCGGGTCTGCCCCATCACCTCGACAATGCTCTCGGCGCCCGCCACCACATGCTCAAGATTCTCCACAATACCCAGCGAAACCTGATCCTGATTCTCGGCGGCGGCCACCACGGCGGCCACCTGGCTTGCCACCTCCGTAGTGGCTGCGGTAATCCGGGTCAGGGCCAAACCCGCAGCATGGGCCTGACTGGCCCCGTGCTGCACCCGCCCCTGCCCCTCCCCCATGGCCTGCACCGTGCTCCGCGCCGCCCCTTGTAGGCTGTCGATCATAGCGCTGACGTCGCGGGTGGCGGCGCTGCTGCGCTCAGCCAGCTTACGCACTTCATCGGCCACCACGGCAAAGCCCCGTCCCTTCTCCCCCGCCCGCGCCGCCTCGATGGCCGCATTCAACGCCAGCAGATTGGTCTGATCCGCAATCTCGCGGATCGTCGCCACGATACCGCCAATCCGCTCCGCCGACCGGGTCAACTGCTCCACGGTCACGCTGGCGCCCTGCATCCCCCGCAGAATCTCCTCCATCCCCGCCAAGGTGCCGGCAATGACCCCTCCCCCATGCACTGCTTCGTCATTGGCGTGTTGCGCGGTCTGGGCAATGGTGTTGGCATAGCGCACCACCTCCGCCGCCCTGTTCGCCAGATCCGCCATGGCGCCGCGCACGGCGCTGATATCCGCGCGGCTCGCCTGCAGTTGGCTGGTCACCCGTTCCGTAGATTGGACCAGGGTTTGGCTGCTCTCAATCAAGCCATGGGCGGTACTGCCGATCTCGCCGGTAATACCGGTCAATTGGCGAATCAGGCTGTTCACTGCGGCAATGATCTGATCCAGCGCCCCCGGGGAAGCCAATGGCAAGGTGATGCGCAAATCGCCCTGCTCCACCTTCTGGATGGTCTGGCGCAAGCGCTGGAGAATGCGCGCCAGGGTGGCGACGCTGCTCATCCCCACCACCAGCACCAGCAGCATGGCCAGCAGGCCCGTCACCACCAAAAAGCGACGCACCCCCACGATGACGCGGTGATTCACCGCGCTGGTGTGGGACAACGCCTGCTGCTGGCCGCGCAGCAAGGTATGAAAGAAGGCGGCATAGCGCTCGTTGGCGGGAGCGAAGTCCTGCCTATAGACCTGTTCAGCCGCAGCCGTTTGCCCGCTTTGTGCCAGCCCGACAATACGCCAGCCCAAGGTCTGCAACTGCGCCAAGGGCTGAGCCAATTGCCGGGCGAGGAGCGGGGAGCGCGGTGCCGCAGATCTTGCCAAAGCCCCCAAGATATCGTCAATCTTTTGACGGCCTTGGCGAAATGCCGTCACCAAGTGCGGATCCAGAGGGGCACTGTTGAGCATCACCTGCAATACGGCCACTTGCTCTTGCTGAGCGATCTCCACGTCTTTCATGTGCGCGAGATTGCCGGCTACCTGCGTATCGTCCAGGGCCGCAGCATCCGCATAATACAGAGTCATCACGGCGATGGCGGTACCCACGCCCATGGCCAGCACGGAAAAACCTACCAGCACATAGATCCGCGTGGTAAAGGACCAGCGTTTCCAGAAGGCCGGGCGCACGCCCGGTTGGCTCGTCGAGGCGGGCTTGGCCGCCGCGATGGTCCACCAGCCATAGCCGCCAACCGCCAGCACCAGCGCCAGGGTCAGCGCGCCGAGCAACCATCGCGGCCAGCCCGAAGGCAGTGCCAGAACGGCCGCGGCACCCAATACGCCAATCGCCAGGACACCCAGGGTCAGGCGCTCGCCCTGAGCCATCTGCGGCAGGTTCTTTGTCCGCGCAGGCATGATCATGATCTTATCCTCCCTATGTGCAGGGAGTCGTATGCAGAACTCATGCCCGATCGGAATCATCCGCCAGCACTCTGGTTTTTTTTCCTTTTCCCGACTAAGTTAGAAAAAGGAAGCGGCGGTGCCCCATTACGATGGGCCAATCGAGCCGTCCGCCAAAAACCAGGAGGCATGGCAATAATGGCTCGTCGCAAAAGAGAAGAAGAGTGGGAAAATCATGAACGCTGGCTGGTTTCCTACGCCGACTTCATCACCCTGCTGTTTTCCTTCTTTGTGGTGATGTATGCCATCTCCTCGGTCAACGAAGGCAAATACAAGGTGCTGTCCTCCACCCTGGTCGCCGCCTTCAGCGGCCAGCCCTGGTCCCCCGTGCCCATCCGTGCGGGTCAGGCGCCCACGGGCGCAGCAATGCCCCTCAAACTCCCGCCCTTACCCAAAGTCGTGGACATCGCCCCCGTCCCCCAGGTCCCCCACGGAAAGGTTGCCGCCAACGTCCAGCCTCCCCTCGCCCGCAATGCCGCCATGGATCGCGTCGAAAAAGAGATCAAATCGCTTCTACGGCCCTTGATCCAACAGGGTAGCGTGGCCGTACACCGGACCGGTCTCGGCGTGGTGCTGGACATCAATGCCAAGATCCTCTTTCCCTCGGGACAGGCGGATTTGACCCCACCGGCGGTCACCACCCTCACCAGCGTCGCCCAGGTCTTACGCCGGCTGCCCTATCAGATCCAGGTCAACGGCTTCACCAACGACCTGCCCATCCATAGCCCGCAGTTCCAATCCAACTGGGCACTCTCCGCCATTCGTGCGGTATCGGTGGTCGAACTCTTCATCCAGCAAGGGGTCAACCCCGATAACCTGGTCGCCGCAGGCTATGGCAAATATCATCCCATCGCGCCCAACGATACTCCCGAGGGGCTCGCCATGAACCGGCGCGTCAGCATCGTCATCGTCGCCCCCCAGTTCCCCAAAAAAGCCGGCGATTCACCCATCATGGCCGGTGCCATTGGTGACCGCGGTTAACCCTTGGACCTTTATTCGTGAAGGATCAGCAATGAGCAAGCCCCAAGACGACCTGGAACGCCTCCAGCAACAGCAAACCCGCCTCAACCGGATCATCCTCGGCGCGCTGCTACTCATCCTGCTGGTCAGCCTCGGCATTTTCCTCGCCAGCCGCTCCAAGACCCCCCTTTCCACTCCCGCCGGCGGCAAAAAAACCGTTTACCTCAGCCTCTCCACCGCTCCCCTGACGAGCCCCGGCACTGCTCCGGCGACGAGTACCCCGGCGCTCCCTGTGGCAGTGACGCCGGCCATGGGCAGCACTACTTCCATCGCCGCCTCGGCAGCACCACCGACTGCCGCCGCCCCCTCCCGTGCTGCCGCACCCGCGGTACCGGTGCGTCCGGTTATACCGGTAGCCGCAGCGCACTCAGGCGCGCCAAACGCAGCCGCGACAGCCCCCCTTGCCCAGAAACCGGTCACCGGGAAAAAGGCCGCTCCCGCCCAAGAACCGCGCAAAGCAGTAGCCAAGGCAACGTATCCCCAAGCCGCCGCCAAGGCCACGGCGCAGCCCGCGCCACCGGCCAATGCCTGCAAAACCGCAGGCTGGTACGTGCAACTAGGGGCCTTCGGCCGGGTTTCGGCCACTCAGCCCCTCGTGGCCAAACTGCAGAAGCAAGGCTTTAGCGCCTGTGTGGCCACCTTGCCGCAAAACCGCCTCCATCGGGTGCTGGTGGGCCCTCTGCCCAGCCGCTTTGCCGCCAGCAACGTCACCGCCCGCATCGCCCAACTCACCGGCCATCAGGGCTATCCCCAGCACTGGCCGGGGACACAGTAAAAGCGACGAGGGGGCATAGTCCCCTCTCCATCATTCCCTAGGGGCGGGCCGCTACGTCCGCCCCTGCCATTTCATCGACCGGCCCGCCCGGTTCATGGCGTCCGCTCCCTAAAGTTTTCCCCGAATGTGCCGTAAAGAAGGTAACGAGGCAAATGCCCACGAGGACGGGGTGCAGGCGCTGCAAAAGTTGCGTAACCGTTCCTTCGATTTCGTCGTTACCGACTGGAACATGCCCAACATGCAGGGTATCGACCTCCTCCGGGCCATCCGTGCCGACCCCCAGCTCAGGCATATCCCCATCCTCATGGTCACCGCCGAGGCCAAGCGCGAAAACATCCTCGAAGCCGCCCAGGCCGGGGTCAACGGCTATATCGTCAAGCCCTTCACCGCCGAGACCTTGCGCGAAAAACTCGACGCCATTTTCAAACGCTTGCAAGCCGCCGCGGGAGCTAAACAATGACCGACCCCGTCAAAAAACCGTCCGACCCCGCGCGTCTGCTCGGTGAGGCCGAGCTCCTGCTCCGCGAGGGCTTGAAGCGCATTGCCAGCGCCCAGTCCGATCTCCCCGATGCCCAATCCCCCCTGGAAGAGGCCCTGCGCCTGACCGAGGAACAAGCCATGGCCACCATTGCCGCCGTCGAACGGGCCCAGGAGGCGGTGCAGGAGATCCGCCGTGCCAACGGTACCTTCATCGACGGCCCCCTGGACCACATCGACAGTGCCTTGGGCAGCATCCTCGCCAGCCAGCAGGGGCAGGATCTGGCCGGTCAGCGGCTGAAAAAGGCCATTGCCCTGCTCCATGCCGTGGAAGACCGCATCCGCCTCACCCTGGATGAACTGGGCCTGGAGGGTGCCAAAGCCGCCTGCGCCGCAGCGCCTTGCGCGGCCGACGAGCGCATCAATCAGAACGATGTGGACGCCCTGCTGGCCGAACTGGGGATATAGCCATGGACATGGAAATTCTGCAGGACTATCTGCCGGAGGCGCGGGAGCTCTTGGAAAAGGCCCAGGAAGATACCCTGCGCCTGGAGGCGGACCCGGGTAACGACGAGATCCTCGCCTCGGTCTTTCGCGCCTTCCACACCCTCAAGGGCGGAGCGGGCTTCCTCGACGCCGACCACCTCGTCGACTGGACCCATCACCTGGAAGACCTCCTCGACAAACTGCGCTCCCACAGTCTGCCGGTGAGCCCCATCATGATCGATACCATTCTCAAGGGGCTGGACGTCATCGACGGCATGCTCCGGGAATTGGCCCAGGGAGACAACCCGGGAGCGGGGCCCGCAGACCTGGGACAGGTCATTCAGGATTTGGCCGCCGGCCGCCCGCTGGCGGCCGGGAACCCCCCTGCCGCACAGGGCATCGAGCCGGGGACGGGCCGTACCCCCATCCCCTGTGCCAACCCGGACGCCACCCTCCTGGCCCGTCAGCAGAGCACCGGCGATGGCCGCACCGGCGTTTATGTGGAGCGCTTGCCCGAAGGCGCCACGGAGCATTCCACCGGAAAGACGGACGAGATCACCGCGGAAGAATTCGAAGCCACCCTCGATGCCCTCTACGGCAACAAGGCGCCCGGCCTCATGGATAGTGCCGAAGCGGCCTGCGCTGCCAGCGACGAGATCAGCGAAGACGAATTCGAAAAAGTGCTGGATGATCTCTATGGCGACCAAGCCCCGGGGATCATCCCGGCACCGGCGTTACGCCATGATACGCCACCTAGCACAGTCATGGGCGTCGTCAGCGAAGCGGGTGGTCATGCGCAAGCGCTCCCTGGCGTCAAGGCGGATCCTGGGTCGACATCAGCAGTCGTAGCTACACCTCCCAAGACCAGCGCTGTCACCGCCCCCGAGGCCGCCGAGACCACCCTGCGCGTGGACGCCGTGCGTCTGGATGCGGTCATGAATCAGGTGGGAGAGCTCGTGCTCCTGCGCAATCGCCTCGCCTCGGCCGTAGGCAGTCTCGGCGAGGAAAACGAGGACATGGCCCGCATCGCCCGGGAGATGGACCTCACCGTCAACGACATC